>Ga0070741_10001921_pt1 | contig 58894 bp, 53 predicted proteins | sample Coa_R1_4_FD_66440 | JGI IMG/M metagenome (GOLD analysis project Ga0070741, IMG submission 66440) | Surface soil microbial communities from Centralia Pennsylvania, which are recovering from an underground coalmine fire - Coalmine... | ecosystem: Environmental > Terrestrial > Soil > Unclassified ... | reverse complement strand
ATCGCGACCGTTCCTCAGGGCGATCGACAAGATGCCCAGCGTGCGATCTTTGCCGCCCGCGAGGCGGCTCCGGGTTGGGCGCGGCTGACCGCCTTCGAGCGTGCCGAGAAGATGCACGCGGTCGGAGATGTCATCGAGACCCGACGTGACGAGCTCGCGCACACGCTGACTCTCGACCAGGGAAAGCCGCTGCGGGCCGAGGCATTCGATGAGGTCGACGAACTCATCGAGTACTGGCGAATGGCGGCGGAGGACGCAAAGCGCCTCGGCGGAGAGCTGCCCAACTCGTTCTCGCCGGGCAAGCGGGTGCTGCTGGTCCGCCGCCCGCGTGGAGTCGTGGGGGTGATCAGTCCATGGAACTGGCCCTACACGATGCCCGCCGAGTTGATCGCGCCGGCGCTTGCGAGCGGCAATGCCGTGGTTTGGACGCCGGCCCCTTCAACGGCCGTGTGCGCCGTGGCGTTGGCCGGATGCATCGCCGAGGCCGATCTTCCCCCGGGGGTCTTCAACCTCGTCACGGGGCCGGGGCCGGTTGTCGGGGATGAGGTCGCCCGCAATCCCGGAACGGACGGGGTGGCCTTCATCGGATCCACCGCCACGGGCCGTCGGGTCGCCGAGGCCGCCGCGGGCAAGGCGACCCTGCTCGAGATGGGCGGTAACGGGCCGCTCGTCGTGCTCGAGGACGCCTACCTCGACGCCGCCGTCGAGGCGACCCTCACGGCTTGCTTTCTGTGCGCGGGTCAGAGCTGCACGGCCGGCGAGCGCTTGCTCGTCCACCGCGCGGTGCGCGATGAGTTCGTCGAGAAGCTCGCACGAGCTGTGACGGAAAGGATCCTGCTCGGAGACCCGTTCGACGACTCAACCACGATGGGACCGCTCAACAACGAGCCGGTGGCCATCAAGATGGACGAGCACGTCGGCGACGCGGTGCAGCGCGGGGCCCAGGTAATGAGCGGAGGCGCGCGGGCGAGCGGTTTTCCCACGTCCCTGTACTGGGAGCCCACGGTGCTGACAGACGTCGAGTCCGACGCCCGGGTAGCGGTCGAGGAGACCTTTGGCCCGGTCGCTCCGATCGTGGCCGTGGACTCGCTCGAGCACGCCATCGAGCTGACGAACGGCTCGCCTTATGGCCTCCTGGCGGCGATCTTCACCGCCGATCTGGCGAAGGGCCTTACGTTTGCGGACAGCGTGCGGACGGGCTGGGTGAACATCAACGAGTCCAGCAACTATTGGGAAGCCCACCTGCCGTTCGGCGGCCGTTCGGGTAGCGACAGCGGCATCGGCCGGGTCGGCGGCGCCCATGTGATGCACTCCTTCACCGAGCTTCAGACCGTCGTGTTGACGCCGGACGCGCGGCGTTCGTAGCGGTCTTATCGGGGGCCCGCTCGCAGCGGTCTTGCCAGGGACCCCACCCCGGCTCCCCCGCGGGGTCGGGTCCCACGTGTCCGCTATCAGCGTGTCGCGTAAGCCCGCGCCTTTTGCGGACGTGATGAGGCTGGTCGGTCGACTCCGTGGGATATAACCCGCGCAGAGCGCGAGCGATATCCCAACAGAGCTGTCGAGCACGCGCGGTTGCTCCAAGCCCGTGATATTCCCGCGCCAGACCCGTGACGTTCTTTGCTTGAGGTTATGCGCGGCAGCCGCTATCCGGACATCACGGACCCCACCCCCGCTTCCCCGGCGGGTCGGGTCCCACGTGTCCCCTATCCGGACATCACGGACCCCAGCCCCGCTCCCCCCCGCGAGGTCGGGTCGCACGTGTCCGCTACAGGACCATCCGGATCTCACGCTCGAACGTCGCGATGTGCTCGCTCAGAACTGCGCGTGCCTTGTCGGCGTCGCCCGCCTCGATCGCCCGCAGCAGATCGTCATGCTCGTGCACGCGCGTGAAAAGGTGAGGCAGCCGGTCAAGGACGAGGTGCCAGATTCGCAGCGAGAGATTGAAGTAACGCGTGAGCGTTTGCTCGAGATAAGGGTTCCCCGCGCAGCGGTAGATGAAGCGATGCACGCGCGCGTCGAGCGCCATGAGCGTCTCGATGTCGTCGCTGCCGCGGCTGTGGCCCAGCTCTTCGAGCAGCTGATCTAGCTCGGCTCGCTGGGCGTCAGTGATCCGCTGTGCGGCGCGGTAAGCCGCGTGCCCCTCCAACTGCGCACGCACATCCGAGACGTCCGCGAGATCGGTGATGTTGATCTCCGAGGCGAAGGTCCCGCGACGGGGATAGACGGTGACGAGGTTCTCGAGCGCCAACCTCTTGATGGCCTCCCGGACAGGAGTCCGACCGATCTTCAGCTCGGCGCCGAGCAGGTCCTCGTCAATCGGCGCGCCCGGCGGGATCTGGAGGGTCACGATCCGGTCTCGCAGCTCGGTGTACGCCCGGTCCGCCAGCAGCTGGCGTCTGGCACCGTCGCGGTCGGAAGATCGGCTCGTGTGCTTCCTCGGCCGAACTGATATATCAGTCATGTCGCAGAGTCTAACCTGCTTCGGCGGGTCGCGCTACGCCTGAGGTCCGGGCTCGTCACCTCCCAACGCGAGCTCTCGGCGGCGCCAATTCTCGGTCTGCTCCAGCTCATTGAACGTGAACAGGTGAAGCCCGGCGACTGCGTTGTCCTTACGAGCGAGATCGGGTGCGAGCCGCTCGAGTAACCACTCCGGGCGGTAGCTGCGTGGCAGTACGAGCCGCCCCAGCCAGCTGCCGTGTCGGCGCAGGTAGCGCGCGGAATCTCCCAGGCCGACACGCCTCGAAAGCCGCAGCAGCTTGACCGCATCGATCGGGCCCGGCAAGCCGACGTAGATCGGCAGCGCAACGCCGCGGTCGCGCACTCTTCGGATCCACTGCGCGATCACCGCGGCGTCGAAACAGATCTGGCTGACGATGTAGCTCGCGAACGGGACCTTGTCGAACATGGCCTGGATGGTCGCCTCGTCGCTGATGAACGCGTGGCTCTCGGGGTAACCCGTGATCCCGATCCGCTCGAGCCCGTGACCCACCTCGGCCATGGCGACCAGCAACTCGGCGGCGCCCTCGAAGCGACCAGCCGGCTTAGGGATATCTCCGGCTACGACGAAGACCTCGCGCACCCCCATCGCGTCCATTCTCCGTAGCAGTGCCGAGAGCTCGGCGTGATCGGCGATCAGGCGAGCGGCAAGATGGGGCACCACGCGATAGCCCGCGTGCCCGAGGCGCTCCGTCAGCTCTAGCGTCGGGCCGGCTCCCCGGGTCGGCGAGGACGTGACGGTGACGGTCGTGTTCCGCGGCACGTGATCGAGGACGGCCTGTTCCACCCCGTCCATCGGAATCACCTCCAGACGGGGCCGCTGGAGGAGATCGACCACGATGCCGCGGTCGCTCAGTGCTCCGCTGCGAGGCGTTGCTTGGGGATCTCCTTCTTGGGATCGATGAACGGCATCTCGACCACGCGAGCCTCTCGCGACTCGCCGTCGACTTCGACCTCGAGCTCTGTTCCAAGCTCGGCGAGCTCGGTCGGCACCATCGCGTAGCCGATGTTCTTCTCCAGTCGCGGCGAGTGACACGCGGAGGTGACTTCGCCGACGCGCCCCCCGTTGTGGCTGACCGGGAAGCAGTCGATCATCGAGCCGTCGTTGTACGCACCAAGGCTGGCGCCTTCGATCTCCACACCGGCCAGCTTGCGGGTCGGCCCCTCCTGCTTGATCCTGGCCAGCGCTTCCTTGCCGATGAAGTCCGTCTTCTGCTCGAGGTCGACCATCCAGTCGTATCCCATCCCAACCTCGTAGGGGTTGGTGTCGAGCCACATGTCGCAGCCCAACGCGAGAATGCCGCCTTCGATGCGGCGGATATGGCAGGGACCGATGACCGCAAGGCCGTGCGGCTCGCCCGCTTGCAGGATCGCGTCCCAAAGCCTGCCTCCGTTCCGGCTCGCGTCGAACAGGTAGATCTCGTAGCCCAGCTCCGCGGTGTAGCCGGTGCGCGAGACCATTACCGGCATCCCATCCACCTCGTAGCTACGGAGGAAGTAGTACGGGACCTCGAGGATATCCTCGCCGAACAGGTCGACCATCACGTCCTTGGACTTGGGGCCCTGCACCTGCACCGGCCCCACGTCGGGCTCGCGGATCGTGACGTTCATGCCCGAGTTGTGGGCCACCCCCATCGCCCAAAGCAACACGTCGCTGTCCGCAAGCGAGAGCCAGAAGTGGTTCTCGCCCAATCGCAACAGCACCGGGTCGTTGATGATGCCCCCGTCGGGGGCGGTCACGAACACGTACTTGCACTGTCCCACCTGGCACTTGTTGAGGTCGCGGGCGACCAGCATGTTGGTGAAGTCGAATGCATCTGGCCCCGTGATCTCGACCTGGCGCTCCGCCCCCCCGACGTCCCACAGCGTCACCCCTTCAAGCAGCTGCCAGTACTCAGCGACGGGGTCGCCGTAGTGCCGTGGGTGATAGCGGTGGTTATAGACGCTGTACATCGCGACGCCGTGCCGTCGCGACGCATAGAAGTAGGGCGACTTGCGGATGCGCGAGTAAAGGAGGATCTCCGGGTGCTCGTTTATGGTCGACAAGGGGCCGTCTCCTCTGGTCGGAAGCAGCTGTATGCGACTTATATATCAGCTGTGGAGGCCTCGCGGGAAACCACGGCCCTGGACGCACCTAGGCTGGTCGCTCGCCGCGTCGCACCGGCGCGTCGTCGTCGACGCGCTCACCGCGTCGCGCCGGCGCGTCGTCGTCGATGCGCTCCGCCAGTAGCGTCGCCACATCGACGACCCGGATCTTCTCGCCCGCGCTCTGTACGCCGTCGTCAAGCATCACCGTGCAGAAGGGACACGCAACGGCGAGCGTGTCGGCGCCTGTGTTGGCCGCTTCATTGACGCGCTCCAGGTTGATGGAACCGCCACGCTCCTCCATCCACATGTGCGCTCCGCCGGCGCCGCAACAGAACGTGTTCTTACCCGAGCGGGCCATCTCCACGGGCCGGCCGACCGCGGCGACAAGCTCGCGGGGACCCTCGACGACATCGTTATGCCGGGCCAGGTAGCAGGAGTCGTGGTAGGTGACGGCATGGCCATCTTGCGTGGGGGCCAGTCGTCCGTCGCGCACCAGCTGCGCCAGCAGCTCGGAATGGTGGATCACTTCGTAGCGCCCGCCGAAGTCCGGGTACTCGTTGGCGAGCGTGTTAAAGCAGTGGGGACAGTTGGCGATGACCTTGGTGACCTCGGCCTCGTTCAGTACGGCGACGTTTTGCTCGGCCATGGCTTGGAAGAGGTATTCGTTGCCCATCCGGCGCGCGGGATCTCCCGTGCATGCCTCGCGGGGACCCAGGATTGCGAAATCGATCCCCGCCGCCTTCAACAGCGTTGCCGTTGATTGCGCGGTGCGCCGCGCTCGCTCATCGAACGACGAGGCGCACCCCACCCAATAGAGGTATTCGGGTGCGCGATCACCCGGCTCCAGCACGCGCACTCCGAGCTCCGCGGCCCACTCTGCACGCTCCGACTGGGCCCTGCCCCAGGGATTCGAGGCGCGCTCGATGTCTCGCAACATCGGCTCCGCCTCCGTTGGAAAGCTCGATTCGACCATCACCAGGTGCCGGCGCAGGTCCACGATCTGATCTACGTGCTCGATCGACACCGGACAGACTTCGACGCAGGCCCCGCACGTGACGCAGTCCCAGACCGACTCCGCGGGCACCGCGTCCGGGACCAGGGTTGACTGCTCCTGGGCGAGCACCTGGTCGCGCAACCCCATGATCACGAGCTTGGGCGAAAGCACCTTGCCTGTCGCGAACGCCGGGCATGCGTCCTGACAGCGGCCGCACTCGGTGCAGGAGAAGGTGTCGAGTACCTCCTTGAAGGTCAAATCGGCGGCGCTGCCGGAGCCGAAGCGGATGTCGGCATCGTCTGCCTCGAAATCGACCGGCTCGAGCCGCCCGCCCGGGCCGGTCCTGCCGTACCAAACGTTGACGGCGGCGATGAAGATGTGGAGGTGCTTGGAGCGGGGCAGGTACGCAAGGAAGACGAGAATCGTCAGCACGTGCGCCCACACGAACACCCGCTCGAGCACGCGCGTCGCCTGGCCGGTTCCGAACAGGTGCGAGAGCGCGTAGGAGACGGGCGACCACGCGCGCGGCCACTCATTCAGGCCGAGTGCGATTCGAGTCGCATGCCAAAGCAGCAGTGTGGTCGCGATCGTCGCGATCAGCGCCAGGATCAGATCGGCTTCGCCCAGATGGCTGCCCTCGAACCTGCGGGGCCGCTGGACCTTGCGAATCCATAGCGCCGCCAGCACCCCCAGCAGGACGAGTACAGCGAAGACGTCGACCAGGAGCGCGTACCAGCCCTGGTGTCCGAGCCACGGAAGCGTCGCCGTCTTGTCGACGACGCCGATCATGGCGATCACGATCGTCGGCAAAAGCACCAGAAAGCCCCAGAAGATGAACGCGTGCGCCAGCCCCGGACCGAGCCGTGAAAGCAGCTTGCTCTGCCCGAGCACGACGGTCGCTTCGTTGCGCACGCGGCGGGGCACGTTTCCCGCGCGCGAAACCGGCTGCGCCGCCCGCAGGACCCCGGTGAGCGTTTGAACGCGGCGCGCGAACAGCCCCGCGCTCACGAGCACGGCGGCCCCAAGCACGGACGCGGCTACGGGCGACGCTATGCGCCCCTCGCCTTCCGGATCTCGGCGGAGATGGCCGGTACTACCTCATGCAGGTCCCCGATCACTGCGTAGTCGGCGCTTGCGTAGATCGAGGCCTCGGCGTCAGGGTTGATCGCGAGCAGCTTCTTTGCTCCCTTGCACCCCGCTAGGTGCTGGGTGGCCCCGCTTATCCCGCACGCGATATAGATCTCGGGCGAGATCTTGGTGCCCGTTTGACCGACCTGATCGGTGTGAGGGCGCCAGCCCGCGCTGGTCACGGCCCGCGAGCAACCCACCGCTCCACCCAGCAGCGCGGCCAGCTCCTCGATCACGGCGAACCCTTCGGCCGAGCCGACCCCTCGCCCCCCGGAGACAACCACGTCCGCATCGGCGAGTGATACCCCGGACGAAGTCGTCGGTATGTGCTCGGCGACCGTGACCGCACCGTCCTCTGATGGTGTGAGCCGGGTCACCTCCAGGTCGGCGGGCTGCGCGGTGACCGCATGCGGGGCGACGGTGGCCAACAGCGGCGAACCGTGGACACGGGCGTCCTCGAGCAGGCTGCCACCCCAACGTATCCGTGTCACGGTGGCTGGATCTCCCAGCGCGATCGAGACGCAGTTTGCGGCCATGGGGGCTTCGAGCATGGCCGCGAGGTGGGCAAGGACCTCGTTGCCGCGGTCTGTTCCGGGCGCGAGCACGGCCGATGGAGCTTGGCGCTGCACCTCCTCGGCGATGGACCGTGCCCATGCGGCGGGCGCGTAGTCGCCCGCGATCGCGATCGCGCCGATCGGTTCATTGAGTTCCGTCGCGAGCGTCAGCGCCTGCCGCGAAACCTCATCGTCGGCGCTCGACATAAAGACGAGGACCACGCCTACACCACCCCGAGCTCGCGCAGGACGCCTACCACCGCTGGTGCCGCCTCGGGCCCGCGCCCGAGCACTTCGACCTGCTTGCCCGAGCCCGGGGGCAGGTGCAGCCGCACCATCTCGAGTCGCGACTCCCGGCGTACCGGCGTATACGTGTCGACCGGCTTGCGCTTCGCCCGTAGCCTTCCCGGCACGGAGGGGTAGCGAGGCAGGTTCAGCCCTTCCTTGACCGTGACGACGGCCGGCAGCGGCACATCGTAGGCATCGCGTCCGTCCTGCACCTCCTGCTCGCAGCGGACCTGGCCGTCGTGGACCGCGAGCCCCTTCACCCCGGTAACGCACGGCAGTTGCAGCGCGTGGGCGACCCGGATCGCAACCTGGTAGTTGCCGGCGTCCGCCGACTCGTTGCCGAACAGAAGCAGGTCGTATGGCTCCGGCTCAGCGCGAATAGCGTCCACGATCGCCGCGGCGGTGGCCTGAGGGTCCCACTCCTCTGCGGCGGTGACGAGGTGGACCGCCCGATCAAGGCCAATCGCCATCATGTCGCGCAACTGCTCCTCGGCCTCGGGCGGTCCCAGCGTCAAGACAGTGGATGAGCCGCCGTGCTGCTCGACCAAGCGCACTGCCTCCTCGGCCCCACACTCCTCATGGGGACTGACGGTGAAGCCGAGGTGGCGCGTGGAGATCGCGCGAGCGTCCTCGGTCAGCACGATCTTGCCTCCGGTCAGCGGGACGCGCTTCACGCATACCAGGATGTTCACGCCCGCACCCGCGCGTTGTCGGGATCGAACACTGGCGTCGAGTCGTTGGTAACGACAGTGACCGGGTACCGCTCGCCCATGTACTCGACGCTGAGCTGCTCGCCTACGACGGCGTTTTCCGGCGGCAGATAGCTCATCAAGATGTGTTTGCCGACCGAAGGGCCCGCGCCGGCACTCGTTACGTAGGAGCGCCGGCCTTTGCGATCTGTGATCGAGGCCCCGTCCACAGTGAGGACCGGTTCGTTGCCGAGCATGTAGCGCTTGGCGCCCGACTCCGACCTGTGGTCATCGACGGTCAGCGTGCAGAGGATGGCCGCCGGATCCTCCTCGCGGTGACGGATGTGTGCTTCCTTGCCGATGAAATCTGCTTCCTTGACCTTGCCCCAGGCCATCCCCGCCTCCACGACGTTGTAGTCCGACTCCAGTTCGAACCCGTAGGCGCGGTAACACTTCTCGAGTCGGCCCGTGGTGCCATAGACGCCGATGCCCGCCGGCACGATGCCGTGCGGGGCGCCCGCTTGCGCGATGACGTCCCAGAGCCGTTCCCCCTGTTCGATCGGCACGTAGAGCTCCCAGCCGAGGTCGCCAACGTACGAGATCCGGGAGATCACAACCTCCAGCGAGTCGACCTCGATCGTGCGGCAACGGGCAAATGGCAGCCCCTCGTGGGAGACATCGTCGCCGGTGACGCTCGAGAGAATGTCGCGCGCCCGCGGACCCCACAGTCCGAGCGTGCACCAGGCGCTGGTCTGGTCATGCACCTGGGCGGATCCGTCCTCGGGGAGATGGTCCTTGAACCACTTGAGGTCCGACATCCCGAAGGCGCCCCCGGTGACCACCCGGAAGTGGTCGCCGCCGATGCGCATAATCGTGAGGTCCTGCTTGAAGCCCCCACTCGGCGTCAACAGCGGCGTGTAGACGACTCTGCCCACGTCGACGTCCATCTGCCGCATCGCCACTCGCTGCACCACGTCAAGCGCACTCGGCCCGGCGATGTCGAAGATCGCAAAAGCGCTCAGATCGATCATCGCCGCGCGGTCGCGCATCGCCAGGTGCTCAGCGTTGATGATCGGCGACCACCACCGTGATTCCCATTCCGCCTCTCTGCGCGAGATGCGATCGCCGTACTCCTCGAGCAGGGGCGCATTTGACTCAAACCAATGCGGCCGTTCCCACCCCGCGGCCTCGAAGAACACCGCCCCGAGCTTTTGCTCGCGCTCGTAGAACGGCGGCAGGCGCACCCTGCGATCCGACTCCCACTGCTCGGAAGGGTGAACGATGCCGTACATCTTGTTGAACCCCTCTGCGGCTCGCGCCCTGATGTGCGCCCTCGTGCGCTGGCACGGGTACGCGCGCGCGATGTTGGACTCGTAGGCGTCGATCTCCGACTCGCCGTGGATCATCAGCTCGGCGATGGTCTTGCCCGCGCCAGGCCCCTCCTTGATCCAGATCGCCGCCGCCGACCAAAGTCCGGGCGCCTCGGGTGCCTCTCCGATCAGCGGCATCCCGTCATACGTAACGGATAGCACGCCGTTGATCGCGTACTTCACGCCGACCGTCTCGTCGCCGACGATTTCGGGCATCAGCTCCAGAGCGATCTCCATCTGCGGGTCGAAGTCGTCCTGCGTGAACGGGAGCTCCGTCGGAGTCAGCGCCGCCTCCTCGATGGAGGGAATCTCGTCGGAGTCGAGCATGATGGGGCGGTGCGCGTATGAGCCGATCTCGAGGTTCGCACCCTCCTGCCGCTCATACATGTTGGTGTCCATGTCGCGGACGATGGGATACTCGATCATGCCCTCGGCGTCCGCGAACCGCGGCGCCGGACCGATGTCGATCATTTGATGGACCATCGGCGTGAGCGGGATCGAGGCGCCGGCCATCGCCGCCAGTCGCGGGCTCCACGCCCCACACGCGATCACCACCTGCTCAGTTTCGATCTCGCCCCGGGTAGTCCGCACTCGCCTCACCCGGCCGCCCTCGAGATCGATCCCCAGGACCTCGGTGTTGGCCGCGACCGTGAGGCCGTCGTTCGCGGCCTCCTCGCGCATGATCGTGGCGGCCCGCAGCGAGTCGACGACGCCCGCACCCGGCGTGTAGAAACCTCCCAGGATCAGCCGTTGGTCGATGAACGGCACGAGTTCTTTGACCTGCTCGGGATTGAGCAGCGAGACTGGCTCGATCCCCCAGGTCCGCGCCGAGGTCATCCTCCGCCTGAGCTCCTGCATGCGCTCTTCAGTGCGCGCGATCTCAAGCCCGCCGCTCTCAATGAAGACATCGAGGTCCTTGTACTGGCGCATGCTCTCGAGCGTCAGCAGCGTCATCTCCTTGGAGTGATCGACCGGGAAGATGAAGTTGGAGGCGTGACCCGTCGAGCCACCGGGGTTGGGTAGCGGCCCTTTGTCCAGGAGCATGACGCCCGCCCGGCCAAGGCGGCAAAGGTGGTAGGCGACGCTGTTGCCCACGATGCCGGCGCCGATTACGACGACGTTTTGGGAGGACGGGAGTTCGCCTGCCCGTCTCACCGCAGCTCGCCCGCTCACGCTAGGTCGCCCGCTCACGCTAGGTCGCCCGCGTCTCTTCGCCCGCCTGTCTCACGCTGCCGTGATATATCAGATGCAGGTCAGACCCGTCAATTCGGTTCGTATGGGGTCGAACCCCACCCCGCCCCCTCGACCACCCCCACAACCGGTCGGCCACTCCCGGCCGGGATGCTCCGCATCTCTGCGCCCCGCGGGTCCAGCGCCTTCAGTGGCGCTGGGCCAGCGCCCGCGCAAGCTTGCACTGATGCGAGCCGCAAACCGGACAGACGCCCGGTTCCATAACGACCGGGACTCCGCTCGCGAGGTGCATCGCGTAGAGGGTCATGCAGGAGACCTTCCCTGACTTGAGCGCGTGGAGGCAGCGACCAAACCACCCGCCAAGCGAGTCTGGCTGCGGCGTAAGCGAGAGCTGCCCGGTGTCGCTCATGTTCACACGTAGTCGGTGACCGCCCGGATGATCGCACGAACGGGGACGCAGCGCTGACAAAGTTGTCACTGCGCAGACTCGCTCAGCCGCACCGCGGCGAGAGCGAGCACGCGCGCAATCGTGAGGCCTGCCTGCTCGCCGTCCTCCGACGCGAAGTCCTCCGCGCCCTGGTCGGTGTGGAATGCCCAGCCGCCCTCTCGTCCGACCCCGATCAGCGCGGCGCGAGTGCGCCGGGAGATGTTCCCGAAGTCGGTCGCGAACGGAAGTGGCGGCGGATCGGCGACGAAGGGGCGTCCAAGCGCGCGGAAGACGTCTGCCACAGCCTCCGTCAGCTCGTGGTCTGGCCGGACACCTTGGTAGAGCGGGCCTTCCTCCCAGTCGCCGACCAGCGCGGCGCGGAGTCCGGCGGCGCGGTCGTTGAGCGCCTCCTCGCTCGGCCCCCAGAGGAGGAAAGTGCACTCGACCCGGAGGGCCGTCTTCTCCTCGACATCGCCGTCGAGGACGAGCCGCTCCAGCATGACTTCGCCTGGACGCTCGGCCTCGATCGCGGCGCGGGCGGCGATCAGCGGCGCCTGCTCGCCGCCGCTGAGAGAGCGCGTCCCGAACACCGCCACGCGGTCGCGACGCATCCAAAGCGATTCGAGCGACACGGTATCCAGGAATTCCGGGTGTGCGTATAGCGCGGCGTCGATGTCGTCCCACAGTCCGGCTTGCACAGTGAGCGCCTTACCGCCGCCGCGCTGCACCGTACCCGGCGCGTGGATCTCGTCCGCGGGGCAGCCGATGACCGTCACACCGCCGGCGAGCTGTTCACGGAGGTCTGCCAGTGCCGCGGCGGCCGCCGCGACGCCGCCTGCGATAGGTCCGTGACCACAGGAGTGCACCGGCTCGACCCGGCCGTCTTCGCGAACGGTCGGCACCGCGTCGTACAGACAGACCAGCCCGATAGACCGGCCCGGGCGCGTCCCCCGTAGCACGGCCCGAAAGGCGGTCGGCATCCCACCGACGCCGGCCTCGACCTCGAGCCCGACGCCGGCGAGCGCCTCACACAGATACCGCGAGCACTCGAGCTCCTCATGGCCCAGCTCCGGATGCGCGTGCACGAATCGCATCACCTCGCCGACCAGCTGCGCCCGCGAGTCGACTGCAGCAACCACATCACGCTCGACAATCACGTCGTCAATACGACCTTCGTCGCCTCGCGTGCGTCGAAAGCCCGGTAGGCCGCCGCCGCCGAGTCGAGCGGCATCGTGTCGCTGATCACCGCCGACGGCCGCAGCACGCCTTCCTCGATCATGGCCAACAGCCGCTCTCGGTCGCGCCCGGGATTGCCGATCGCGAACGTGAGCGTGATCTCCTTTTCGAACATGAGCGCGTTGTTGAGGGGGAAGTCGGGCTCGAAGTGCGCCCCAACGACCGAGATCACACCCTGGGGTCGCACGAGGCCAAGTGCCGACGCCATGGCAGCCGGCGCGCCGGAGGCCTCGATCACCGCGTCCGCGCCGAGCCCGCCGGTGGCCGCCGCGACCGCCTCCTGCACGTTGCTCGGATCGACGGCGGAGGCTCCCAACGACTCCGCCAGCTCGCGGCGGGCTTCGATTCCGTCCGCGGCGATCACTCGCCGGCCCCACCCCGCGGCACAGATCACGGTCATCAAACCAACCGGCCCGCAGCCGAGCACGGCGACGACATCGCCGAGGCCGACGGATGCCCGCTCCACCGCCAAGAACCCGGTGGGCAGGATGTCGGCAACGAATACCGCGTCCTCATCTGAAACGTCGTCGGGCACCGGCCACAGACAGCGGTCGGCACTGGGAACACGCACGAGATCGGCCTGGCCCCCGTCTAGCCTCGGGTAGACGCCGGAGTAACCGAACATCGCCCGCGACGTGCACTGGGTAGCGCGGCCCGCCCGGCAATGGGCGCAGGTGCCGTCCGAGGTCATGCTCGTGTTCACGACCCTCTGGCCGGGGCGCAGCGCGCCTGCCGCGTCACCCGCCTCCTGCACCACTCCGACGAACTCGTGGCCCAGCGTGGTACCGACCTCGAAGCCGGGTGTGTGGCCGTGGTAGGGCAACAGATCGGCGCCGCAGATGGCGGTGTGCGTGACGCGCACGATCGCGTCGGCCTCGTGGCGCAGCTGGGGATCGGGCACATCCTGGACCTCCACCCGCTCGGTTCCGACGAGCTTGACGGCCCTCATGCCGGCTGCTCCAGCTCGATCAGGTTGCGGTCGGGGTCCAGCGCGAAGCAGCGGTGTCCCCCCCAGGGCGGAGAGTACGGCTCGGCCAGGAACCGCACGCCATCGGCGCGTAGCTCTTCATAGGCGCCGAGGCAGTCGGCGACTTCCAGCACCAGGATCGCTGAAAGCCGAGAGGGATCGGCCGGCGCCGCCATCTCCACCCCCGGCCGGTCCTCCGCAGAGTGTCCCTGCTCGGCCAGTGACAGTCGCGTGTCGGCGCGGACGAGCGTCCCGTACGGCGGGTCGTCGTATGTCGCCTCGACCTCGAATCCGAGCCGGTCGCGATAAAACTCAAGCGAGCGCTCGAAGTCAGAGACCGCGACGATCGCACCGGCTCGTGTGACCTCGACCGGCATCAGACGCGAATGTGGCCGGCGTCGACCACCAGGTTCTGACCCGTGATCCAGCCGGCCTCCTCCGAGGCCAGAAACGCCACCGCCGGGGCGATGTCCTCCGGGAGGCCGTGCCGGGGTATGGCCTGCAGCGCCTGCACGAAATCGAAGGAGTCCTTGTGCGGCGTCGCCAGCGCCCCCTCGGTGCGGGTGATGCCCGGCGATACCGAGTTGGCCGTGATGCCGTACTTGCCCAGCTCCGTCGCGAGCGCCCGGGTGAGTCCGATCACCCCTCCCTTTGCCGCCAGGTAGGGGCCCATATTGGGCGTGCCGGCCAGGAACGCGTTGGACGCGATGAGCACGATCCGCCCGTAGCCCGCGTCGCGCATGGGGCGCTCGACCGCCCGCGAGACCAGGTAGGCGCCGTCCAGGTTGACCGAGAGGAGTTTCCGCCAATACGCGAAGTCGACCTCGTCCCACGGGATGAACGGCACGATCGCGGCGGCGTTGACGAGGATGTCAACCTTGCCGTAACGGTCGAGCGCCTCGTGCACCATGCGGTTGGCGTCCTCCTCGCTCGAGACGTCGGCGTGAATCCCCAACCCATCGATCGAAGCAGCGACCGACTGGGCCCCCTCGCCGTTCATATCGACGGCCGCGACCGAAGCTCCCTCCGAAGCAAGCTTCTCGGCGATCGCCCGGCCGATGCCCTGCGCCGCGCCGGTGACGATCGCGACCTTTCCGTCGAGCGTCATCGCGCACCCCCCACTGCAGCGGCGGTCCCCAAAAACGGCTCGGGCGCCAGCGCGTAGCGCGCGAACATCTCGCTGTCGTGGGTGAAGATCACCTCGGCGTCCCACTCGCGGGCGAGCCGCTTGCAACGCCGAATCGAGCGCACCCCGGCGACCGGATCGTAATGAAAGCCGGCCTGCTGATCGGCGGCATACGCCGGCGCGGTGTAGGAGACGTCGGCGATGAAAAACAGCGGCCGCCCGCCGTCGAGCTCGACGAGCATCGAGTAGTGCCCAACTGTGTGCCCAGGGGTGTGGAACAAATGAATCCCGTCGGCAAACTCGTTGTCGCCCTCGAGCAGCTCGAACTTCGCTCCCTCACGGTCATATCCCTTATCCGCGTAACCAAGACGCTCGAACGGCTCCGGGGTGCGCGCCTCGCGCAGTTCGTCGGCGTGCAGGTAGGTGACCGCGTTCACAAGGTGCTTGTTGCCCCCGCAGTGGTCGAAGTGCAAATGCGAGTTGATCACCGCGTCGACGTCCTCCGGCTGCAAGCCGCACTTGGCGAGCTGTCCCGGCACGGTCTGCTCGGGTCTCTGCTCGGGCTGCTCGAAGGGCAGCACCGCGTTGACCAGGTCCAAGTCGTAGCCCGTGTCGAACATGAAGAGCCCGTCGGGGTGCTCGATCAGCACGCTATAGACGGGGAAGCGCACCGGCGTGCCGCAGCCCACGTTCCAGGTGATGTGCGATTGGTCGATGACCAGCGTGCCGCTGTCGAGCAGTCGCACCTGAGTTGCCTTTGCCATGACTAGCTAAGCGCCTTTCTCACCGCCACCAGTGCGGCAGCGCGTTGTTGTTGGAGCTCCTTGACGCGCTCGGGCGAATAGTCGAAGAAGCCCCCGCCGGTTTTGATCCCGAGCCGCCCCTGCTCCTTCAGGTCGGTGGCGGTCCTGGAGATCCCCTTTTCGTCGGACAACGACTGGTTCAGGTAGCCGGCGACGCTCGTGTAGATGTCGAGCCCCGCCATGTCGAGCAACTGGATCGGCGGGACGACCGCGAGCTTGTATCCGATCCCCCACTGCACGTTCAAATCAAGCCCCTCGACGTCGATCACTCCCTCATCGACGAGCGCAAGGCACTCGCGCATGATCGCGTAGAGCACCCGGTTCTCGACGAAGCCGGGGACCTCCTTGCGCAGCGTCACCGGGTGGTAGCCGATCCGCCGCGTCAGGTCCTGGATCGCGGAGGTGGTCTCGGGGGAGGTCTGCTCGCCGGGAATGATCTCGTTCATGGGGATCAGGTGCGGCGGGTTGGACCAGTGCCAACCGATCACCCGCTCGGGGTGCCTGAGCCCCTCGGCCAGCTTCGTGGCGGGGATGCCTGAGGTGTTGGAGGCGATGATCGCCTGATCAGAAATTTCGTCCTCGATCTCCACGAACAGCTGGTGCTTGAGCTCGAGCTGCTCGGGGACCGCCTCGGCCACGACGTCGACCCCGTCGAGCGCGGCCGCGCGGTCTGACTCGTAGGCCAGAGAGCCATCGTGCGAGGGCACCTCGAGTCGGTCGAGCACGCCCTCGACCATGCTCACCATGCCCTGGGCGCGCTCCAGCGCCTCGGGCTTGACGTCAAACAGCGTCACCTCCAGCCCGGCGCGCGCGAGCACGGCCCCCATTCCCGGTCCCATCGTGCCTGTGCCCAGCACAGCCGCGCGATTCAGTTCAGTCATCTGCTCTCTCCTTTGTTAGCTCCAATATCCGCCGCCACACGCGCTCGGGGGTGAGCGGTAGTTCATTCATCGGCACGCCTGCGTCGGCGAGCGCGCACACGATCGCGGCCGGCACCGCGGCGAAGGCCCCCTCGCCGCAGCCCTTGGCGCCATACGGGCCCGGACCATCCTCGTTCTCCACGATGATCGACTTCATGCCGCCGGGAAGATCGCTGATCCGCGGGATCCGGTACTCGAGCAGGTTGTCGTTGGTGACGACGCCGTCGACCAGCAGCATCTCCTCGAACAGCGCATTGCCGATCCCCTGGAGCGTGGCGCCCTCGTCCTGGCGCTCGACCAGCTGCGGGTTGATGGCCCGGCCCACATCGGCGATCGTGGAAGTGCGCAACACCTCGACCACCCCGGTGTCCGGATCCACCTCAACCTCGGCGCCGGCCACGCATACTTCCCAGAAGTACGGTCCCTCGGCGTAGGAGCCGGTGTCCCCGCCCGTGGGCCTGACTTCGCCACCCTCGATGATCTCGCCGCCGCGGAAGCCAAAGCGCTTGGCGATCACGTCGGGGAATGTGAGCTCCTCGCCGGCGAACACCGCCCGGCCCCCGACCAGGTCGACCAGTCCCGGTTCGACATCCCACACCTCCCCCGCCGTCTCGCGCAGCCGCGCGGCGACCGCGTCGGCGGCGCGCTTGACCGCCATGCCGGCGATGGTGGTCGAGCGGCTCGCCCCCGTGGAGCGGTCATAGGGCGTGAAACGGGTATCGGCGCCGTGGACCGACACGCGCTCGCTCGAGGTTCCGAGCTGCTCGGCGGCGATCTGGGCCATCACCGTGCGCGGCCCCTGGCCAAGCTCGGTGGTACCGACGTAGACGTCGACCGACCCGTCCGCGGAGAGCCTCACGCTCGCGCGCGATACCGGGTGGGCGCCTGCGGCCAAAAGGCCGACGCTTACGCCGCGCCCCACCCAGGGCCGGCGCGGCTCCTCCCAGCCAACCGCGGCCGCCGCCTGCTCCACATCGCCAACCAGGTCGGCGTCGAGCGGCTTACCGGTGCCGTCGGGGCGCACCGTCTCGCCAGGCACACAGAGGCAGCGGCGGCGCAGCTCCAGCGGGTCCACGCCGGCACGGCGGGCGACCTCCTCGACCTGGGACTCACCAATCCACTGCAGGTGGGTGGCGCCGAAGGCGCGGTAGGAGCCTGAGGGCGGTGTGTTGCAGTAGACGCAGTACCCCTGGATCTCAGCTGCCTCGAAGCGATAGGGCCCTGCCGCCGAGTCGGCGGCTGTGGCGGTCACTCGGGGGCCGTTGTCGGCGTAGGCACCCGTGTCGAGCCAGAAATGGACCTCGCGCCCGAGCAGCGTGCCGTCGGCACGCGCCAGCGTGCGCATGAAGCAGCGCATGCCGTGGCGGCGCGTGGTCACCATCGACTCGTCGACACGGTTGGTAATGCGCACGGGCCGTCCCGCCTTGCGCGCCAGCGCGACCGTCAGCGGCTCCATCTTGGTGTACGACTTCGAGCCGAAGCCGCCGCCCAAAAACGGGACGATGATCCGCACCGAGCCTACCTCGAGCCCGAACAGGTCGGCGATCTCCGCGCGCACCAGAAAGGGGTGCTGACAGTTGGCCCACAGCGTGATCGAGTCTCCGTGGTAGTGCGCGATCGCGCCGTGCGTCTCCATCGCGTACTGGTAGACGGCGGGGAAGGTGTAGTTGCCCTCGACCGTGATCTGGGCCTCTGTGCGCACCTGCTCGAGGTCGCCGGCGGCGATTGTGTGCTGGTAGCAGACGTTGCCACGCTTCTCGCCGAGCTCGCCGAGCCCGTGGAAGAGTCCGACTTTGGGGCGGCGCGTGTGCAGCTCGAGCGCGTCCTGCGCCAACGCATCGTCGATCGTGCCGAGGACCGGCAGCTCCTCGTACTCGACCTCGATCGCCCGCAGCGCAGCCTCCGCGGTGGCCTCGTCGACGGCCGCGACCGCCGCGACCGGCTCGCCCGCGAAGCGCACCCGCTCGATCGCGATGATCGGGCGATCCTTGATCGCGTGGCCGTAGTAAGGCTCGATATCGGTCAGGTCGGCGCCCGTCAGCACGGAGACCACGCCGTCCATCTCGAACGCCGCCGACGTATCGATCGACTTGATCCGGGCGTGCGCGACCGGGCTGCGCAGCACCTTGCCGTGGAGCATGCCCGCGACCTCCATGTCGCCGACGTACTGGGCCCGGCCCGAGAGCTTCTCGCGCCCGTCCTTACGCGGCACAGAGACGCCGACCTCCGCCAGCCGGGGGCGCTCGATGACGGTCAAGCGGCCAGCTCCCGTGCCGCCTCGAGGATCGCGCGGTAACCGGTGCAGCGGCACAGGTTGCCGTCAAGCCCGTGACGGAGTTCATCCTCGCTGCCGAGCTCGCCCGCATCGCGCAGGCTCTTTAAGGTGAGTAGGAACCCCGGCGTGCAGTAGCCGCACTGAAGCGCCGCGTGGCGCAGGAAGGCCTCCTCGAAGCGCTCGAACTCCGGGGTCTGGGCGAAGCCCTCGATCGTCAGTACCTCGCGCCCCTCGGCGTCGGCGGCGAGATAGCTGCAGGCGCTCACCGGCCCGCCGTCGACCAGCACCGTGCACGTACCGCATACCTGCACGTCGCAGGAGCGCTTGGCCCCGGTCAGCCCCATGCGGTCGCGCAGAAAGTCGAGCAGCAACTCGTGGGGCTCCACCTCGGCCCGCAGCTCGCGGCCGTTGACCGTCAGCGTGAGATCCACTCAGCTCTCCTCGGGCATCCCGAGCGCCCGGCCCTCGCGGCGTACGGTACGGACCCAGGCCTCCCAGTACTCGGCGGCAAAGTCGGGCTGGTATTTGAGCTCGTGGATGCCTTGGAGCATCTGATCCGGGATCGGGTGAAGCGGCCCAATCGAGCGGGCCATCGCCTGCACCTGCACCGCCCGCTCAAGCAGCGCGCTCGCGAGCGTCACCCAGCGCAGGTCGCGCTCGGCCACAAGCACGCCGTGGTTGCGCAGCAGCAGCACCGTGCGGGAGCCGAGCGCCTCGGCCACGGCCGCCCCCTGCTCCTCGTCGATGATCAGGTTCGGCACGCCGTCGTAGGTCGCGATACGGTCGATGAAGAAGACGCTGTCGTGCGTTAGGTAGGTGAACTCGGCATCGGTCGCGCCGAAGGCGGTGGCATGGGGCGGGTGGCCGTGAACGACCGCGCGCACGTCGGGTCGGCGCTTGTAGACCTCGGTGTGGAGCACCGTCTCGAGGTGCATTCCCTTGGCTCCGTTTGAGTCGTAGCTGTGCAGGTCGACGTTGACGATGTCCTGCGGCGTAACCTCGCCTAGCGCGACGCCCTTGCGCTTGATGTAGATCGTGCTCTCGTCAGAGCCGCGCGCGCTGACGTGCCCGAGCGTCAGGTCCTCGTAGCCGAACATGGCGAGGATGCGGCACGACCAAGCGACCTCCTCGATCAGCGTGCGGTCGTGTTTCACCGACACGTTCATGGGCCACTCCCAGTTAGATGTCCCGGCCCGCGCATGCGCGGGCCGGCCGGGCCGATCATGATCGGCCCGGGGCCGGCGCACATGTGCGCCGGCCAAAGAATCATGAATCCCTCCGCTCCGTGGGCGGGTAGTCGGGGTGCGGAAAGCCGAACACCATGACCACGTCCTGATCACCGGTGTTGGCGACCGCGTGCCACGTCCCCGCGGGCACGAACAGCCCCTCGCCGGCGGCGAAGGGCACGTTCTCCGAATCGAGGCGGAGCTCGCCCGATCCGGAGAGCACGTAGGCGACCTCCTCGGTCTCGTGCGCCACCATCGCCGTCACGCACCCAGGCGTGAAGACCGAGTACCCGAGCGAGGCGCCGTTGCCCTGCAGCGACTTGTCATTGAGCACCATCCGACTCCAGCTGCCGCCGGGAAGGGGTATGGGTTCGACGTCGTCCAGGCGAACGACCTTTACAGCACCCACTGGCCGTCCTTGAGAATGAAGCGGCCGTTGTCGACGATCTGGAGCGAGGCTTCCAGCACGACGCCGTCGAGGTGCAGCTTGGAGACGTTCTGGCCGCCGGGGTAGGCGAGGTGGTTATCGCCGAGCGCGCAGTGCACGGTGCCGACGCGGCCCTTCTCCGACGGCGTGCCGTAGGGAGCCACCTCGCTGACGCCGAAGGCGAACTCGCCGATCACGTCCGCGTTCTCGACCCCCTCGATCACGTCGCGCAGTCGTCGCGCGTCGTCTCCGCCCTCGATCCGGACGGCGCGCCCGTTCTCGATCGTCCACGTGATCGGCTCGGTGACCTGGCCCGGGAGGCCAATGCCGAGCATCACCCCGTCGACCACCAGCGTGCCCGCGGTTTTGTCCTCGACCGCCGCGAAGGCGACCTCTGCCCACAGCGGTAGCGGCCCCATCATCTGGCCACGCTTCTTGATCGAGGTCACCTCGAGCGCGGGGCGGTCCTTGATCGTGACGGTGAAGTCAGACCCCTTGGGCGATGTGACCCTCACCTGCTCCATGCCCTCGAGCGCGGCCATCGCGTCCCAGGCACGCTGCTGGGCGAGGTGGAGCTTCTCCACCGTCAGCCCCCAACCGCCCATGCCGGGCTCGACCGAGGCGATCTTGGCGTTGTTCTCGCACGAGGCCTTCACCGCGGGCACGTGCGCGAAGCGATTGGCCCACTCCAGGTTGGTGATGATGATGATCTCGTCCGAGTGCACCATCGCCTCGTGCAGGTTGCGCGGCGGCGCCATCGGGAAGTGGGTGTCCGCTCGCCCGCGCCGGACCTGCGTCTCGTTGTTCATGATCACCGGCCAGGCGCCGCGATCGACGCACACCTCGGCCACCACGTGGGCCTGTTCGTCGTGCTCGTCGTCGCAGATGATCGTCACCACGTCGTCGGACTCGACCGACATGCACACGTCGACGACCAGCTCGGCGTCCTTGCGCACGGCCTCCTTGTCGGGACTCCGCACTGCCTCGCTCACGCTCATGTGATCACCTCACTTCCTGTGTCTGGAAGGCGGGCAGCACCTCTTTGGCGAAGCGCTGCACCTGCCCGAATTGATCGATCGCCCCGAAGCGGCAGATGAAGTGGTTGACGCCGCGCCTGTGGAACTCTCGCAGCCAGGCGGCGATGTCCTCGGGCGTCCCCACCGGGCCCCAGTTCGACAGGTCCATCGCGCGGGAGAGCTCGGGGTAGTACTTCGAGATGTAGTCGCCGAAGGCGCCGCGGGCCTCTTGCGCCGAGTCGCCGATGTTCATCGTCACCTGGTAGGCGACCGCGTAGTCGTCGAAGTCGCGGCCGTTGCGAACCGCGGCCTCGGTCAGGTAGCCGATCTGCTCGGTCAGCTCTTCGGGGTGCTGCGCGCGGCAGCAGGTCATCCAGCCGTCGCCGAGCCGGACGATGCGGTCGCAGGCGCGCTCCATGATCGCGCGCATCTTCTCGGTCGGCTTGTCGCCAACCAGTCGGGGGTTCGAGACCACCCAGATCGGCGGCGAGCTCTGCAGCGGCGTCAGCGGCGCCATCTCCGTGCCGCAATAGAAGGCAACTTCGTCGTAGCTGTAGTACTTGCCCTTGAAGCTGGTGGTCCCGTTCTTGAAGAGGTCGTTGATGACCTCAAGACCCTCCTCGAACACCGTGGCGCGGTCTGAGAACGGGAGCCCCAGCGCCGCGAACTCGCGTTTGACGCCCTCCTCAGGATTGCCCATGCAGGGGCCGAGGATCATGCGCCCGCCCGAGATCGCGTCGAGCGTCGCCCACTCAAGCGCCGTGTAGAGCGGGTTGCGCGTCGAGGTGACAAGACAGGCGGTGCCGAGGCGGACCTTCTGCGTGCGCTGCGAGATCGCGGCGAGCAACGTCATCGCCTCGTAGCGCGGCTTGGAGAACAGGCTGTCCCCGACCCAGACCGAGTCAAAGCCGAGCGCCTCCACCTGCTCGGAGAGATCAAGCAGCGCCTGGAGGTCATAGTCCGGCGCGATCAGGGGCTCGCGGTTGTTCAGGTTGACGCCGAACTCGAGCGGCTTAGACATCACTCCCGGCCTCCTCCTGTTCGAATATTTCCTGTGCCGCAAGCGAGCGCAGCACCCGCTGGGGCACCTCGATGTGGTCCTCGAGCAGCCGGGCGGCCCGCTCGGGATCGCCCGCGTCGACCGCCGCGAGGATCGCCCGGTGCTCGGCTGCGGACTGCTCGAAGCCGCCGCGCAGCTCCACCGACTGTCTCATCAGCCGGCCCATCTGCGCGACCAGCTGGCTGTGCACCTCCTCGAGCTTGCTGTTTCCCGAGGCGCGCACCAGGCGGGCGTGGAACTCGCGGTTGAGCTCGAAGAAGCGGTCCCAATCGCCGGGCGTGGCAGCGCGCTCCATCTGCTCGCACATGCGGTGAAGGTCGGCCTTGTCGGCCGCGCTCAGGCGCGGCACCGCGAGCTTAATCGCGAGCGATTCGAGCGCCTCGCGCACCTCGTAGGCGTCGATGAACTCCTGGCGCGTGAGTCGCTTGACGACGGCGCCGCGGCGCGGGACGATCGTCACGAGACCCTCCGCGGCCAGCTGGCCCAGGGCTTCTCGCAGCGGGCCCCGGCTTATCCCCAGCGAGCGCGCCAGCGCCACCTCGCCGAGTTCCGCGCCGGGCGCGAGCCGCGCCGAGAGGATCTCCTCGCGCAGGTGGTCGGCAACCTGCTGGCGCAGGGTGCGGTTCTCCAGCTTCGCGGTCGAAATGGGTCTGGTCGCGCTCATGCAGGCTTCTACCTCACCACTAAAGAGGGTGTCGCGCGGCCCAAGGCGCCACCTCTGTCGCGCGACCCGAAAGCGGCCCTCTGTGGACTGTCAACACTCGGCAAAAGACGATAGCCATTTTTGGGTGCATTTTCAATGGCCGCAACATGGTGGCCGCACCTGCATAATCCGCCTGTGAGGACGCCAGAGTGATCCCGGGCAAGATCGCGGTAGAGGAGCACTGGACCAGCCCCGACTACGTGCGCTACATGCCGGCCATCGGGCTGCGCTCGAAGGTGCAGGACGGCGCGGTGCAGGCGCTGCAGGACCTCAGCGGGCGACTGGAGGAGATGGACCGTCACGGGATCGCCGTCGCCGTGCTGATGCTCAACTCGCACGGGATCCAGGGCGAGCCCGACCGCGACCGCGCGGTGGCCGGCGCGCGACAGGCCAATGACCTGCTGGGCGAGGCGATCAGCGCTCACCCCGACCGCTTCGTGGCCCTGGCGGCGGTGGCGATGCAGGCTCCGCAGGCCGCCGCCGAGGAGCTGGAGCGAGCCGTGCGCGAGCTGCGCTTTCGCGGCGCGTGCGTCAACGGCTTCTGCGACGTCGGTGACCACGAGACCGGGCGCTACTACGAGGAGCGCGCGTTTGACCCGTTCTGGGAGCGGCTGCAGGAACTCGGGGTGCCGCTCTACCTGCACCCGCGCAGCCCGCTGCCGCGCAACCTTGGCCTGTACGAGGGTCACCTGGAGCTCGTGGGCCCGACCTGGGCCTGGGGGGTCGAGACGGCAACCCACGCTCTGCGCCTGATCACGGGCGGCGTGTTTGATCGCTTCCCGGGCGTCAATGTGGTGCTCGGTCACCTGGGCGAGACGCTGCCGTTCGCGGTCGATCGGATGGAGAAGCGGCTCACGTACATGAGCGACCTGGGGCTCGAGCGGCCGGTGGGCGCGTACTTTCGGGAGAACTTCTACGTCTCGACCAGCGGCAACTTCCACACACAATCGCTGCTAGGCAGCATCGCCGAGCTCGGCGCCGAGCGCGTCCTGTTCGCGGTCGACTACCCCTTTGAGCAGATGGCGACGGCGAGCGACTGGTTTGACGCCGTGCCGCTCGCGCCGGCCGACCGGGAGAAGATCGCGCGCACAAACGCGGCTCGCCTGTTCGCCATCGATTCAGGGTGATTGCGTTTCGGAGCGCAGCAGCTGCTGTGCATGTTGCACGGCGGCCAGGATCTTGACGTAGCTCCCGCAGCGGCATACCTGTCCCTCCAGGAACTCGCGGATCTCGTCCTCGCTGGCGGCAGGCGACTCGGCGAGCAGCGCCGTTGTCGTCAGCAGAAACCCGGGGGTGCAGAACGAGCATTGAAAGCCGGTCTTCTCGACGAAGGCCTGCTGCAGCGTGCTCAGCCGGCCGTTGGCCGCCAGCGCGTCGACGGTCGTGACCTCGCGCCCCTCCACCTGCCCAGCCAGCAGCAGGCACGCGGACATCGGCTCGCCGTCGATCAGCACCGTGCACGAGCCGCACATGCCGACGCCGCACGCTTCGCGAACGCTCACCAACCCCAGCTCCTCGCGCAGCGCGCGCAGCAGCATGCGGTCCGGGGGCACGTCGAGCGCCTGCGCGATCCCGTTCACGGTGACGTTGATCATTCGACCTCCCGCTCGTGCAGCGCCCGTAGGACCTTTTCGGAGGTGATCGGGAGCTCCCGCATCCAGACCCCGACGGCGCGGTGGATCGCGTTGGTCACGGCCGCCGGAATGGGGCCCATGCCGTTCTCTCCGATGCCGTGCACCTCGGCATCGGGGTCGGATGACTCCAGCAGTGTGGTCGTAAACTCGGCCGGCACGTCCTTGAACGTGGGCACCAGATAGCTGGCCAGGTTCGCGTTCATGATGTGCCCGCCGTCGTACTCGAGCTCCTCGTAAAGCGCCTCGCCGAGGCCGAAGATCGCCGCGCCCTCGAGCTGCAGTTCGGCGTTGGTCTTGTTGATCGTCTTACCCGTGAACGTGCCCAGGTGCAGGCGTTCGACGGTCACGTGGCCCGTTTCGACATCGACAGCCACCTCGGCGGCCGCCGCGCACTGATGCCACTGAGCGGATGCGATCCCCTGGCCTTTGGTGGGCTCGAGGCCACCCTCGGTGGTGTGCGTGCCGCGGCCGACGACCGTGCCGACCAGTGAGCCCGTGACGAGCTTTCCAAAGCTCGAGCCCCTATCGGTGCCCACGACGTAGAAGCCGCCGTCGCGTAGCTCGAGGTCCTCGGCGCTCACCTCGAGCTCGTCCTGGGCGAGTTGGCGCAGCTGGGCTATGGCATCGTCGCTGGCGGATAGCAGCGCGCCGCCCATCATGAACGTCGACCGGCTCGCGGCCGTGATCAGGTCATACGGCGTGACGTCGGTGTCGGGGTCGACCAGGCGCACGCGCTCGAGCGGCACGCGCATGCGCTCGGCCACCATCTGTGCGAGCGCGGTCCTCGATCCCTGGCCCATCTCGACGGTGCTCGAGAGAACGTTGACGCTGCCGTCTCCGTTGACCTTCACGGTGGCGCTCGAGGACGAGGGAGTGATCGTCATCATGATCACAACGCCCAGTCCCCTCCCCCGGCGCAGCTGCGGCGGGTCCTCGGGCCGCGTCGGCGCTGGCATCGAGAGGTCTATCTGTTGCGCGGCGTCGCTCACGAGCTCGCGCAGGTTCATCTCCTCCATGACCTCGCCGGTAGCGAAGCGGTCGCCGCTGCGCAGCAGGTTTGCCAGGCGCAGATCGACTGGATCTCGCCCGAGACGGTCCGCGATCATGTCGAGCTGACACTCGTAAGCATGCGCGGCCTGTGGATTTGAGAAGCCGCGGAAGGCCGTGCTGGGCGGCTTGTTGGTGTAGACCGCGTGGGAGCGAATGCGGACGTTCGGTATCCGATACGGGCCGGGTCCGTAGCAGCCACCCATCCTGATGAAGCGCGGGCTGATGTCCGCATATGCGCCGGCGTCCCAGTACGAGTTCACCTCGCGAGCGACGAGGCTTCCGTCCGCGGCGACACCCGTGCGGATCGTGATCAGCGACTCGTGGTTCTTGGTGGTCAGAAACTCCTCGTAGCGGTCGAGCACGAGCTTGACCGGAGCGTCGGCGTGGCGCGAGAGCACGGCCACGAGCGGCTCGAGCTTAGGGTAAGTCTTGGCGCCGTAGCCGCCTCCGAGCGTCGGCACCATCACGCGCACGCGTGATTCGGGCAGGCCGAGCACGCTGGCGAGCTCGGCGCGCAGGATGTACGGGCCCTGGGTCGCGGCCCAGATCTGCGCGTCGTGGCCCCGTCGCGCGTCCGCGATCGTCACGTGCGTCTCCATCGGGACGTGCTGGGTCCCGCCGGTGCGAAAGGTGTCCTCGAATACGAACTCGGCTTTTGCGAAGCCGGCGTCCAAGTCTCCGCACTCGATCACGAAGCGGTTGACGAGGTTTCTCCCGGGATCGCTCTGCAGGCTGACGTCCGCAAACCCAGGCGCTGGCCGCATCTCGTCGTGCAGGGGCGGTGCGCCCTCGCCGATCGCCTTGGCAACGTCGAACACGGCGTCGATCTCCTCGATCTCCACCTCCACCAGGGACGCCGCATGCCGCGCCGTCTCGGCGTCGACCGCGGCGATCGCCGCCACCGGCTCGCCCACGAAGCGCACGCGATCGATCGCGAGCACGGGCTGGTCCTTGAAGATCGAGCCGAAGTACGGGTTCGCGATCCCGACGTGCTCGAGATCGGCGCCTGTCAGCGCCGCGACCACGCCCGGAACGGCAAGCGCCGCGCTGGTGTCGACGCGGCGCAGGTGGCCGTGCGGCACGTCGCAGCGCGTGACCGCCGCGTGCAGCATGTGGGGCACGGTCATGTCGAGCACGTACTCGATCTGGCCCGTGACGCGCGCGTGGGCGTCGACGTATGGCACGAAGCTCATGCGGCGACCTCGAGCAGCGTGCGCCTCAGCATGACCTCCACCACCTGGCGCCGATACCAGGCGGAGCCGCGCGCATCCGACAGCGGCTCGATCCTGATTGCGTAGGCCTGGGCGATCTTTCTTGCGAGCGCCTCGGAGAGCTGCTCGCCGTGGGCCAGCTGCTCCAGGTCCGGAAATTCCTGCGGCGTCGCGGCAACCGCCCCCACCACCACTCGCAGCTCAGCGCAGCGGTCGCCGCTTGAGCGCAGCGCGATCGTGATGCTGGCGCAGGGCCGGTCCTGGGTAGAGCGCGAGACGAAGCGCCGGTAGGCGAATTTCGTATCGGGCGGCGGGTCTGGGACCACGACGTCGCGGATGATCTCGCCGCCGGCGAGGCTCGTCTCATACCAGCCGCGCAGAAGCTCTGCGACCGACAGCTCGCGCTCCCCGTTGGGGCCAATGACACGCACCCGCGCGTTGAGCGCGATGAGCGCCGCGGGCGGGTCGGAGGCGTAGTCGGCCTCGGCGAGCACCCCTCCCACGGTCGCCTGGTTTCGCACCCGCACATTGGCGACGTGGTGAAACACCTCCGCCAGGAAGGGCAGCTGCGCGCGCACCAGCGGCGAGCGCTCGAGCGCGCGGTGTGACACGAGCGCGCCGAGCGCCAATCCGGTACCCGGTTCATGCTCGATCTTGTCGAGCCCTGGGATGTGCCGCAGGTCGACCAGGCAGTCGAGCGACAGCAGGCCCTGCCCCAGCAGCAATACGAGCGCCGTCCCACCTGCGAGCGGGCGCGCTCGCTCGCCGAGTGTGCTGAGCGAGTCGACTGCCTCCTGGAGCGAGGCTGGGCGGAGTAGCTCGACGCCCATCAGGCGTCCCACCCCACGTGCAGCTCCTCGTAGCCGCGGGCGAAGAAGATCGGGTCGCGGCGTGCTTGGCGATCGGTCAGTACGTGGAGGCCGGGGAGCTGCGCCTGGAGCGTCGAGAGCGCGGTGCGCAGCTCCATGCGGGCGAGTGGCGCGCCGAGGCAGAAGTGCGCGCCCTTGCCGAAGGCCAGGTGCCGGCTGATGCCCGCTCGCTGCGCGTCGAACTCATCGGCACTGGCGAAGACACGCTCGTCTCGGTTGGCGGCGCCGAAGTGGACCATCACCCGCGCGCCCGCCGACAGTGGTGTGCCGTCGAGGGACGTATCGCGCGTCACCCGCCGGAACAGACCCTGAGCGGGCGTCTCCAGGCGCAGCGCCTCCTCCACGATCGCATCGACTTGGTTGCTGAGTCCGGGCTCATCGGACAGCAGGCCGAGGCGATCGAGCAACACGAGTGCGCTGCCGATCGCCCGCGTCACGGTCAGATGGCCGGCGACGACGAGGTTCATCAGCAGGTGCACTAACTCGGGCAGCGAGAGCGCGGCCGGGTCCCAGTCCTCGAGCAGCGCGCCCATCAGATCGTCGCGCCGCTCGTCTTTGCGGCTGGCGAGCGCGTCCTCGAAGTACCGCTGCATTGCAACCACGCTCTGCGCCCTGCGGGTCAGCGCCTCCTCGTCACCCGCCCGCTGGAGCAGCAGCAGGAGGTCACGGCTCCAGCGATGGAGGTCCTCCGCGCGCTCCGGTTCGACCCCGAGCATCTGGCCGATGACGGCGATCGGCAGGGGCCACGCGAACGCACCGATGATCTCTACCTCGCCTCTGCTTGCAAATGCGTCGATCAGTGCCCGCGCTCGCTGTGCCATGAACGGCTCGAGCGAGCGAATGCGCCGGGGTGTGAACGCCTTCTGGACCAGGTCACGCAGCTGTCGATGAATCGGGGGATCGCTCTCGGTCAAGAGCGTCAGCGGCCATGAGGCGCGGGCCAGCACTTCCTGGACCGCCTTGGGCAGCGGGGAGGCCGAGCTCGTCACCGCGCCCGCGGAGGAGAACGTCGCGGGATCGCGCAGCACCGTCTGCACATCCTCGTATCGGGTGACGATCCACAGATCCAGGCGCTCCTCGAAGTGGACTGGACAGGTGTCCCGCATCGCTCGGAAGAACAGCGCCGGCTCCTCGGCCTGACGCGGCGCTGCTGGATCGAAGCGAATTGGGCAGCCTGCGGTGTGCCGACTCCGCCCGGCATCAGCGACACCCTCGATCAAGCCGTCACCGTGCCTGCGTTGCGCTTGTGCCGATCGAGGCCCGACAGTCATCGCGGCCCGGCCGGCGCGGACGCGTTCTCGTCGCCGAAGAACAGCAGGCGCGCGTTCTTCGCCAGTACCCGATCGAGCATGTCCGGCCCGAGCCCCGAGACCTGAACCTTGCGGATCTCGACGCCGACCTCGTGGAACGGTGCATCGGAGCCATACATCACCTTGGTGGGCCCGACTCGCGTGACCGCCTCCGCGATCTTGGTGTGCATCGGCATCCCCGACGTCTCGAGGTAAACGTTCTCGTTTCGCTCGGCAACGTCGATCGCGCCGTTGATGTACACGACGTTGCCGTGTCCCATGTGACCGAGGATGATCTTGGCGGCGGGGAACGCCACCGCCAGCTCCTCGATGCTCCAGGGCAGAGTGAAGATCGGATGCCCGCAATGGATCAACACCGGCATGTCCCGCGCTATGAGCTCGCGTATGAGGGGATGGAGCGCGGGATCGTTGGGGTGATAGGCGTCGAGCAGGGGGTGCAGCTTCACGCCGAGAAAGCGGGGGTGCTCAAACAGGGCCAGCGCCTCCTCGAGGAAGCCCTCTCTGTGGGGATTTGACCACACCAGCCCGTATGCGCCCTCCACTGACTCGATCACCTCGCGCACGTACTGGTTGTCCGGGTGGAACACCATCCCGGCTGAGATGCCGTAGTGCGAGAGGGTCGCGCGCAACGTGTCGGCGTCCATGCGCACGTTGAAGAGCGGGAAGTCCCCGACGTGCATGTGGGGATCGACGACGTCGGCGGGCGCGAACCCGGTCACGGATGGCAGCTCGATCCCGCTCATGTCAGGGCGCCCCCGGCGCGAACGCCCCTTCGGTGCCGGGCCCCAGCACGTCTCCGAAGGCCAGGCGAGCGCCGGAGCGCCGCGCCTGCCAGCGATAGACGAGCCCCGCGGCGAGCAGCACTGTGACGGTGAACGCGAGCATCATCGCTGCGATCGCGTCGACGTCCGGGCGCGCCCCGAGGCGCACCGTGCCAAACAGATACACGGGCAGTGTGGTCACCGTCGGCGTGGTCAGGAACAGCGAGACAACGAGGTCGTCGAACGAGAAAGTGAAGGCGAGAATCGCGCCCGCCAGCATCGCGGGGCGCAACTGGGGAAAGATGACGTCCCAGAACGTCCTCCACCCCCCGGCGCCGAGGTCGGCGGCCGCGTCCTCGGTGGCAAGGTCCAGCGCCACCACTCGCGAGCGCACGATGATCGCGACCACCGCGATCGTGAAGGGCGAGTGGCCCGCGATCAATGGCCACATCCCGAGGGAGACCCCGGCCTTGGTGTAGAACAGCAGCAGCGATACCGCGAGCACGATTTCGGGGACGATCAACAGCAGATAAACAAGGCCCTCGAGTGTCAGCCGTAGAGCGCGGGAACGCCCCCTCACCAGGGTGATCCCGGTGATGGTTCCGAGCACGGTGGCCAGGATCGCGACCGCCACCGCCACCTTGAAGCTAACACCGACATCGTGGCGCAGCGCGGTGTTGCCCCAGGCCTCCGGATACCAACGGGTGGTAAAGCCGGTGAAGTTCGCGGTCTGCTTGCCGAGGACGCCCTGGTTGAAGGAAAAGACAACGACGGTGACGATCGGCGCGAACAGGAAAACGAAGACCGCCAGCGACCACAGGCCCAGGGCGCCGTTGATCCACGAACGTCCGCGCAACAGCCTCATTGTGGAACCGGCCGAAAGCCGCCGGTGGTTCGGGCCAGCATGAATACGAAGACGCCCAGCACGGCCAAAATAAGCACCGCCATCGCCGAACCCAAGGCGAAGTTCTGGGCGGTCAAGTATTGATTGGCGATCAGCCCGCCCATCAGCACACCCTTGTCACCGCCGAGCAGCGCAGGGATCACGTACTCGCCGGTCATCGGCACGAACGTCAACAGGCAGCCCGCGGCGACGCCTGGACGGGCGAGCGGCAGCGTCACCCGCAAGAACGTGCCCAGACGGCCGCTGCCCAGGTCGGCGCTCGCCTCGGTGAGGTCCCGGGGTATGCGGTCGAACGCCACGAACAGCGGCATCGCCATCAGCGGCAGGTAGCCGTAGACGATCCCGATGAACACGGCGGTGGGCGTGTCGAGGACGTTCAGCAGTCCGTGGTGCAGGTGGAGGAAGTTGAGCCCATCACGCACTGGCCCGTTCGGTGCCAGCAGCGTCTCCCAAGCCAGCGTCCGGATCAAGAAGCTCGTCCAGAACGGGATCAGCAGCAGCACGATGAACAGCCCTCGAAAGCGCTTGATCTTCCTGGCGATGAAGTAGGCGAGCGGCACCGCGACGACAAAGCACAGAAGCGTTCCCGTCGCGGCAAACCGCAGAGTGCGTAGGAAGATGCTCAGATAGAAGCCCCCGAGCGCCTGCTTGAAGTTCGTGAGGGTAAAACCGATCTGGACGCCGCCGTACGTGGCGTGCGCGAACGCATACACGACGGTGAAGCCGAGCGGGACGACGAACAGCAGGCATAGCCAGGCCAGCGGCGACAATCCGAGCAGGGAGCGACCGAGCGCCATCAGCGCCGACTCGGCGCGGGAGCGGCCCAGCGACTGGGTGGCGGGAGCTTCCAACTTCGTTTACGCGGCGGCGGCCTGGATCTCGCTGTAGAGGTTCTCGACCGTGCCCTGGATCGCCGGGTGAATCACGTGGGGTACGAGGCGGTTGAAGTCCGCCGGCGAGATGAAGATCTCGTTTCGCAACGGCACGCTCGCCGGCAGCTTCGACTGCAGGTTGGGCAGTGCGGTCGGGTAGCCGATGAACGCGCAGTCCTTGAGCTGGTGGGCCGGCTGGAGCATGTAGTCGATGAACGAGTAGGCCTGATTGACGTCGGGCGCCTTGGCCGTGATGCAGTAGTTGTCGACCCACAGCTCGCTCTGCGGCTGCGGGATCACGAACTTCAGGCTCTTCTTCTGCAGCATCATCTCGCGGGCCGTGCCCTGGGTGACGACGGCCATTACGACCGCGCCGCTGGTCACGCCCGAGACGTCGAACTCATTGAAGGCGTGGACGTGCTTGGCAAAGGCCTTCATCACCTCGGCCGCGTGCCGAAGATCGGCGAGGTTGTCCGTGTTCCAGTCCTTGCCCTCGGCCCAAAGGGCGATCCCGAGGGTCTCATCGGGAACGTCCGCGAGCTCGACCTTGCCACTGACGCCGGGCTGGGCGCCGGCATCCAGGTAGTCCTGCCAGGTGCGGATGGGATGCTTTACGACAGCCGGGTTGTAGATCACGCCGATCGTGCCGTAGTCCTTGGGGATCGAGTAATCGTTGTGGGGGTCGAAGACCTTGCGGAGGAGCTTCGGATCCACGTACTGAAGTGGAATGCGGCTGTGGTCGAGCTTCTGCAGCAAACCGTGTTGCGCCATCACCGGCACGAAGTCGCTGGTGGGCACGACGATGTCGAAGCTGGCACCGCCGGCGGTGTTGAGCTTCGCGAAGGCGGTGTCGTTTGAGTCATAGGTGGCGATATTGAGCTTGGTGCCGGTCTTGGCCTGGAACGCCTTCAGATTGGCCGGTGCGTAGTAGTCGGGCCAGGTCCAAAGGTTCAGGGTGCCGCCCTTGGCCAGGCCTGCGTGACTGCTCGCCTTGGCGGTGCTCGTGCTCGTGCTCGAGCCACCGCAAGCGGCCAGCAGGAGCGCGCCTGCGCCTGCCGCGCCAGCAGTGAGGAATTCCCGCCGGCCGACTCTCCTTCCTTTGACTACGGTGACAGCGAAATCCGTGGGTTCCATCGTTCTCTCCTCGTGGCGTGGCTCTAAGAGCGTTGAGTCTGCGGCGCTTGCCCGTCGCCGCTTGGGTAGACGTGTACGGCCTCAGGTGACCAGGTCAGCCAGGCCTCCTCCCGCGGGCGGGCCGCAGAGCCCGCGTCAATTCGCGACTGCCATACGGACAGCTTCAGCCCGCCCGGTGTGAACGCGACGCACCTGAGTTGGCTGCCGACGTTCAAAACCTCCTGGATGTGGACGCGGATGAAGTTGTGCGTGCCGGTCGGTCGCTCGTGGACAATCGCAACGTGCTCGGGGCGGACGACGGCGGTCACGCGCTCGCCGACGCACATCTGTCCATGCCGTATGGCACCGAGGATCAATCCGAAGTCGCACTCGATCTCGACCGGCCCGTCGAGCGCGCGCACCGTACCGGTGAGGCGGTTGCTCGCGCCCACGAATCCGGCCACCCAGAGCGTCGCGGGATTGTCGTAGACCGCCGCCGGCGGCCCGGACTGCTCGATGCGCCCGTCGCGCATCACGACCAGGCGATCGGACATGCCGAGCGCCTCCTCCTGATCGTGGGTGACGTACATGAATGTCATCCCGAGCTCGGTCTGCATCTGGCGCAGCTCGATCTGCATCTCGTCTCTGAGCTTGCGATCGAGGGCCCCGAGCGGTTCGTCGAGCAGCAGGACGCTTGGTCGGTTGATCAGTGCCCGGGCCAGCGCGACCCGCTGCTGCATGCCGCCCGAGAGCTCCGCCGGCCGCCGCTTGCTCGCTTGCGAGAGCTGGACGAGCGCCAGGGCCTCCCCCGTGCGTGCCCGTCGCTCAGCGCGCGAGATCCGCTTAACCTTCAGGCCATAGGCGACGTTGTCCTCAACCGTCATGTGCGGGAAGAGCGCATAGCTCTGAAAGACCGTGTTGACATCGCGCTGATTCGGGCGCAGGTTCGTCACATCGCGCCCCGCGAGCTCGATCCGGCCCGAGTCCGGCGTGATGAAGCCGCCAACGATGCGCAGGGTCGTCGTCTTGCCGCTGCCGCTCGGCCCGAGGATCGCCAAGAACTCGCCCCGGGAGAGCGTGAGATCTATTCCGTCGAGTGCGACGACATCGCCGTAGCGCTTGCTGACCCCGGTCAGGCGGAGGATGGACTCCGCTCCGCCCGCAGTCCTTTCCTCAGCCGGGCGGGTCTGCGGCCCCGATCGCGCTTCCGCCGCGGCGCTCTCTTCGGGGGGCGATTGGGCCTTCAGGTTGATCAGTTCCGGCTCAGAGTTTACCGTCAACTGTTGACAGTTCATTCTATCAGGGGCTAGTGTGCCCCGCAACCGTTTACGTCTACTCCGCGAGCCGCGAACGAACTCCCCGGTAAGACGCATCGAAGGGATGTGACTATGGAAAGCCCCGCGTTCATGCTCAATCCGGGACCGGCGAGCGCCTCCTCCCACACGTTGAGAGCGCTGGCGACGCCGGTCGTCTACCACAACGATCCCTACTTCGTCGAGCGCTTCCGGCGCACCCAGGAGCGCCTGGCCCAGATCATGGAAACCCAGCAGGACGTTGTCGTGATGCAGGGCGAGTGCATGATGGGGCTCGAGGCAGCAGCCCGCTCGATCGTCACACCGGGGATGAAATGCCTCAACCTGATTTCCGGCATCTATGGCAAGGGAATGGGGATGTGGTTGCGGTCCTTCGGCGCCGAGGTGATCGAGATCGAGGTGCCGTTTCGCGACGTGGTCGACGCACCTGCGGTCGCGCGCGCCTTCGAGGAGCACCGCGGTATCCAACTCGTCACCGTCGTTCATTCCGAGACGCCGTGCGGGACGCTCACTCCGGTTGAGAGCATCGGGCCGATCGCCAAGGAATACGGGGCGCTGACGATGGTCGACGCGGCTTCGACGCTTGGCGGCGTCCCGCTGCGCCCCGACGAGTGGAAGCTCGACGTCTGCGTCGGCGCCTCGCAGAAATGCCTCGGCGCGCCGGCGGGCCTATCGCTGATGACCGTCAGCGACGATGCCTGGGAGGTGATGAGGGCCAATCCGAATGCACCACGGGCCTCGATCCTCTCGCTCCTGGACTGGAAGGAGATGTGGCTCGACGAGGGCAGGTTCCCGCTCACGCCCTCCATCTCCGACATCTATGGACTCGACGCTGCATGCGGCGAAGTGCTGGAGATCGGCGTCGCACGATATTTCGCGCGCCACGAGCGGGCTGCCGCGGCCTGCCGTGCCGGCGTGGCGGCGATGGGCCTCGAGCTCTTCCCGCGCAGCGCCGAGATCGCCTCGCCCTGCCTCACCGCGATCGTTCTGCCCGAGGGCATCGAGGACGTGCAGCTCTGCCGCCTGGTGCGCGAGCGCTACGACGTCGTGCTGGGCGACAGCGAAGGCGCCGGCAACATCGTCCGCATCGGCCACATGGGAGTCCAGGCACGCTCGTTCGGACCGCTGGCGGGGCTCTGCGCGCTGGGACGGGGCCTCATGGAGCTCGGCGTCCAGGTCAAACTCGGCGAGGGGCTAGAGGCGGCGGCGATGCTGGTCGACCAGGTGGCGCTCGAAACGGCGTGACCTAGACGCGCGGAGTCGCGCTCACCTGGCGCCTCGCATATATGGGATGCACAGCGCCGGCGGCAGGTAGGAGCGCCGCGCGAAGATCAACAGCGCGAGGATGATCGCGATGAAGGGCAGCATGTTGATCACGTCGATCGAGATGTTGATGCCGGCGAGCTGCAGCGCCGTGGCGATCGAGAGTGAGATGCCGAACAGGAAGGAGCCGAACAGGATCCACATCGGCCGCCCCCGCGCCAGCATCGTGATCACGATCGCCATGTACCCCTGGCCCTGGGTCATGAAGGGTGTGAACACGCCAGCGCCGACGATCGAGAGGTACGCCCCACCGAGGCCGGCCAGCGCGCCCGTGGCCATCGCCGCCCAGCTGCGCGTGGCGATCACGCTCACCCCGGCGGCGTCCAGCGCCTCGGGCTTCTCGCCCGCCGCGCGCAGGTTGAGGCCGATGTTGGTCTTGGCGTAGATCCAGACCAGCACGCCGGCGAAAGCGAAGCCGATGTACACCAGGATCGGCTGATTGAAGAGGCTCGGCCCGAGCACCGGGATCTTGTCGAGGCCAGGGATCGCCGCGGTGGCGGGCGCGCCGAGCCGGGGGTAGGTGGTGCCGAACTGGGCGCCCTGGAGCACGCTCGTGATGCCCTCGCCGGCCAGCGTGATCGCGATCCCGACCACGATTTGGTCGAGGCCGAGCCACACGCACAGCACGACCATCACCACGCTGCCAATCGCGCCGCCGGCCATCCCGGCGACAAAGCCCAGCGTCGCTGAGTGGACGTAGTAGGTGGCGATGAAGCCGATGTAGGCGCCCAGCAGCATCATCCCCTCGAGCCCCAGGTTGAGCACCCCGGCGCGCTCTGAGATCGACTCGCCGAGCGCGGTGAACATCAGCGGCACCCCGGCCACGACCCCGCCGGCGATCAGCGAGGTGAGCACCGCCTTACTGAAGATGTTGCTGGCAGCGGCGAAGTGAAGGATGTTCACGAGGCCACCTCGTGCTCGGCTTGCTGCTGTTTGCCCCGCCGCCGGAAAAGGGGTGCCTTGAGCGCTTTTTTAAGGCCGGGGGTGAGGTAGCTGCCGCCGAGGTCGCGCCGGCGCCCCACATATTCGATCACGGTCATGAACAGCAGGATCAGCGCCACCAGCACCAGCAGGAAATCGGTCGACAGGTTCGCGTTGGACGCGGCGAGATCGCCACCGTTGGACAGCACGGCGAAGAAAGCGATGTATGGAATCAGAGCCAATGGGTTGAGCCGCGCCAGGAACACGAACGGGATCACGGTGTCGCCGTAGCCGGGGTTCCAGTTGGCTCGCATGTACCCCCAGACGCCCAGGATGTCCACGGCGGCGGCGGCGCCCACCAGCGCGCCTGAGACCAAGAACGCCATCACAATCAGCCGCTTGACGTTGATGCCGACATGGGCGGCGGCGCGCGGGTTAGCTCCGAGCACATGCAGCCGCAGACCGAACGAGGTGCGCTTGAGCACGTAGGCGGCCAGCAACGCCGCCGCGAGCGCCACCAATACGCCGACATGGATGCGCGTTCCCGGAATCGAGGGCAGCATGCGATTGAGCGGGATGACGCGCGTTTGCGGGATGTTGACCGTGGGATCCTGGAAGGGCCCTTTGACCAGCACGTTCGCCACGCCCACACCGATGAACGACATCATCAACGTGGTGATGATCTCGTTGGTCTCGTAGCGCGCCTTGAGGAAGGCCGGGATGATCGTCCACAGCGCGCCGGCCCCCATCGCGACGAAGAACAGAATCACCAGGCTGACGACGTTGGGCGTGCTCGCGAGGCTCGGCGCGAGCCCAGTGATCAGCGCCGCGCCGACGAGGAACTGCCCGTCGTAGCCGAGGTTCCAGATGTTGGCGCGGAAGATCATCGTCAGCCCCACACCGATCAGCAGCAGCGGGGCGGCGCGCATCGCGCTGTCCTCCCACGAGCCCTGCTGGATCCCGCCCTGCCACACGTTGGAATAGAACGTGAACGGGTTCCGCCCGAGGATCGCCAAGAGCACGCCGCCCGCGACCAGCGCAAGCACCACCGGGACCAGCGAGCGGATGATGAGGTCGCGCGCACCGGCGACCCTTCTGGATCGCGTCCGCCCGCCGCCTGCACCCACCGGCGGTGGCTCCACCACCGCTGTGACGCCGGTCTGAGGAGGAACGGTGACCGCGTCTGTCATGCCTGCTGCCCCACCGGCGGGGCCGCCTCCTGGACGCCCAACGTCACATCGCCGATCATGAGCCGACCCACCTGCTCGGCGGCACCGGGACCATTATCGATGACCCCCACGATCCGACCACCTGAGATTACGGCGATGCGGTCAGCGACTTCCAGCAGCTCGTCCAAGTCGGTCGAGATTAGGAGAGCCGCCCGCCCCTGGCGCAGATGGCCGATCATCTCGCGGACGATCCGAGTCGTCTTCAAGTCGAGGCCGTAGGTGGGCTTGTGGAAAACGACGACCTTGGACTCGTTGGACAGCTCGCGGGCCAGCAGCAGCTTCTGGATGTTGCCGCCGGAGAGGGTCCCTGCGCGTGCCTGCGCGCTCGGGGTGCGGATGTCGAAGCGTTCGATGAGGCGTTTGGCGTCCTGTTCAATCGCCTCCGTGTGCATGCGGCCGCGGCGCCAGTACGGTGCGCTCCCGATGCGCTTGAGCACGAGGTTGAGCGACACCGGCAGCGACGACACGATCCCCTCGCCCAGCCGGTCATCCGTCACGTAGCGCAAGCCCAGCTTCTCCCGCTGGGCCACGCTCAATTTGCCCACCGGGGCTCCGAGGTAGCGGACCTCGCCGTGGCTGAGGCGGCGCTGGCCGCTGACCACCTCCGCGAGCGCGCGCTGACCGTTGCCGTCGACACCGGCCACCCCCAGCACCTCGCCCAGGTGCAGGGCGAGCGACACGTCGTTGATCCCCGGTTGCGAACCCTCACCGGCAGCGGTCGCGTGCTCCAGTTCGAGCGCGACCTCGCCGGCGGTCGTCGCGGCGTGCTTGACGCCCTCGATGCGGACGCTGAGCTCCGGGAGCTCATCGGTGGGCTTCCCGCTTTCACCGAACATCAGCCGCACGATCTCTGCCTCGAGCTCCTCGGGTGAGCTCAGACGAACGCGCTCGCGCGAGATCTCGCCCGTCACCCGCCCCTGGCGCAGGACCGTGATGCGATCGCCCACGGCGAGCGCCTCGTGAAGCTTGTGGGTGATGAAGACGATTGCGAGCCCGGAGGATTTCAGGCGCTCGAGCACCTTCTGCAGCTCCACGACCGCCTGTGGGGTCAGCATCGAGGTGGGCTCGTCCAGGATCAGGACGCGCGACCCCCGCCACAGCGCCTTGATGATCTCGATTTGCTGCTGCCGGCCGAGTGCGAGCTCATCCGCGCGCGCGTCGGGATCGATCTCGACGCCGAGCATGGCACCGAACTCCTTGAGCCGACGGCGGGTTCCTGCGAAGTCGAGCCGCAGTCGCCTGCCCTCCCCGAGCATCAGGTTCTCGACGACGGTCAGCGGGCCGATCAGGGTCGAGTGCTGGTAAACGGTCCCGATGCCGAGGTCGAGCGCATTGCGCGGCGAGTCGATCCTGGTCTCCTCGCCCGCGACTTTGATGCGCCCCGCCTCCGGCTGCAGCATGCCCGCCAGGATCGCCATCAGCGTCGACTTGCCGGCGCCGTTCTCGCCAAGGAGGCAGTGCACCTCGCCGCTCGGCAGCGCCAACGAGATGTTGTCGTTGGCGAGCACGCCGGGGAAGGACTTGGTGATCCCCAGCAGCTCAACGGCCGGCGCCTGATCAGGCGCCGGCCCGAGCTCGGAGCGCTCCCTTTGAGCGAGCGGTGGCACTAGTCCAAATCGACTTCGAACCTACGACTTGTTCAGCTCGGCCTTGGCCTCGGCCGCCTTGGTCGTATCGGGGACCTTGATCTTGCCCGAGATGATCCCCTGTTTGGCTGTCTGGATCTTCGACCACACGCTGGAGGGGATGTACTTGGTCTTCAGCAGCGAGATGCCGCCATTGGCCAGCGTGAGGTTGTAGCCGTGCGTGCCGAAGGTGCCGTTCTTCACGTCGGCTAGCGCCTGCTTGAAGGCACCGGTGAAGTTCCACAGCACCGACGAGAGGAACACGTGACCCGTATCGATCGGCGACATGTCGCCGATGTCCCCGATCATCCAGAGCTTGTGGCCGGGATGAGCGGTGCCGATCGCCTGCAGATAGCCGAACGAGGCTTCGTCGCCCATCGTAAAGATTACGTCGGCGCCGGACGCGATCACGCTCGTGGCCACCCGCTTGCCTCCCGCGGAGTCGTCGTAGGAAGCGGGACCGATCTGGCCGAAGACGATCGGCAGGTGAGGCTTGACGCTGTGTGCGCCGGCCGCGTAGCCGCCGGTCATCTCGTACCAGTTGGTGTCCGAGGCGGAGATGATCACCCCGATCTTGTTGGTCTTCGTCATCTCGGCGGCCAGGATCCCCGCGAGGTAGGCCCCCTGCTGGCTCGACGTGGTGATGTTCGACAAGCTGCCCTTGTGCAGCATCGTGGGGATGTCGTATGTGATCGTGGGGACGTTGTACTGAACGGCGGTCCGCTGAGCGCTCGTGTCAAAGCCGCTCGCGTGGGCGATCAGCAGCTTCGGCTTCGCCAGTGCGAGCTGTCGCAGAACGGTGTCGGTGTTGTTGTAGCCGATGTTCTGGACCAGCTTGAGGCTCAGGCCGTTGGCCGCGGCTGCAGCCTTGGCTGCCGTGTAGCCCTGGGAGTTCCACCCGTAGTCATTGGTTTTCGCTGGCGTCGCGATCGCGATATGACCGCCGCTGCTCGAGCCGGAGCTCGAGCCGGACGTACCGGTGTTCGAGTTGTTGCTGCTCGAGCCGCAGGCGGCGATGAGGCCGGCGGTCAGAAAGACAGCGAGCGCCGAACACAGACGCTTGGAGCTGAAGTGCATCGATCTCTCCCCTCTTTGGGTGTGAACTACGGGCCCCTGGAGCCACTCAGACTCAGCTGCCAAGCCCGATCCAACGCTGTGTGCTGTGGACTGTCGACAACCGCCGAGAATACCGACGGGCCCATATTTGCGCAAGGAAACTGACTATTCCTCACCCAAAAACAATCGAGCGAGCGCGTCCCAATCCGTGATGTCCTGGGAATCGCGCGAGGCGCGGACGCTGCCGCTGACCATCACGTGAACGCGCGAGGAGATGGCGACCGCCTCGATCGCGCGCTGTTCGACCAGCAGAATCGCCACACCGCTCTCTTTGAGGCGCGGGATCTGCTTGTCCAACACCAGGTTGCTCATCTCAGGCGAGAGCCCCGCGGTCGGCTCGTCGAGCAGCAGTGCCGACGGTGCGGGCATCAGCGCTCGTGCGATCGCGAGCAGCTTGCGCTCCCCCCCGCTCAAGCGACCGGCCAGGCGAGATGTCATGCCGGCCAGCAGCGGAAACGTGCCGAGCAGCTCCTCGACGCGCGCGGCGAGTTTTTTTCGTGGCAGCAGGTAGCCGCCCAGCTCCAGGTTCTCGCGCACCGTCAGTGTCGTGAAGACGTCATCGAGCTGCGGCACCCAGGCCAGCCCGCGCTCGATGAGCTTGTTGCCGGGGGTCTTGGAAATGTCCTCGCCGCCGAGCCACACGTGTCCGCCCATGAACTGCGCGTCACCCGTAACGGCACGAAGCAGTGTGCTCTTGCCCGCGCCGTTGGGACCGACGACGCACTCGATCTGGCCGTGGCCGATGGCGAGCGAAACATCGTGCACGACCTCGTGACCTCCATAGCCCGCCGACACCGATTCGAATGCCAGCACCGGACGGCCGTTACTAGCCGACAAGGTAGGCCCTCCGCACCTCGGGATGGGCGCGAACCTCGGCCATCTCGCCCTGCACAAGCACGCGACCCTGGGCGAGGACGATTACCGGGCTGCACAATCGTTCCACCACTGCGAGCTCGTGCTCGACCAGCAGGACCGTGAGGCCTGAACGGCGAAGCTCGGCGATGATCTCCTCTATCACTGGAACCAACGTTCGGCTGACCCCGGCCACGGGTTCGTCCAGCAGGAGCAGGCTGGGCCGCGCCATCATCACGCGCCCCAGCTCGACCAGCCGCTTCTGACCGCCGCTGAGCTCGCCGGCGTATGTATCAGCATGGGGTTGCAGTTCGAGCCGCTCGAGCAGCGCTAGCGCCTCCGCGACCTGGGTGCGCTCTTCGCGGCGCCAACGCCCGCGTAGGAACATCGAGGCATAGATGCGCTCGCCGGTCCACGGTGGCGTTCCCAGCAGCAGGTTCTCGAGCACGGTCATGTGGGGAAAGACACTCGCCGCCTGGAAGGTCCGGATCACGCCCCGGCGCGCCGTGCGGTGAGACCGCAACCCGGCGATGTCGTGGCCGTCGAGCCGTATTGATCCATGATCCGGCTTGATCGCTCCGGCGATCATGCCCAGCACCGTGGATTTGCCCGCCCCGTTGGGCCCGATCATGCCCGTCAGCGAGCCGCTCGGGATCTCGAACGAAACACCGTCGACCGCATGGACGCCCCCGTAGCTTTTGCGGAGACCCTGGACCGCGAGTTCACTCACGTGCCCACTGGGTCCCGTACCTCCGCCCGAGCGAGCCTGGCCGGGCGGGCGCGACGGTACCGCCGTCGTCGCTCCGGAAGAAGGCCCTGCGGTCTGAGCCAGAGAAAGATCAGCGTCACCAGCCCAGTGATGATCCACTCGAGCGCTGCGAGCAAGGTGGGATCACTGCCGATCGGCATGTACTGGACCGCCTGCTGGATGCCCACGGCGACCAGCGCCGCCCCGATGGCCACCCCGGACACCGATCCACGCCCGCCCACGATCACCGCGGTGAAGAACACGAATGTCTCGGGATAGAGCCACCCGCTGGGCGCCCACGCGCCGATGAACTGCGCCAACAGCGCTCCGCTGAGCGCGGCCATGGCGCCGCCGATGACGAAGACCTGCATTCGAGCTCGGGTAGCATTGCGCCCCATCGCCTCCACCGCGCTCTCGTTCTCGCGCACTCCCCGCAGAACGCGACCGTAGGGCGAATAGACGAGCGCGTACATCACGGCCCCGACGATCAGCATGCAGATCACGCACAGACCGACGAAGAACCAGGTCTGGGTCTGGCGTGTGAATCCGCTCAAAGCCTGGGCCGGGTTCGGGATCAGCGACAGGCCCGCCGACCCGTTGGCGAGACCGATCACGGACTCGGCCACGAGTGTCGCTACGACCGAGATCACGAGCATCACCATCGCCTGGTAGTCGGAGCGAAGGCGTCTGAGCGTGATCAGCCCGATCAGGGCCGAAAGCGCGCCGCCGACCAGCATCGCGCCGATAAGCGGAAGCGGGAACGGCAGATGAACGCCGATTAGGTAGTGCTGAAAACTGCCGCTCGCGCTCGAGGGTCCGAGGCTCAGCATGGCGGCCGTGTAGGCCCCAGCTGCCTGGAAGATGATGAAGGCGAAGTTCAGCACGCCGGTGACACCGAACTGGAGGTCGAGGCCCCAAGAGGCGATCACGTTTACACAGATGTAGACGAGGATCGTCGCGATGTAGTACTGGGTGGCAGCGCTCATCTCGTGATCGCTCGTTCGGTGGCCAGGCGCGAGAACAACCCCTGGGGGCGCACCAGCAGAACCGCAATCAGCACCCCGAAGGCCAGCACGTCCTTGAGCTCGGGATTCCAATAGGCGGCGCCGACCTCGGTCACGATTCCCACGACCAGCGCGCCCAGCACCGCGCCCCGCGGCGAGCCGATACCGCCGAGCACCGCCGCGGCGATGATCACGATCAGGAACTCCGAGCCTGTGGTCGCGGTGAAGGTGCTGGTGTCCAGGAACAGGGCGACACCGCCGATCCCCGCGAGCACGCCAGACACGAACCAGGCGAGCGCGATGACCTGGCGCGTCGGAATGCCACAGGCCCTGGCGAGCGAAGCGTTGACCGCAAGCCCGCGCATGGCCTTGCCCACGCGCGTGTACTGAAGCCCGACCTGCACGAGAATTGTCAGCACCAGCGCAATGCCGATGATGATCAGTTCCTGACGGGTGAGGACGAAGTCAGCGAAGTGGAATGCCCTGCCGGCCGGAGCCACGTAGGAGAAGAACGTCGGTCCCACGGCGGCCTGCAGGCCGTGGTCGAAGATCACTGCCACCGAGATCGTCACGATCACCATGCCGAACAGGTTCAGGCCGTGGCGGATGAATGGTGTGTAGATAACCTCGTTGATCGCCAGCGAGATGAGGCCGCCCGAGAGCGCGGCCGCCGCCATCGCCACCCAGACGTTAAGCCCGGCGGCATTCAGCCAGTAGGCCACGAAGCCCGACAGCGTCATCACGCTGCCGAACGCCAGGTTGAAGACGTTCGTGACGCTGAACTGCAGCGTAAAGCCGACAGCGCTGATCGCGAGAATCGCCGCCGTTACGACGCCGAAGCCGACCGCCGAGACGAAAACCGCCATCAGAGCTTCTTGGTCAGTCGCGGCGCTTGGCGCTCACTACCCCGCGGCGGCCTTGATCTCCGCGGCCGTGACAAGGGACGACGCCTTCCAGTTCCCGTTGACATAGCGTTCGATTGCAAACGCGTTGCCCGCGTTGTGCCAGCGGTCAAAGTGGATCGGCCCGACGGCGCCCACGTACTGGATGTGCTTGCCCTTTGCCAGTGCAGCCTTGCCCGCCGCGTAGGTGTGAACGACGGTCGCGCCCGGGGAGGGAGCGGTGACCTTCGTGATGTATCGGTTGTAGACGCTCGGAGAATCTGAATGAGCCGCATCCATCGCCAACGCCAGAATGATCGCCGAGTCGTAGTCGGCAGCGGAATACAGGTCGGCGTCCCACTGCGATGGCTTCGGGACCTGCTTCGCCGACGACATCAGCTCCGATGTGAATCGCTTGTACGCCAGCGAGGTCGGCGGGGAGTACGCGACGACCGCGTAGTCCTGCTTGTCGAGCAAAGACTTTCCAATTGCGCCGCCCATCGCCTGGCGCCAGTTGGGCTCCTGCGAGACCGGATCGGTGACCAGTTTCGGGATCTGCCCGATCTGCGAGAGCTCCGAGAAGTACGTGGCGCTGGTCTGCGGGTCTGCCTCGGTGACGATCCCCTGCGGTTTAGCACTGGCCATCGCAGTCGCCTCTGAGCGGTACGAGCTTTGCCCGACCCCAAGCGTCTGGTTGGCAACCGGGTGCAGCCCAATGCGCTTTATGCCCGAGATTGCGCTAGGCGCCGACCCCTGTGCCGCAATGTCGTTCCCGAACATGGTCGCCGGACGGGTGATACCGAGCTTCTTGGCCGCCGCGGCCATCGCGCTGCCCTGTGCGGCATCCGGGGACAGGATGCGCCAGAAGTACGAGGCGGTGCTGTGGTCGAACGACGACTGGCCCGTTGTCGAGAACACCGGGATGTGCGCCTGCTGGAACAGCGGCACAACCGCGGTTGCCGTATTGGAGTCAGTCCCAATTACGCCGACGAGCGAGCTGGAGGAGGCGAGCATGCGATTGGCGGCCGGCACGGCGTCGGCAGGCTCGCCCTTGTCGTCGACCGGCGTGCAATGAATCTTGTGCCCGAGAATGCCGCCGGCGGCGTCGATCTCGCGCACGGCGGGATAACAGCCCGCGGCGCCCTCAGGCCCGTAAGCGGCGTTAGGCCCCGAGAAGGGGAGGAACATCGCGAACTCGAGATTACCCTTGGGTCCGCTGCTGCCGCCACTGGAGCTACCACAAGCTGCAGCGGTCAAAGCCGCAAGGGTGACGGCCATTACTCCCACGAACGTCCTTTTTCCTCTCATGGTTTGCTCCTCCGAGGCCGGCAGGCGGTTGTTGCCAGGACCGGCCGCACGCCCCGGCACGTGGCGGCTTCCCGGTATGATCGTCTGTGGACTGTCGACAATTTGCAGAGGATATTATTACCAACGTGGGTTTGCGTTGGATTAAGGGGCGGCGGTGGCTGCTCATCCTGGTGCTCGCGATCTGCGCCGCCGGCGGTCTCGTGGCGCGGGCGCTGGCCGCGGGGGGCAACGCTTCCGGCGGGAAGGTCACGACCGCGAGCCTGGGGACCTTCCGGACCGACGTGATCGCGCGCCTGCACGCCGAGCGGCTGAACTACCACTGGGTCGTCTGCGTCCGCACGCCGCATCAGTTCCGGGGCGTGGGCGTGGTGCGCTGCAACGTCGACTTCGGCATCGATCCCCACGTCGAGGCCTACTGTTCCGTCCTGCGCGGGGGGCGGCTGCTGACGAGCGAGCAGGACTCCGAGATTCCGTGCGGCCACGACAACGCCGGTTTTTCCGACCCGGTCGTGACGTTCAGATGATTCCTTAAAGGAGGCTGCATGCGCGCGCCGGATTTCACCCTGACGGCCGGGCCGACGATGGCCTCCCCTCGTGTGCTCTGCGCAATGGGGTCACCAATCATCTTCGACTACGACCCCGTCTTCCTGGAGCGCTTCCGCGATACCGAACGGCTGCTGGCGGAGGTCTACCGAACGCGAAACGACGTCGTTCTGATGCAGGGAGAGGCGGTGCTCGGACTGGAGGCGGCGGCGCGCGGGCTAGTGCGGCCGGGGACGCGCTGTCTCAACCTGGTATCGGGCGTCTACGCCGCCTGGTTCGGTGATTGGTTGCGCGAGTACGGGGCCGAGGTTGATGAGGTGCGCGCGCCGTACGACGAGGCGGTGGATGTCGGCGTCGTTGGAGAGGCGCTGGCGCAACGAGGTCCGTTTGACGTGGTTTCGGTCGTTCATTCCGAGACGCCTTCGGGCGTGGAGAACCCGCTAGCGGAGATCGGGCAGCTCGCGCAGGCGCACGGAGCGCTGGTGCTTGCCGACGTGGTGTCTTCGCTCGGTGGCACGGAACTGCTGGTAGACGAGTGGCATGTGGATGTGGCCGTCGCCGGCCCGCAGAAGTGTCTTGCCGGCCCGCCCGGGATGTCTCTTGTCGCGGTCAGCCCGCGCGCCTGGGAGGAGATGGAGTCAAACCCCACCGCACCGCGAGGCTCTTTCCTCTCGCTCCTTGACTGGAAGCACCGCTGGATCGACGGTGGACGCAAGGCCTTTCCCTACACCCCGTCGGTCTCCGACGTCGGTGGCGTCAACGTGGCGCTTGAGGAAATCCTCGACCATGGGCTCGAAGCCACGATCGCTGATCACTCCCGCGCGGCGCGCGCGTGTCGTGCAGGCGTGAAAGCGCTGGGACTCGAGCTGTGGCCGCGCAGTGAGTCATACGCCGCCAACTGCGTCACAGCCGTCCGCGTCCCGCCCGAGGTCTCCGTTACGAAGGTGCTCTCACACCTGCGCGAGCGTTACGGCGTCATGCTCTCGGGCGGCTACGGAGAGCTCAAGGAGAAATTGATCCGCTTGGGGCACATGGGTCCGGCCAGCCGCTCGCTGTACCCGCTGGTCGCCGTCTCGGCTCTCGGACGCGGCCTCGCCGATCTGGGCGTCGCGCTCGATATCGGAGCGGGGGCCCAGGCGGTGATGGACGTTCTCGCGCAGGCGTCTCCGGCAGAGCTCGAGGAGTCGCTGTCTTGAGGCTCTCGCCTTTTCGCCTCCATCGTCCCAAGACGGTGGGCGAGGCCGGCGAATTGCTCAGCGAGCTCGGAGCAGGCGCACTCCCATACTGCGGCGGTACCGAACTGCTGCTGGTAGCCAAGCTGGGCCTGACCGACTTCACGGATCTGGTCGATCTCAAGGGGATTCCGGAGCTGTCCGGAATCGAGGCGAACGGCAACCTTCGAATCGGTGCGACGACGACCCATCGCGAGATCGAACGATCACCGGTGGTGCGGTCGGGTTGGCCGTCGCTGGCCGCCATGGAACGACAGGTGGCAAACATTCGGGTGCGCAACGTCGGATCGATCGGTGGCAATCTCTGCTTCGCCGATCCCCACTCTGATCCCGCGACCTACCTCATCGCCGCGGGCGGCTCACTCATCGCCGGCGCGGGCAGCGCGGTGCGGCAGATCTCCCCGGAGGAGTTCACGCGGGGGCCATACGAGACCGCCCTTGCTCCGGAGGAGCTTCTCGTCGCCATCGAGGTCCCCTCGTTGCGGCCGGGGTCGGCGCTGGTTCACCGCAAGCTGGCCTTCTACGAGCGGCCGGCGATCACTGTGGCGGCGAGCGTTCTGGTCCGCGATGGTGCAGTCAGCGAGGCGAGGCTCGCGGTCGGATCGGTGGGAGTCACAGCGCAGCGCTTGATCGAAACCGAACAGTCCTTACACGGAGTCGACGCCTTCGGACCTGACAACGTGGCTATCTCACGATGCGCGGAGATCGCCGCCCGAGAAGCCCAGCCGGTTGAGGACGCAAACGGTTCCGTGCAGTACAAACGTCAGCTCGTGCGCGTTCTCGTCACTCGCTGCGTGCGCGACGCGCTGGCGGATGCCACCGTCGGCTAGCGCGGAACCGGGGAAGCCCGGTCGCGACTAAGGTGACTAACTCCTCGGCGAAGCGGCCCCCAGCCCCTCGAAGCTCGGCTCGCGGTGCTCGACGAAGCTCTCGACGCCCTCGCGGAAATCGGGATGGTCAAACGACTGCGTCATGTACTCGATCGCCGTGGCCATCGAGTCGGCGAAGCTCCGGTCGAGGTCGTCGTATACCTGACGCTTGATCGTGGCCATTGACGAGGGCGAGCTGTAGCGAATCAGCTCGGCCGCGTACTCGCGCGCGTCCTGAAGCGCTCGCCCCGGTTCCGTCAGCCGGTCGACCAGTCCCATCGTCTGGGCCTCCTCCGCGATCACCGTCCGCGCTGAAAGGAGGATGTCGAGCGCCCGGGAGGGCCCCATCAGCCGCGGGAGGACCCAGGAGAGACCGTACTCCGCCACCAATCCGCGGCGAGCAAACGCCGTGGTGAGCTTGGCTCCCCGCGCGGCAAAGCGGATGTCGCACATGAGCGCCATCACGAAGCCCAGCCCCGCGCAACCACCGTTGATCGCGGCGATCACCGGCTTACGAAGCGACCGTGGCAGGCTCTGCGGACGAAGGTCATCGTCGGCCGAAGCCTGTCCTTCGTAAATGTCTTTGAGGTGACCAAAATCTACGCCGGCACAGAACCCTCTGCCCGCCCCGGTGACCACGATCGCTCGCACATCCGGACTCGCCTCCGCCTCCTCGAGACGGTCGAAATACGCGCGGCCCAGCTCCGGGATCCACGCATTGAGTGCGTTTGGTCGGTTCAGAGTGACCTCGGCGATCCCCTCTTGGACTTCGTAGAGAACGACATCATTGCTATCGGTCATTCGTTACCTCCGTATGGGCTCGGCTCTCTCAGGTGGGCTCGCGGCCGAGCGTGCTTTGCCGACCCGCGATATTAAGGCGCCAGAAGCGATGAGAGATAGGACGCCCAGATGAACAGTTCGGATTCCACCACGGCCGCCGGTTCGTCGTGTGATTTCGCGGTGGTTGGTGCCGGCATCTTGGGCCTGGCCGTGGCCCGCACTCTTCAGCGGCGCAATCCGTCCGCAGCCGTGGTCGTACTTGAGCGGGAGCGGGAGATCGCCGCGCATCAGACCAGCCACAACAGCGGCGTCATCCATGCCGGCCTCTACTACCGGCCCGGTTCACTGAAAGCGACCCTCTGCCGGCAGGGCGCCGATGCGATCTACAGATACTGCGACGAACGCGGCATCGCCACCGAAAGGTGCGGGAAGCTTGTTATCGCACGTACCGCGAAGGAGCTCCACGCACTCGACGAGCTTGAGCACCGTGCTCGTGCGAATGGGGTCCCAGGATTGGCCAGGCTCCGTCAGGAGGCGATTGCCGAATTTGAACCGCATGCAAAGGGGGTGGCGGCACTGCACTCGCCTTCCACCGGGGTCGTGGATTTCGGCCGTGTCGCAGCCTCCCTGGCAGAAGACGTGCGCGAGCAGGGTGGGGTCGTGATAACCGGTTGCGGCGTCCATTCGGCCCGACCGTCGGGCAGGAGCTTGATCGTCAGACACGACAAGGGGGAGCTGCGAGCCGGCTTTGCCGTGTTCTGCGCGGGGGCTTGGTCCGACCGCCTGGCGTTGCGTTGCGGGGCTCGCCTCGGTTATCGAATCGTCCCGTTCCGAGGCGCTTACCTCCGGCTGAAAGCACAGCGAAGCGAGCTGGTGCGCGGCCTGATCTACCCAGTGCCGGATCCACGGCTGCCTTTCTTGGGCGTGCATATCAGCCGGCATATCGACGGGTCGGTCACGATCGGCCCCACCGCCCTGCCCGTGTTCTCGCGTACCGCCTACCGATTACGAGAGGTGCGGCCGCGCGACGCCGTGGACAGCCTGCGCTGGCCCGGAACGTGGCGGATGGCGAGACGCTGGTGGCGCACCGGCATGACGGAGATCGCAGACGCGGTCAGCCGGCGCACGTTGGTGACCAAGGCCCGCGCCTACCTGCCCGCGTTGGCGCTGGACGACTTCAACCCGCATTCCGAGGCCGGAATCAGGGCCCAAGCCGTGGCCCGGGACGGCACGCTGCTCGACGATTTCGTCTTCGCCCCCACGCCGCGAGCGCTTCATGTCTGCAACGCTCCGTCGCCGGCGGCGACTGCCTCGCTGGCTCTCGCGGAGCATATTGTGGATGTGATGCAACGGGCGGGAGATCAGAGATGAATGGCGTGGACCGCCGCGCGATGGCGGTCCTGTCCGCGGGCCATCTGTGCACCGATCTAGCACAGGGGTCGGTCCCTGCCCTGCTCCCGTTCTTGATCACCAGGGATCACTTGAGCTACGCGACCGTGTCCACGCTCGTGCTGGCCGCGACGATTTCAAGCTCGGTGATCCAGCCGGTGTTCGGTCACCTTTCGGATCGGCTCTCGCTCCCGTGGCTGATGGTGTTGGGCCCCGCTCTTGGCGGGCTGGGAATCGCGCTTGCCGGCATCGTCCCGAGCTTCGGCCTGACCTTAGCTGCGGTGCTGGTAAGCGGCATCGGAGTGGCCGCGTTTCACCCCGAGGGCTCGCGCTTCGCCAACTATGTCTCGGGCGAACGACGCGCAAGCGGGATGAGTTTGTTCTCGGTGGGCGGCAACGTGGGGTTCGCGCTTGGACCAGCTCTGATGACTCCCGCACTGCTGGCATTCGGGCTGGACGGCACGGTGCTGGTGCTCGTGCCGACGTGGCTAATGGCGGGCGTGCTGGCGCACGAGCTCCCGCGGCTTTCCGGCTTCCGCCACGATGTGGTTGCGGGGAAGGTCCAGCGAAGCTCAGAACGTGACCACTGGGGACCGTTCGCAATCCTCGCCGGCGTGATCGCGGTGCGCTCGTTCATCTATTTCGGGCTGGTCACTTTCATCGCGCTGTACTGGGCCCACGTTCTCCACACCGGCAAGGCGTTTGGCAGCGCGGCGCTGGTCGCGGTCCTCCTCGGAGGCGCCGCGGGCACCCTGATCGGCGGACCGCTCGCTGACCGCTTCGGCCGAAGAGCGGTGCTGATCGGATCGATGATCTCGATCCCGCCTTTGGTGGTCGGCCTGCTGCTCTCTGGCCCGACGCTCGGAATCGCCTTCGCTGCGCTGATCGGCGCCGCCACGATCTCGACGTTCTCGGTCACGATCGTGATGGGTCAGGAGTATCTCCCGGGAAGGCTGGGGCTCGCGGCAGGCGTAACGATCGGTCTCTCGATCGGGCTGGGCGGCGTCGGCGCGCCGCTACTCGGGCTTCTCGCCGATGCCCACGGCCTGCGCGCCGTGCTGGAAGCAATTGCGGTGCTACCGGTGGTGGCGCTCGTGCTGACGCTGGCGCTTCCTCGCGGCGAGATCGGCACCCGCCCACGCCGTGGCGGAGCCGGCCGGCCTCACGCCACTCGCTTCGCAGACCCTCGCGAGCCGCTCTGAAGTCAGTGGGGAGCGGAGGCCGCAGAGCGAGTGGCCGCCGCAGACGGAGCGGCCGCCGCAGAGGGAGCGCCCGCCTCAGACGGAGCGGCCGCCGCAGACGGCTCTGCAACCGCCGCGTACAACTCGGGCCTGCGGTCCGCCATCACGTCCGCGAGCTCGGTGAGGCTCTTGGTGCGCGCGGCGGCCAGGTCCAGCTCCGCCAGCGCCAGGCCACCGTCCGGCGTGGCGCGGATCCACCCGCCGTGGTCGATGATCGAGGTTCCCGCAGTCCACCGCTGTCCGCGTTCGGTCCCGGTCCGGTCGCAGCAGGCGATGAACACCCGGTTGGTCCGTGCGGTGGCCATTGCAATCACGACCTCCGGAGGGTGCTCGTGCGCCGGCCACTGTGCCCGCGGCCAGTTGGTCGGCACCGCGATCAGCTCGGCGCCGCGTAGCGCCAGCATGCGCGGCATCTCGGGGAACTCGAGGTCGTAGCAGATCATCACTCCGATCCGTCCCACCGGCAGGTCGAGCACCGGGGGCGGCTGGCCGCCGGGTTCGAAGAACAGCTTCTCGCGGTCCCACAGGTGCACCTTCCGATACACCGCCCGGACGCCCGAGGGGTCCACGACGGCGGCGCTGTTGTAGAGCCTGCCGTCCTCGCCACGCTCGCAAAAGCCGCCGATCACGACCCCGCGACCGGCGGGCACGAGCGCCACCTCGGCCGCCCACTCTGAGAACAGCTCGTCATCGGCAGCAATCGCCACCGATGCGGCCTCCTCATGCGAGGCGAACACGTACCCGGAGGTGACCAGCTCCGGGAGCACGATGATCTCCGCCCCGTGCGTCACCGCCTCGCCGATCGCGCTCACCGAGACCGCCCGGTTGCCCTCGAGGTCGCCGACGCGGGGAGCGAGTTGTCGGCAGGCGATCCGCACGGGCATCGTAAGGACGAGCTTAGTCCTCCCTGGCGTAAGTTTCGTTGCCGAATTGGCGAGCACAAACCGAGCCTGCCGGGGACGACGGACTTACAGCCGCTAGCGTCCCGTTTCAGATGAACCCGGGTGACCCGCCGCTCACGGGCCTGCGCGTGCTCGATCTGTCGCGCGTGCTGGCCGGCCCTTACTGCACGATGATGTTGGCCGATCTGGGGGCCGAGGTGATCAAGGTCGAGCAACCCGGCGCCGGCGATGAGACGCGCGGCTGGGGGCCGCCGTTCGTGGGTGCGGACGCCGCCTACTTCATCGCAGTCAATCGCAGCAAGCGAAGCGTCGCGCTCGATCTCAAGGACCCCGCCGACCGCGAGTCGGCGCTTGCGCTCGCAGCTCGATGCGACGTGGTCATCCAGAACTTCCGCCCCGGCACGATCGAGCGCCTGGGCTTCGGATACGAAGATTTGCGGTCACTTCGTCCCGGGCTCGTCTACTGCTCGCTGACGGGCTTCGGTTCAGATCGACAGCCACCGGACCGAGCGGGCTACGACTTCATCGGCCAGGCCGAATCTGGGCTGATGCATATCACCGGGTCCGACGAGCCCACCAAGGTGGGCGTGGCGGTGGTGGACATCCTCGCCGGCATGAACGCCGCAGTCGCGATCCTGGCCGCCCTGCGCCGCCGCGACCACACGGGCGAGGGTGAGCACATCGAGGTCTCCCTGCTCGACAGCGGCCTCGCGGTGCTCATAAACGTCGCGCAGGCCGCGCTGCTGACCGGCGAGGAGGCGCGCCGGTACGGAAACGCCCACCCCCACATCGTGCCCTACGAAACTTTCGAGGCGAGCGATGGGTGGGTCGCCGTGGCGGCTGCCAACGACCGCCTCTACCGCCGCCTGTGCGATGCGATCGGGTTACCCGAGCTTGCGCAGGATGAGCGCTTTGTCAAGAACGTAGATAGGGTTATAAATCGCGACCAGCTCACCGGCCTGTTGGCGCGACGATTCCGTGAGCGCACCACGGATGAGTGGGTAGAGGCGCTCGATGCCGCCGGTGTCCCGGTGGGCAAGGTCCGCGGGGTGCTCGAAGCCTTGGCCGCCGCCGAGGCCGCCGGCCGCTCGGCTACGGCGGCCGTGCCGCATCCCGCCGTCGGAGAGATCCGCTTGGTGTCTTCGCCGATTCGGCTGACCGAGGCACCGCTGCGCCCACCGCAGGCGCCGCCCCTTCTGGGAGAGCACACAGCGGAGATTGCCGGCGACACCGAATCGGCAAGCTGACGCCGGCGAGCTAACGGTCGCGACGAGCGACCGCATGCCAGACGCACATCCCAATCGCCAGCGCGGCGAGGACGCCGCCGATAATCGCGACAGACGTCGAGAGGCCGTAGCCGTCGGCGAGCAGGCCCGTCGCCACGCTGGTGATCGCGACGCCCCCATACAGGCAGCTGATGAATGCTGCCGTGACCTCACCGCGTCGGTCGGTCGGCGCCAGCTGGTTGATGTCCTTCTGCGCCCCGAACAGCACGACGCCGAGACCCAGCCCAGCGAGGAGGGCGGCAGCGAGTACCGGTACCAGCGAGTGCAGCGGAAAGGCAACGACAAGCAGCACGACGCCCATCGCCATCATCGCCAGCCCCGCCGGTTGCGCTTCCGAAGGCCGTGCGTCGATCCGCAGCAGCCCAAGCTGGGCAACACATGAGGTGGCCAGCATCAGCGCGGTAATCGCGCCGAGCAATGCGAGGTCGGTTGTGTGCAACAGCTGCGCCGCGTATGAGGGGACAACCGAGAGAAACAGGGCACCCACGGCCCACACGCAAGCGCCGCTCAACGAAGCACGAGCAAAGCGTCCCCTGACCGCAGCCGGAACGGAGGGCCGCTGGATGCGCCACTGGCCGCTGGGCTGAACCGGCTCTTGGATCGACAGGATTCCCAGCAGCGCGAGTCCGATGCACCCGATGCCCACGAGATAGGGCAGGACCAGCCGTTCGGGCGCCCACTGCGCGAGCATGCCGGCGACAAGCGGCCCCGCGCCCGACCCGCCGTTGTTGCCCAGGACGGTCGCCGCAGCGGCTCGGCCGTGGTGCCCCTCGGTCTCGAGCTCCACCAGCGCGGCAGCGGCGGCCGCGGTCATCAGCCCCGTGGCGAGTCCCTGGACCGCCCGTGCCGCAAACAGCCAGACCGTGCTTTGCGCGGCGGCGAACAGGGCAAGACTCACCACGCCCCCAAGGAGCCCCACCAGGATCACCGGGCGACGCCCGACTCGGTCTGACAGCTGGCCGAAGAGGATCAGCGAGGGGACCAGGCAAATCGCGTAGGTGGCAAAGATCAGGGTCAGCTCCACCGCGGAGAAGCCCAGCTTTTGCCTGTAGACCGCGTATAGCGGAGTCGGCATGTTTGAGGCCATCAGCATCACGAAGAGGCCTCCGGCAACTAGGAAGAACGGAACCCGCGATCGGACCCGCTGTCCTTGCACCGGCCCGCTGGGCGGGCGATAACGCGTCGTCGCGCGAATCGCGCTCAGGCCACCGGCGATGCCGCCGGAACCGGCGCCTGCTTCCAGGATGCCTCTATCTCCTGAACCGACGGCGTGATCCCGAACATCACGTCGATCGTCTCCGCCGTGACGCGTTTTACCTCGGGCGACGCGCCGCCGGTGAGCTCAGGCGGGAACACGACGTAGTAGCCGTTGAAGTAGGCGTGGCGCGCGGTCGAGTCGACACAGCCATGCGTCACCAGTCCCGCCAGGATGACGGTCTTGACCCCCCAGGCGCGCAGGATCAGGTCAAGCTCGGTGTCGTAGAACGCGTCGAAGCGATGCTTGACGACCTCGGGCTCGCCTGCGCGCGGCTCGAGGCCGGGATAGAAGTCGCTGGCGGGATCGTCGCTCTGACAGTAGAGGCGACTGCCGTGCCGGTGAAGCCGCTCGAACATCGGATCGCTCATGTGGTGGCGGTCGTAGATGGCGCGCACGTGGACGATCCGCACCCCGAACTCCCGGGCCCGCTCCAGAAAGCCCGCGATCCGTTCGGCCACAATGCGTGTCTCTGAGACGTCTTGACCCAGCTCATCCCAAAAGCCACCATCCGCGATGAACTCGTGCTGGCAGTCGATCACGATCACGGCGGCGTGGTCCGGCGCGACCTTTTCGTCGAGGGTCTCGAGGATCTCGCGATCGTCGATCTTGATCATGAACTCAGCACCTCCTTCGACTATCCGTAACGCTCGCGGAACGCCGCCGCGGCCTGCTCGAAACATGCCATCGGCGGAGAGACGAGCCCGAACCCAATCATCCCGCGGCCGGCCTCGCGATGCAGCATCACTATGTCGATCACGGGCCGAACACCGGTCTGCACCACCTTGAGCAGGTCTACCCCAACTGGGGCGCCGCGGCCCTCGAGGGCCGGCACACGGTAGCGCGAGTGTTCGCCAAGCGCGATGTTCGTGGCGTCCTCGTGGATCCGGAGAGCGCGCTGCTCATCCACCCCGATCAGCGGCCACAGCGCGGGCGCCGCGGGCAGCACCGAGGCCCCAAGCCCCGCGCACTCGACAAGCAGAGAGTCGCCGCACGCGGGAGCGGCATCGGCGGCGGTGAAACCCTTCATGGGCACGCCCCGCGGCGGCTCGGCCCTCGCTACGAACCATGTATCGCCCAGGCCGGAGACCTTGAGCCCGCATTCGGTGCCGTTGGCCCCGACAGCCGAGACGAGACTCGAGCCCTCGATCCCGTGGCCGGCATCGAGCATCAGCTTGGTCGCCGCCAGCGAGACGGCCACGAAGAACTGCGAGTTGTTTCGCAGGAACTCGAACAACCGCTCCTGCACATCGACAGAAACCCGCGCCCCCGCAAGGCCGGGCGCGAGCCGCTCGGCGAGCATCGAGGTGGCCGCCGCGTTGCGGTTGTGAAGTTCGTCGCCGCGCCCGAGAGCCTCGCCGATGATCTCGTCGCAATCGATCCCACCAAGATGACCAAGGGCACTGTCGAGCGCGGGCGCGACCTCGTCGCGCAGCCACCGCAGCCGTTCGAACACATCCTCGCCGCTCATCCCGAGGATCAACGTCCGACCAAAGCCCTCCATCAGAAAGTGGTACGCCCGCCGGCCGCTTGTCGCGTCTTGCACCACGACCACCGGCGTCGAGGCGGTGATCGCCCCCGCGCCTCCGGCCATGGCGCCGTGGTCCTGGGCTGCGGCCAAACGCGCTCGCGAGCGAGGGATCCCTTCGAACTCGGCGGCGGCCGCGAGTGCGGCCTCGAGCGGAGCCGCCAGCGTACCGTCGCCTCCGGGCGGAGCTGCGTGGAGGATCAGCTCTGGAGACATCCCGGGTACGACCTCCAAAGCGGGCTTGACACCGACAAGGCGCGGCTGGGACTGGATTGCCTTAGCGACGGCGCTGCGGTTGGCGGCGGTTGAGTCCACCGACCCAGCCTCTCAGTCCGCGGTCCATGGATCAAGCCGCGCGCGAGCGAATCAGTGACCGCGAATATGATCGCGCTGGTGAGCGCGACAGCGACCGGCGAGGAGGCGTATGACGGCTGATCAAGAGCGTCGGCAAGCTGCGGAGGTCCTGTGGCGGGCGTGGACGTCCGAGCAACCGCTCGAGGCGGTCCCGTCCGAGCTGCGACCCGACACCGTCGAGGAGGGCTATGCCGTGCAGCGCGCCCTCGACGAGCTCGCGGGACCTGCGACCGGGTGGAAGATCGCCGCAACGAGCAAGGCGGGACAGGAACACCTGGGCGCCAGCGGGCCCCTGGTGGGACGGCTGTATGAGTTCGAGCACCGCCCCTCGGGCAGCGCGCTTTCGGTGCATGCAATGCAGATGCGCTCGGCCGAGCCCGAGTTCGCCTTCGTTCTAGAGCGGAACCTGGACCGCGGCCGGGATGAGCTCGCCGTCGAGGATGTTCTAGCGGCGGTCGGGTCGATGGTGCTCGCGATCGAGGTGCCCGATTCGAGGTTCGTCGACTTCAAGCAGGCGGGGCTTGCTTCGCTGGTCGCAGACGGAATGTGCGGAGGTCACTTCATCACCGGCCCATCGGTCGATGACTGGCGCTCTCTCGATTTGCGCGAGCAGGCGGCCCGGGTGCTGTGCAACGGCGAGGAGCGCTCGGTGGGCCGCGGCGCGGACGTGATGGGCGATCCACGGTCAGCGCTCGCGTGGATGGCCAACGAAGTGCTGGGCCACGGATGGCCGCTGCGAGCTGGTGACATCATCATCACGGGCGCGAGTGCAGCGCCGATCTCGGTGCAGGCCGGCGACGAGGTGCAGGCGACGTTCGACGGCCTGGGAACCGTCCCCGTGAGGTTCGTGGAATGACCCGGCTGGGATGGATCGGCACAGGAGTAATGGGTGCGCCGATGGCGGGCCACATGCTCGACGCCGGGCACGAGCTGGAGGTGTACAACCGGACCCGCGACCGCGCCCGCGCGCTGCTCGACCGCGGCGCCGCGTGGTGCGACTCGCCGGCGCAGGTCGCGGCGCGGGCCGAGGTCGTTTTCACCATGCTCGGCTACCCGGACGACGTCAGAGAGACGGTGCTTGGAGAGGGCGGGCTCTTAGCGGCGATGCAACCCGGGTCGCTGCTTGTCGACATGACCACGAGCCTTCCCACGCTGGCCGCTGAGATCGCCACGGCAGCCGCACAGCGCGGCATCGCTGCGCTCGATGCCCCCGTCTCCGGCGGCGACGTCGGCGCGCGGAACGCGACGCTCGTGATCATGGTCGGCGGCGAACGTGAACCGTTCGGGCGCGCCGTTGGGCTCCTCTCGGTGCTGGGATCAACCGTCACGCTCCACGGCGGCCCCGGCTCCGGTCAGCACACCAAGATGATGAACCAGATCGCGATCGCTTCCGGAATGATCGGCGTCTGCGAGGCCCTCCTGTACGCCCACCGCTCAGGGCTCGACGTCGAGCAGGCGCTCGAGACGATCAAGGCCGGGGCCGCGGGTTCCTGGTCGCTCTCGAACTACGGGCCCCGGCTGCTGAAGGGCGACCTGGCTCCCGGTTTCAAGATCGACCATTTCCTCAAGGATCTGGGGATCGCGCTTTCGGAGGCCCGAAGGATGAATCTCGCCTTGCCGGGCACCGCACTCGCCGAGCAGCTCTATCTCGCCGCTCGCAGCCAGGGGCTGGGCGAAAACGGCACCCAGGCGCTGGCCGTCGCGCTTGCCCGCCTGTCGAACGAGGAGTGGCCCGCTTCGCCGGGCTAGAAGAGGCGGAGGCGGCGAGCGCGTTGGCTGGGCAGGAGATCCAGCTTGGGTTGTTCCTCTCGGGCCAACACCCGCCAGAGGCGTCTGCCAGCGCGGCGGCGCGAGAGCACCTCGAGCAGGTGGAGCTGGCCCGAGAGCTCGGGTTCTCCTCGGTGTGGGCGGGGCAGCACTTCTTGTCGCAGCCCTTCCAGATGTTTCAGAGTGTGCCGCTGCTGGCGCGCGTAGCGGCGGTCGCGGAGGGACTTACGGTCGGGACGGCGGTGGTGCTTCTCGCGTTGCTCAACCCCGTGGAGGTCGCAGAAAACGCCGCGACGTTGTCCGCGCTCGCCGGGGGAAAGTTCGTGCTCGGCCTGGGGCTCGGATACCGCGCGCCCGAGAACGCCGCGTTCGGCGTGGCTGAGCTGTCGGCGAGCCGCAGGGCAGAGTTCTTCGAGCGCAAGCTCGACGTGGTGCGGCGGCTGCTCGCGGGCGAGTCGGTGACCGCATCGGGAGAGGGGTTCGACCTCCGGGAGGCGCGCCTTGCGCTCCTCGCCGAGCCCCCGCCTCCGATCTGGATCGCCGCCAACTCTGACCGGGCCGTGCGCCGCGCGGCTCGCCTAGGCGACGCCTGGTTTGTCAACCCGCACACGCGCCTCGATGAGCTCGAACGCCAAATGCGGATTTACAACGAGACGCGGACTGACTGCGGCCTTTCGCCTTCTGCCGCCACACCTGTGCTCAAGGAGGTCTGCGTCGCGG
>Ga0070741_10001920_pt1 | contig 58943 bp, 49 predicted proteins | sample Coa_R1_4_FD_66440 | JGI IMG/M metagenome (GOLD analysis project Ga0070741, IMG submission 66440) | Surface soil microbial communities from Centralia Pennsylvania, which are recovering from an underground coalmine fire - Coalmine... | ecosystem: Environmental > Terrestrial > Soil > Unclassified ... | reverse complement strand
CTCGAGTCGAAGTTCGCCTCCGACGAGCGCGGCGCCAGCATGGTCGAGTACGGCCTCCTGCTCGCCCTCATCGCCGTCGTCGCCATCGTGGCCGTCAAGACGCTCGGCGGCAGCGTGTCGGACAAGTTCTCCTCGGTCAACAGCGCAATCAACTGACGTCACGGCGCAGCCGCCTCCGGCGCTGCAGCGGGATGCCCACCGTGGGACATCCGGCTGCAGCGCCGCAGCGCGTCTAGTGGTCCCGGGGCATCGGCGGGCAGTGGGACACGAGCAGCGGATAGGGATCCACCGCCTCCTGGCCGCCGGGATGGAACTCGAAGTGGGTGTGGTAGGCGCTGGCGTTGCCCGACGCCCCCGTCAGGGCGATGACCTCGCCGGCGTCGACGTGGCGCGCTTCGCCGACGACCCGCAGCAGGTGCATGTAGACGTAGGTGTTGCCGTCGTCGCCCATGAGGAACAGCGTCAGCCCCCCGCCGCCCCAGAAGCGGGTCTCGAACGTCCCGGCCACGACGGCCACGTTCTCGGCGCCCCGGGGGGCGAGCATGTCCTCTCCCCGGTGGCCCCGGCCGGCCCCCCACCCGTCGCCCCACTTGAACGGGCCGACGATCGGGCAGAGGAAGCCGCCGGGCAGGGCGGGACCGACGACGGGCGGCTCGGAGCGGCTGGCCCGGATGAGCCGCCGGGCGGCGGTCTCGGCCTTGCGCTGCGCCGCTTCGGCGTCGCGGCGCTGACGCTCCTCCTCCTTCTCGGCCGCCACCAGGGCGTTGAACCGCCCGGCGTCGGCCCGGCGCTCGCCGTCGAGGGCGGCCAGCGCCGCCTCCTGCTCCTTGCGCCGGTCCTTCAGGCGCTGGCGGTCCTCGGCGATCTGGCGGCTGGAGTCGGCCAGGTCGCGGATGGCGGCCCCGGCCAGCTGGCTCACGTTGCCGACGAGGCGGGCCCGGCGGGCGGCCTCCAGGGCGGTGGCGCCGTCGCCCAGGCCGTCGGCCCAGTCGAAGGTGGAGTCGTGCATGTAGAGCGCCGCCGCCCCCCGGGTGGCCAGCGTCCGCAGGTCGGCCTGGGCCTGATCCACGCCGGCCAGACGGGCCTCGATCTTGGCCACCTCGGCCCGGAGGCGGTCGACGTCCGCTTTGGCCTGGCGGTAGCGGGCCGTGGAGCTCTTCAGCTGCTGCTCGAGCTCGCTCCGTCCGGGCGCGCCGGGATCATCACCTTCTCGGGCGAGGGCCGGGGTTCCCACGGCGCTGAGGCAGGCGAACGGGAGCAGCCAGAGAGCGAGGCGTCGAACGTTCACGGCAGAAGCCGGAGACGCTAACCGGCGCGCTGTGGCCCGGCAATTCCCAACGCGTAGCGGGGCCGGCAGGTCGCGCTGGGCGCGCAGAATTTGCGAGCCCGCCATGCGGCCTGCTGCCCTCTTACCCGAATTCCCGGAAAACGAAAGGAGCTCGCCCTTCGAGAAGCCACGGGCTTGTCGTCATGCATCCGTCTGGACATCGACGTCCCACCGTGCGAGAAGCACCCCGCTTCGCGACGAGATTGCAGCTGACGGTTGCCCGCATTCCAGGCCACACCTGAAGCCTTCGGGTTTCCGTGACTTCAAGGAGGCGCAAAATGCGCAACCTGCTTCGCCGTACTTCGTTGCTGGTCGCCGCCCCACTGGTGGCGACCGCGTTGCTCACCAGTGGCCTCGCCGCCGAACCGGCCGGGGCGGCCACGACCTCCCGGCACATCAGCCGGCCCTCCCGGCGCATCAGCCGGCCCTACCGGCACCGGGTGTCACGCTCGGCGGCCCGGCAGCGTCCGGTCGTCCTCGACGGCGACGTGTGGGCCCGGCTCCGCCAGTGCGAGTCCGGTGGCCGCTACACGATCAACAGCGGCAACGGTTTCTACGGCGCTTACCAGTTCCACCCCCGCACCTGGCGCAACCTCGGCTATCCCGGCCTGCCCCACGAGGCGTCGCCGGAGATGCAGGACGAGGCCGCCCGGCGGCTCCAGGCCCGCAGCGGGTGGGGCCAGTGGCCGGTGTGCTCCCGCCGCATCGGGGCGCGTTGATCCGATGACGCGCTGATCGACTACGGCTTCGTGGCCGTGAAACAGAACTGGGTGCCCTCGAAGAAGAACTCACCCCGTTCCGCCAGTTCACGGAGCTCCGCTTTCCAGGCCGTCGCTTCGTCCCCGGTCACGCCGTTGCGGCCGGGGACGAAGTCGGCCACCATCCCGATCATCGCCGCCGAGAAGCTCTCGCTGTCGCCGCTGACGGTGGCGAAGCTGTGGCCCGCCACGGCCACGTCGACGAAGCCGGCGGCCCGGAGATGGGCCCCGAGCCGGCGGGGCAGCGACGGGTGCACCAGGTGCTCGTCCCAGGCCTGCAGCACTCGCCGCATCCGGTCCGGATCCTCGCTGTGCCACCACACCGTGCCCCAGTCCACGTCCCACACCAGCACCCGCCCGCCCGACCGCAGCGCCCGGTGCATCTCCCGCAGCGCTCCGACGGGGTCGGGCACGTACTCCATCACCTGCACGCACAGGGCGGCGTCGAAGGCCCCCTCGTCCACCGGCAGCGCGGCGGCGTTGCCCTCCCGGAAGGTGACGTTGTCGAACCCGCTGCAGCGTTGCCGGGCCAGCGCCAGCATGTCGGGGCTGGCGTCGACGGCCATGATCGACCCGCCGGGCCCGACCTCGTCGAGCAGCTCCCGGGCGTAGAAGCCCGGGCCGCACCCGACGTCGAGGATCCGCTCCCCCGGCCGGGCGGCCAGGGCCTCCCGCACGTGGCGGCGCCGGCGGATCATGTCCCGCTTGTGGTACGCCTTCTCGAGCGCCTTAGCCGTCGCGGCGTCGAAGGAGAGAGCCGTCATCACCGGCGACTGTAGCCAGCCGCCCGCCGGTGACCGGAGCCAGCCCGTCGCGCACCGGGTGGTCGCCGGGCCCGGGCGGGCCGGAGTCGCCCGGCGCCGGAGCCGGGACCGGCGCCGGATCGCCGGAGGCCGGGCCGGACGGAACCCCGCCGAACGGCGGCCCGCCGGCCGCCGGGCCGGAATCCGGGTCGAGCGGCAGCGCCGGGTCGAGCGGCAGCGCCGGCGGATCGAGCGGCAGCGGCACGGGGTCGGCCAGCAGCGAACGCAGCGGGTGGCTCCCCCACCCGCCCCCGCCGGCCGGCGTGGGCCGGTCGGGCAGCAGGGAGCGGATCGGGCCGTCGCCGGCGGCGTCGCGCCGGACCAGCTTCGGCCCGTCCTCCCGCGGGACGGCGGCGGCGTCCCGGAGAGGAGTCAGGCGGGGCCGGGCGGCGTCGACCACCGGCGCCGGCGTCGGGCCCGCCACCACCGGAGCGGCGGCGCTGCGCCGGGGCCGGTGCGGAGCCCAGTCGGCCGGGACGGCCCCGCCCAGCCAGCCCTTCAGGCTCGGGGCGGCCTTGGCCGGCGGGGGCCCCGCCGCCGAACCGTTGAAGGCCGCCACCGCGACCGCCGGGATCGACGGGGTCGCCGACCCGCCGGCGGCGACGGCGGCGGGCGGACGGCCGAGCGGCCCCAGCCCGGGGAGCACCGCCACGGCCGCCAGCGCCGCCCCGGCGGCCACCGACAGCACCTTGGCCATGGCCGGTTCGCCGAAGCCGGGAAGGGACGACATCCACTGGAGCAGGCGGCTGCCGAGCCCGGCCAGGCCGCCACCGTCGCCCGTGACGGTCGCCGGCATCCCGTCGGCCAGCGGCCCGTCGCCGCGCCGGCCGACCCCGAGCCGGGCCAGCCGGAGGCCGAGGAGCCCGAACCCGAAGGACGTGCCGCCCGAGCGCTCGTACTCCCGGCGCAGGGCCGCCCGGGCCCGGAAGACGAGGGTCTCGGTGGCCGGCAGCGTCAGATCCATGACGGCGCCGATCTCCTTGTAGGAGAAGCCGAGCACCTCCCGCAGGTACAGCACCTCCCGGTGCCGGCCCGACAGGCGGCCCCAGGCCTCGGTGAGGGCGGCATCGGGGAACGGGTCGTCGGCCGGGGCGGGCCGCTCCGGTAGCTCACCGGGCAGGTCGGGCCGGCGGCGGCGCTGCTGATCGATACAGGTGTGCCGGGCCACGACCGTGAGCCAGGGCCGCACCCGCAGCGGGCGGCCGTCGCGGCGGGCGGCGGCGTGCAGCTTGAGGAGGCTCTCCTGGGCCGCGTCCTCGGCGGCGTGGGCGTCGTGGTCGAGCAGGCGGGTGCACAGCCGCACGAGCCAGGGGCGGTGCCGGTCGACGAGCGCGCCGAAGGCGACGTCGTCGCCCGCCCGGAGCCGGGCCACGAGGACGTCGTCGTCGTGCACGTCGAAAGGGGCGTCGAGGGAGGCCCGCACGATCGGGGATTTCGGCCCGGACGCCTTGGGCCCCTTCGTATCCGGACAATTCCCGGCAAACCCCGCCGGGCCCCGGCCCCGCCGCAAAAAATTCCGCCGCCGGCCGCCGGGGACCGCAAGAAACCGCCGCCCCGTTCCGTTCTGCCGTCACTCCCCCGCTTCACCGCTCACTCCCCCGGCCGGATGGCCGAGCGAGAAAGGAAGGCCCTCCATGTTCACCTCGCACGTCGCCCGGCGCCGCCGCCGGCTGAGCGCCGTCATCGCCGGCCTCTGCGTCGTCGCCGCCTCGGCGGGAACCGCCGCCCTGGCCGACTCCGGCGGCTCCGGCTCGGGCACCACCGTCAGCGTCGACGCCAGCGTCTTCGTCCAGGCCGGGATGAACCCCATCAACGCCCGGCAGGCCGCCGCCAACGTCAACGCCGCCATCGACGCCGCCGCCCGCACGATGGCCGGCTCCGCCGCCGCCGCCATCTCCTCGGCCCGCCCCGTGCGCACCACCGCCGCCGCCACCACCGCCTTCGCCACCGAGGTCGACGCCGCCCTCGTCGGCTTCGTGAACACGTCGGTCCCGGCGCTGCGGGCCACCGGCGCCGGCGCCGACGCCGTGGCCAAGGCCACGCTGGCCGCCCTGGCCCAGGTGGCCAGGACGCTCCCCGGAGCCGTGGCCGTCACCACCGGGGCGGAGGTCGCCGTGGCCGGGGGCACCAGCGGCGCCACCGCCTCGGCCTCGCTCGACCCCCAGGTCGACCTGGCCATCCGCCACACCGTCAACGACTCGGTCCACGCCCTGCAGCCGCTGCTGCCGCTGTCGCGCACCACGCTGCGGACGGTGGCCCAGGGTGTCCGTCAGGTCGTCGACGCCTCCGTCGTGGCCGCCGACCGGATCCTGCGGGCCACCGTGAACCTGGTCAAGGCCGCCGTCACCATGAGCGACACGACCCTGGCCGCCGCCTCGTCGGTGGCGGCGAGCACCGTGACCGCCGCCAACGGGGTCATGGCCGCCGCCGACTCGACCCTCGACACCCTGTCCGACGTGAACATCTCCGCTCAGGTCGATGCCAGCCTGGGCGTGAGCGCTCGCTGAGGAACCGTCCCCTCCCGGGGACACGCTGGGGCGCGCCAGGAGCGCCGGTCGACCCCACGGCCGGCGCTCCGGCGCGCCCGGAGACCGTTACGCCGCGGTCCCCCGGTCGGACTCCCAGCCGACCCGGCCGAAGAAGCTCTCCAGCGTCGGCGGCGACGGGTCGTGGTCCGCCGCCACCTGCCGCCGCAACTCCGTCCACGCCCGGGCCAACCGCAACCGGGGCCGGGGGCCTCGCATCTTGGCCGTTCTGGCTTCAGGCATGGCGACAGAATGAATCGTCAGGCTCCGCGGCCAATAGGGCCGAAAGTCCCTTTTGACCCGGCGGTACGCTCGGCGACGAACCCCTGACCGGCTCAGCACGATCGGAGAAGATGCCGTGGTCGAACCGATCCCCCCCGGGCTCGAAGGCCGGATCGTCCCCTACCTCATGATCGACGGCGCCTCCGACGCCATCGATTTCTACCGCCGGGCCTTCGGCGCCGAGGAGCGCTACCGCCTGGAGATGGCCGGTGGCCGCATCGGCCACGCCGAGATCGTGGTGAACGGCGCCGTCGTGTACCTGGCCGACGCCCCCGACGACATGCCCGGCGAGGCCGCCAACCCGAAGAAGCTCGGCGGCACGACCGTGGTGCTCCACCAGTACGTCGGCGACGTCGACGCCGCCGTGGCCGCCGCCGTGGCCGCCGGCGCCACCGTCCTGCGCCCCCCCGAGGATCAGTTCTACGGCGACCGGGCGGCGCTGGTCGCCGATCCCTTCGGCCACCACTGGTCCCTCCACGCCCACATCCGCGACGTGACGCAGGCCGAGATGGAGGAGGCGGCGGCCCAGCTGGGCGGTTGAGGCGGGGGCCGCCGCCCCGAGGTATGGGCGGCGTTGTCCCCTTGGGGCGGGCTGACTGGCCCGCCCGCGCCATGGACGGGGGCGAGGGCCGGAGCGAGGATCGGTCCTCGACGTTCCCGGCGCGGGACAGACGAGAGGACGGCGGCCATGGCCGATGTGGAGACGCTGTTGCGGAGGATCTTCGACGAGATCATCAACGAGGGGCGGCTGGAGGCGGTCGACGAGCTGTTCGCCGACGACTTCGTCGATCACGGGCCGATGGGCGACATCCAGGGTCGTGAGGAGTTCAAGCAGCTGGTGGCCCAGTGGCGTTCGGCTGTGCCCGACGTCCACTGCGTGGTCGAGAACGTCGTGACCGACGGGGAGCTGGCCGGCTGGCTGGTCCGCACCACCGGCACCCACACCGGCGACGGCCTCGGGTTTCCCGCCACCGGCAAGCCCTTCGAGACGGTGAGCGCCAACCTCGGCCGCCTCCGCGACGGCCGGGCGGCCGAGCACTGGTCGGAGCAGGGAATGCTGCCGATGCTGGCCCAGATCGGCGTTCTGCCGCTGCCGGCCGGATAGGCCGGCCGGCCCGGCCCGGCCGGGTCAGCGAGCCGGCAGCATCAGGTACCCCGAGGCCCGGCTGTCGGGGTGGTTGAACACCATGCTCGTCTCCCGGGACGGGCCGCCGAGGAAGTCGGCCAGCGCGCTCCCCGGCTGCACCTCGACCTTCGCGCCACACCGCCGGTCGACGGCGTGGCCCACGGCGTGGAGCTGGTAGCCGCACGACGAGTCGATCATGGAGTGCAGGTGCTGCACGAACGCACCCGTCCCCCGCGGCCCGTCCTGCCAGAACACGAAGTCGTGATTGTGGAAGAAGCAGCAGTCCGGGAACATCGTCGTCGTCTCCGCCCGCCAGGGGGAGACGGCCGACGGCACGTCGGCCCGGTCGCTCTTGACCGTGCCGAAGTAGTCGGGCTGGAACGAGAGGCCGGTCACGGTCTCGACTTCGAGCCCGGAGCGGCCGAAGTAGGCGGCCACGTCGGCGTTGTCCGTCTGGGCCGTCATCAGGTACCAGCTCGACGACGGCAGGAAGTTGAGCGTGGAGCGGTTGTAGGCGTCCCACATGGCGTCGGCCACGCCGTCACCGGCCGTGGGGCCGGAGCGCACCTGGACGCCGATCATGGCCAGCCGGAGCGGCGCCGCCGGCCGGTGCTCGACGACGGCCCGGCGACAGTCCAGCACCGAGGCGAAGAGGGTCGCCGCCGCCGGGCCGAAGTAGGCGTTGTGGCCGAGTTCGTAGCGGGCCGGAACGAAGGCCCGGACGCGGTCCGAGTCGTCGGGGAACAGGTCGAGCGTCTGGGTGCAGCCCTCGAGCCGGACCGATGCCGCGGCCGGCGTCTCGTCGGGGGCCACGGGGGCGAGGCCGGGGATGTCGCCCAGCCACGGCGGCGGGCCGGCCGCCGCCGAGGCGACCGCCGGCGAGAGGGCCAGCGAGACGGCGGCGACGGCGACGGCGATCACCCGGCAGCGAAGGTTGCGCATCGCCGCAGCGTAGAAAGCTTCGCCGCGCCTTCGCACAATGGAACGTCCTGGAAGCGCCGCAGACAGAGAGGCCCGGGCCGCCGGCCCGGGCCTCCTGTGGCGCCTGCTTGCTTCGCAGGTCTGTTGAGGCAGTTACGAGTTTCTACATCCCTTGTGCCGTAACGGCTTGGAGCGGCGCCGTACAGCCGCCTTCACACGCGGCGGGGCGAAGATTCACATGCCCGTTCACATGCATGGCACCGAGCGGAGCGCCATCGCGGCCTCGTTCGGCATGGGTGAGCTGATACCTGAGCCTCATGCCGCCTGTCGATCCGCACGGGGCAACAATCCTGCAGCCCTCCCCGGTCACTCCGGACGAGCGTCAGGGCCGAATAATGCCGCGTCGACGTGCGTCTGCCGCCTGGACCACCGGAGTGACCATGCCACCGAGGAGACCGGCGTCGACCGGGCCTTCAGGCCGCCGAGGACCATCGACCTCGCCCAAGTCGGATTGAAGCCTTGCTAACGGCGGCGCTGGTATCGCAACTCTCAGGGCGAGTGGTGATCCTCATCGTCGCCTTCTTCGTCCTGCTCATCTCCTTCTTCATCCTCTTGCTCGTCGTTAGTTCTTCTGCGGCGAAACTCGTCCGCGCATGCCGACGGCGCGGTTGGCGTGTGGTCGCGACTGCCGCCACCACCGCGGTGGCCACCGCCGCCGCGGTCGCGGCCGGGGCCGCCGGGGCCGCCGCCGCGGCCACCACCGCCGCCGCCCGCGCTGCCGGAACGCGGACGCAGTCGCGTGGCCGGGTGTCAAATTCGAAGCGCTACTATCAAATAGTGATAGCAACGCGCTCCTCTTGACACGAACGGACATCATGGGTATCATAGTGTCATGTCGCCTGAGTTACTATCGGAATCTGATAGCTTCGCCGCCCATTCGACACGAAGGCTCTCGAAGGCTCTGGCTCCGGTTGTCGCGGAGCTAGAGCTAAACCAGCCCGTCGTGGTCACTATGGACGACCTTCGGGAGATTCTCGCCCGGGTCCGAAGCCACACTCCGCCCCATGTGGCCGCTCAGCGACTCCGTCAGCAGGGGTGGCTGCTTCGCACCTGGAGGCGAGGAGTGTGGGAGTTCGCCCCCGGAGCCCACGCCGGCGCCATCGGGCACGGCGACCCGTTTCTGCCCTTGCGCGCCGCGCTCGCCGCGCATCCGGTACCTGGCGCGGCCGTCGCGCTCACCTCGGCATTGTGGGCCCACGGCCTCGCGCCTCGAGCGCCGGAACGGCTAGAGATCGCTATCGCGCCCGAAGCCTCCGTCCCAGCCACGCTTCGCCATGCGGGGCGCACCGTGCGCTTCTCGGCCAGTCTTGAGCCGACGGTGGTATCCGGGGTTCCGGTCCACCGACTGGAGACCGTTCTCGTCCACATGACAGCCCGCCCCGGCGACGTTCGGAGTTGGGGCCTCATCGGTGAGCTCCTTCCTGACCTCGTAGATGAGGTCGACCGTGACGCCGTGCGGACCGAACTCGCCGGGCGTCCCGCTGCGGTCTCGGCGCGCTTGGCCTATCTCATACAGGCCCTCGACGCCGAGTTGGCAGACGAACTGGCGGTCGGACGAGGCAAGGTGTGGTTCGGGCCACGTGGCCCGCTACGCCGCCACAGCCAGCGCTTCGAGGTGGCCGACACCCTCCTACCGTTCGACCCTGCGGACCTCACGCCGGCCACCCGGTGACCTACGCGGTGCGGCTCACCGTCGCCCATGTCCTGCGGCACGCCCCCGCGCAGACCGCGCAGGGAAGAGACGCCGCGCTTGTCGACATCGCACAGGATCTCCTCCTCCGCCACCTGACCGACACCGAGGTGCTCAGCCATGTGGCGTTCAAAGGCGGCACTGCCCTGCGCAAGCTCTACGCCGGTGCCGATGGTCGTTTCTCGACCGACCTCGACTTCGCCGTCAACGGCGTCGGCGACGACCCGGGTACCGTCACCGAACTTCTTGTCGAGACGATCGACGGGGCCGTCGTCGGCCCGTTTCGCTTCGGTGTGTCGGAGCGGCGGGGCCGATACTCCGTTACCTACGACTCCGACCTGGGCGCGGTCACCTACCTCAAGTCCCAACTCGACATCGGCCCGCCACCATGGCTGGCTCCCGAGCCGCGCCCCTGGGTTCCGCTCCCGGTACACGGCAACTACGGAGGTCCGCTCCCCTCCCTCGACCTGGTCTGCCTGGAGGAGAACCTGGCCGAGAAGATCGCCAGGCTCAACCGACGCACCCCGGCTCGGGACGTCTACGACCTGGTCTGGGTCGCCGAACGGTACGCCCGCCGGCCCGGCAACCTCGTCGAATGGCCGTTGGTCCGACGGCTAGCCGTATTGAAGTGTTGGGTCGACACCTACGGTCTCGCCGCTAGCGGCTCGGTCTGGAAGCAAGCCGAGGATCCTCGCCCGTTCGACCCCGACCACTGGCTGCGGAAACGGCGTCGCGGGGATTTCGACGACGAGGACATCGGGTTGCTGGCCAACCCGGCTCCCGACCTCGACGACCTCGCCGACGCGATGCGGTCCGCCTACAGCTTCCTTGCCGAGCTCGATCCGGACGAGCGTCACATCGTCGAGGGTGGCGGAGCGGCCCGACCCGACGTCCTCCGGCTCCTCGCTGCTCTGCCTGGTGGAAGGCTCGGGCTCGGAACGTGTTGGTGAGCGCCGTCTGACCGAGAGCCTGATCTGGCACGCGGACAGGGGCTCAGACGGCGGGCTTCGGTCCCGACCTCGCCCAGTCCGGCAGTGGGAGGCCTGGCGGCCTCCCACTCCTCCTTGGCGTCGGACTGGAACTTGATCTACAAGCCCCGAAACTCGTAACTCTGTGACACGAAACTCGTAACTGCCTCCTGGCCCGTCTGTTACGAGCAGCCGCTGGTCGTTCCGCAGGACGAACACACGTAGCAGCTGCCCGCCCGCTGCATCTCCATCCCGCAGGCGTAGCAGTACGGGGCGTCGGTGCGGCGGGTGCCCTCCGGGATCGCGGCGGCCCGGGGGCCGGGGTCCGGAGGCGTCGTCAGGTCGAGGCTCAGGTCGGGGGCGGGCGGGGCGAGGTCGACCGACTGCTCGGTGGCCGTCGACGCCTCCTCCACACCGGGCAGGGTCGGCTGCGACCGCTCGCCGATGGTCAGGATTCCCATGTCGACCCGCTCCTCGTAGGGCAGGTACTCCACGGCCAGGCGGCGGAAGATGTAGTCCACCAGGCTCGACGCCAGCCGGATGTCGGGGTCGTCGGTGATCCCGGCCGGCTCGAAGCGCATGTTGGTGAACATGTCCACGAACGCCTTGAGCGGCACGCCGTACTGCAGGCCGTGCGACACCGAGATGGCGAAGGCGTCCATGATCCCGGCCAGCGTCGACCCCTGCTTGGCCACCTTGAGGAAGATCTCGCCGGGCCGCCCGTCCTCGAACTCGCCGACGATCACGTAGCCGTGGCAGTCGGCCACCCGGAACGAGAACGTCTTGGAGTTGCGCCGCCGGGGCAGCTTCTGGCGGACGGGCTCCTGGAGCACGATCGTCTCCACCACCCGTTCCACCCGGGTCTCGACCGGCGCGGCGGCCGACTCGCTCTTCTGGACGGACAGCGGCTGGCCCACCTTGCAGTTGTCGCGGTAGATGGCGATGGCCTTGAGACCCATGCGCCAGGCGGCGACGTGGAGGTCCTCGACGTCCTCGACGGTGACCTCTTCGGGCATGTTGATCGTGTTGTGGTTCACGATCCCGTTGCCCACGAAGGCGTGCGTGACGGGCACCGACAGGTCGTAGACCTCCCGCTCGCCGGCCGACGCCACCGTGTCGACGGCGCTGAAGTGCAGCCCGTCGGCCACCACCGCCGCCAGCCAGTCGGGCAGGGCGACACCGGGGATGGCGGCCACCGCGTCGAGCGTGGCCCGCGTCACGTGGCGGAACTTGGCGTCGCGGAGGAAGGCGAACTCGTCGCGCTGCTCCGTGGGCACGAGCAGGTACAGCTCCCGGGGCGAGAGGTTCGGCACGAAGTCGCCGGCGCTGCCGGGCAGGTCACGGCCGACGAAGACCTCGGCCGCCTGGGCCAGCGTCTGCGGATCGACCGGCGGCACCAGGTCGAACAGCGTCCGGGCGGCGTCGCCGGTCACGACGACCTCGCCGTCGGCCCGCCGGTGCACGACGCCGAGGTTGGTGAGCACGGCCTGCAGGTCGTCGAGCAGCGTCGCCGACGCCAGCCCGATGGTCACCGTGGCCGCCCCGCCGACCCGGGCCACGCCGGCCCCGGCCAGCAGACCCTGCAGGTAGGCCAGCACCATGTGGCGGGGCGACGACAGCACCGCCGCCGGGATCCGCCGGAACGCCGCCCGCTCCTTGCCGGCGGCGAACTCCAGGAAGGCCGCCGCCGTCTCCGACGTCACCACCACCTGGGGGCAGCGGCCCTCGGCCGTGGCCACCCGGGCCTCGAGCCCGAACAGGTTCTTCCAGGCCCCCACCAGCCGGTCGAGCACCGCCGGGGCCTGGTGGCTGATGGTGACGGTGGCCGTCGACTCCGACACCCGGCCGGTGGCGGCGAAGGCGCCGAGCAGGAAGGCCAGCGGCTCGCTCATCTCGCCCGGGACCTGCCAGGCGTCGGCCACCTCGCCGGCCTCGAACCCGTCGAGCGCCGCCGGCACCAGCGACCACAGCTCGGCGCCGTAGCGCAGGGCCACCGCCTCGCCTTCGGCGATCTCGTCGAGGCGGCGCCACTCCAGCCCTCCCGGCGCCGCCACCAGCAGCCGGTGGTTGGGCGTGCCGACGACCTTGTGGCCCGAACGCAGCACGACCTCCCGCACCGGCCGCCGCCCGCCGTAGTAGAAGGCGTCGGTCTTGCGCACGCCGTCGAGGGAAGCGACCTCGATGACCTCGTCCCGGAAGCTGTCGGGCTTCTCGCCCTGGTACAGACTGCCGATGCGGACGAGACCGTCGCCGGTCGACACCAGCGTCTCGCCGACCACGCACTTGCTGATGGCGCCGGAGATGAAGGGCTGCACGGCCGCCATCATCTTCACGTGCCCCATGTAGTGGATGGGGTTGTCGCCCATGGCGCAGGCGAACACCGGCAGGTCGTCGACCCGCAGCCCGGGCGCGCCGAGGATCGTCTTGTGCTCGTCGATGTAGGCCACGATCCGGGTGACCTGCTCGGCCGAGTACCCCAGCCGCTTCAGCGCTCGGGGCACCGTCTGGTTGACGATGAACATCGTGCCGCCGCCGACGAGCTTCTTGGCCTTGGTCAGCGCCAGGTCGGGCTCGATGCCGGTGGTGTCACAGTCCATCATCAGGCCGATCGTGCCGGTCGGCGCCAGCACCGACGCCTGCGAGTTGCGGACGCCGTGGGCCTCGCCCAGTTCGACGGCCTCCTCCCAGGCCTGGTGGGCGGCGGTGAGGATCTCGCCCGGCACCAGCGAAGCGTCGATGGCGTCGACCTCGGCCCGGTGCATCCGCAGCACCTTGAGCGTCGGTTCGGTGTTCTCGGCGTAACCGGCGTAGGGCCCCATCCGCCCGGCGGTGCGGGCGCTGGTGGCGTAGGCGTGACCGGTCATGAGCGCGGTGATGGCCCCGGCCCAGGCCCGCCCGCCGTCGGAGTCGTAGGGCAGGCCCTGGGCCATCAGCAGCGCTCCGAGGTTGGCGTAGCCGAGGCCCAGCTGGCGGAAGCGCCGGGTGTTGTGGGCGATCTTCTCCGTCGGGTAGTCGGCGTTGCCGACCAGGATCTCCTGAGCGGTGAACACGACCTCGACCGCCGCCTTGAACGACTCGACGTCGAAGCTGCCGTCGTCGTTCAGGAACTTGAGCAGGTTGAGGCTGGCCAGGTTGCAGGCCGAGTTGTCGAGGTGCATGTACTCGGAGCAGGGGTTGCTGGCGTTGATCCGGCCGGTGTTCGACGCCGTGTGCCAGCGGTTGATGGTCGTGTCGAACTGCATGCCGGGGTCGGCGCACTCCCAGGCCGCCTCGGAGATCTCCCGCAGGAGCTTGCGGGCCCGCACGGTCTTGAGCGGCTCGCCGGTGGTGACGGCCCGGAGGTGCCAGTCGCGGTCGTTGACCACGGCTTCCATGAAGTCGTCGGTCACCCGGACCGAGTTGTTGGCGTTCTGGTACTGGATCGAGTGGGAGTCGGTGCCGTCGAGGTCCATGTCGAAACCGGCGGCGGCCAGCGCCCGGGCCTTGCGCTCCTCGACCGCCTTGCACCACAGGAACTGCTCGATGTCGGGGTGGTCGACGTTGAGGATCACCATCTTCGCCGCCCGCCGCGTCTTGCCGCCGGAGTTGTGGGTGACGGCGTTGTGGACGAGGTACTCGTGGACGCCGTCGACGGTGAGGTCGTAGGTGACGTCGTCCTCCTCCGCCTCCACGGTGACGGGGACGTAGATCTCGTCGCCGTGGGCGAAGCGGGCCAGCGGCCCGTCGAGCTCGTTGGGGAACGCCTCGAGCACCGACGCCGCCCGGGCCAGGCTCATGCCGTAGGGATGGGCGTCGTGGCGGTGGGCCGAGATCGCCGCCCGCAGCGCCGGCCTGGCGAAGCCGATGCGCTCGAGCTCGACGTCGACATGGGGGAAGAACCAGTTGGCCTCGAAGCCCGCCGACCGGCGCAGCGCCGCCTCCAGCAGGCGGGACTTGCCCTCCGACACGAAGCCGACCAGCTTGGCGAACCGGCGCACGCCCTCCTCGCCGACGACCCGCACCCGGTACAGGCCGGGACCGCTCGTGGGAACGGGCCCGGTCGAGTCGTTGTCACCCGCCGCCGAACCCTGGGCGACGATGCCCTGGCCCGGCTTGGGCGGGGTCGGCGGGACGGCCTGGGTGACCTTCGACGGGATGCCGATCGACAGGAGAAGGCGGTGCGCCTCGAGGGCGATCGTGCGGCGGCGGGCCCACAGGGTGGGGACACCGTGCTGCACGTGCCCGTCGGACTCGAACAGGCCGGCCAGGAAGGCGGCCCGCACGGCGGCCGGCGACGACCGCACGAGGCGGGGGATCGTCGCCGATCCGTGGCGCCACAGGCCGTTGACCTGGAGGAAGCGGGCCACCCGGGGCGGGCAGACCGTGGCCGGCGGGGCGTCGCCCCCCCGGACCGTCATGCCGGGGGTCACGCCCGAACCCGAACCCCCGGGGCGGGCGCCCTCGTCGCGGCCCAGCACGCTCTGGGTGAAGTTCCGGTACCGCTCGACGAGGCCCTTGTCCTCCCCGTCGAGGTGCACGTTGAGCGCCCCGCTGCCGGCGATGGGCTTGAGGCGGCCCTCGCCGTGGGCCCAGCCGAGCCAGACGGCGAAGGCCTCGTCGAGCACCGCCGGGAGCGGCGCCTCGCCCACCCCCGTCGGCTCCTCGGCCTCGAGCCGCTGCAGCGTGCCGTAGTCGGTGTGGCCGAGGTCGACCATGACGTAGTCGTCGGACCGCAGCCGCCCGGCCTCCCGCCACACCTCGCCCTCGGCGCCCCGCACCCGGAACTTGTGCTCGGCGGTGCAGACGATCTCGTCGCCGAGGCCCGTCCGCACCTTGACCAGCGGGCGGATCCCGTTGTCGTGCACGGCTTCGACGGTCTTCATGCCGAAGCGGGTGAGCACCTTCCAGCCGGGGGCCACGGCCCGGATCGGAACGACGCCGTGGTCGGTGACGAGGTCGGTGTCGGCGTGGAGGCACTTGATCGTGCCGGCCGAGGCGTCGGCCCCCCGCATGAAGCTGACCGGGCCGCTGGCCGTGCCGCCGCCCTTCAGCGGCTCGAGCGACGAGCGGATGTTGGACAGGTTGATCCCCGATCCCGAGCCGCCCTTGAAGATCGTGCCCTCCTCGACGTACCAGTTGAGGATGGCGCTCATCGTGTCTTCCACGGCCAGGATGAAGCAGGCGCTGGCCTGGGCCGGCACGCCCTTGACCCCGATGTTGAACCACACCGGCGAGTTGAACGCCGCCCGCTGGTGGAGGAGGAGGTACTTGAGCTCGTCGCGGAAGGCGTCGGCCTCGGCCTCGCCGACGAAGTAGCCGTCGCGGGCGCCCCAGTCGGCGATCGTGTCGGCCACCCGGTCGATCACCTGCTTCAGCGACCACTCCCGCTCCGGCGTGCCCAGCTGCCCCCGGAAGTACTTCTGGGCCACGATGTTGGTGGCGTTCTGCGACCAGGTGACCGGGAACTCCACCCCGGGCTGGAAGAAGGCGTCGCCGCCGGACTTGTAGTTCGGGATCCGGGCATCGCGCCGCTCCCACTCCACCGTGTCGTAGGGGTGCTCCCCTGCCCTGGTGAAGTGCCGTCGGATGCCGATTCCCACCTGGTCCGGCGCCATCGCCATGTCGGTGTGCCTCCTCGGATGCGATGCCTGGGGGTGCTGGTCTGTCACCCGGTCCTTCCGGACTGACCACAAGATGTTGTGGTCTGCTGGGGGGAGGACCACGAGATCGGGTGTAATTACAGCACCAGAACTACATGAACGTCAACTGAGTCGGAGGGGCGAAGCGGCAGGTCAGAAGGCGTTCGCGATTGTTTGCAGTTGTGCATCCGTGCACAAGCCCGCCGGGGTCTTTCAGGCGGTCGGACCGGCCCCCTTGGGGGTCGTGGTCTTCTGCAGCAGGCCGACCTCCCGCTCGAAGTCGGTGAGGTCCTCGAAACCCTTGTAGACCGAGGCGAAGCGGAGGTAGGCGACCGGGTCGAGGGCCCGCAGGTGGTCGAGGACGGCCTTGCCGACCACCTCGCTCCCCACCTCGGGACCCTGCTCCCGGACCTGGTCCTCCACCGCCAGGGCGAGGGCGGCGATGCCGTCCTCGCTGATCGGGCGGTTCTTGGCCGCCCGGCGCACCCCGTCGACGATCTTGGCCCGGTCGAACGGCTCCCGCACGCCCGAGCGCTTCACCACCACCACGTGGATCTCCTCGACCCGCTCGAACGTGGTGTAGCGGCGCCCGCAGCGCAGGCATTCCCGCCGCCGGCGGGTGGCCGCGCCGCCGTCGGCCATGCGGGAATCGACGACCTTGTCGTCCATGCCATGGCAGTACGGGCAACGCACGGATGCACGGTACAGCCCCGTCCTGAAAATCCTCGTCACAAACGTATGTTTGCACCGAACGGCCATTCGTGCTAGCCTCGCCGGCACTGACCACCGAGGAGGAGCCCCGATGAAGGACCTCACGCCCCGGCAACGTCAGATCCTCGAGTTCGTCGACGACGAGGTGCGGCGCCGGGGCTACCCGCCCAGCGTGCGGGAGATCGGCAAGGCCGTCGGGCTGACCTCCACGTCGACCGTCCACGCCCACCTGAGCGCCCTGGTGGCCAAGGGCTACCTGCAGCGCGACGCCACCAAGCCGAGGGCGCTCAACGTGCAGTTCGAGCCGTCGTCGGGGGCGGCCGTCGAGCGCCGGCCCGTCCGGCACGTGCCCCTCGTCGGCGACGTCGCCGCCGGTACCGGGGTCCTGGCGGCGGAGAACGTGGAGGAGGTCCTCCCCCTCCCGGCCGACTACACCGGCGAGGGCCCGGTCTTCATGCTCCGGGTCCGGGGCGACTCGATGATCGAGGCCGGCATCTTCGACGGCGACCACGTCGTCGTCCGGGCCCAGCCCGTGGCCGAGAAGGGCGACATCGTCGTGGCCGGCATCCCCGGCGAGGAGGCCACGGTCAAGACGTTCGCCCGCAAGGGCGACCGCATCGTGCTGCGCCCGGCCAACCCCGCCATGGTCGACCTCGTCTTCCGGCCCGACGAGGTGACGATCTACGGCAAGGTCGTCTCGCTGATCCGGCGCTACTGACCGCTCGTCGCCGCGCCCCGCAGGAAGGCGGCCAGAGCGGCGTAGCACCCCTCGACCGACGCCCGGGTGACGTGCTCGCCGGCGGTGTGGGAGACCTCGGGGTCGCCGGGGCCGAAGTTCACCGCCGGCACGCCGTGAGCCGAGAAGCGGGCGACGTCGGTCCAGCCGAGCTTGCACCGCACCGGCAGGTCGAGCAGCCCGGCGAACTCCGCCACCAGCGGGTGGCGGAGGTTGGGAGGGGCGGCCGGTGACACCGACGTGAGGGCGATCTCGTCGGCGCCGTCGAGCAGCGCCCGGACCTCGGCCTCGGCCTCTTCCAGCGTCAGCGCCGGGGCGTAGCGCCGGTTGACCACCACCGTGCAGCGGTCGGGGACGACGTTGCCGGCCACGCCGCCGCTGACGTTCACCACCGACAGGGCCTGGCGGAAGTTGAGGCCGTCGACCTCGATCGGGTCGGGCTGGTACGCCGCCAGCCGCTGGAGCACCGGCGCCGCCCGGTACACGGCGTTGTCGCCCTGCCAGGGCCGGGCGGTGTGCGCCCGCCGGCCGTGGAACGTCGCCTCCAGGCGGATCGAGCCCTGGCAGCCGGCCTCCAGCCACAGGTCCGTCGGCTCGAGGAGGATGGCGAAGTCGCCGGCCACGAGGTCGGGCCGTTCGGCGAAGAGCTTGCGGAGCCCGTTGTACTCGTCGGCGATCTCCTCGGCCTCGTAGAAGACGAAGGTGCAGTCGAAGCGGGCCTCGGCGGCCACCTCCTCGGCCAGGCGCAGGAGCACGGCGACGCCGCTCTTCATGTCGGCCGCCCCCAGCCCGTGGAGGACGTCGCCCTCGAGGCGGGGAACGTCGTTGCCGTTGGCCGGGACGGTGTCGAGGTGGCCGGCCATGACGATGCGCCGCTCCCGGCCGAAGCCCGTCCGGGCCACCACGTTGAGGCCGACCCGCTCGACGTCGAGCCCCGGCAGGCGCCGCAGCCGCTCCTCCACCGCCCCGGCCAGCGCCGCTTCGTCGAGGCTCACCGAGGGCACGGCGATGAGCGCCGCGGTCAGGCCGAGAAGGTCGGCGGCCGGGGCGGCCACGACGGCCGCCGAAGGATCCGCCGTCACGTGGCCAGGCCGTGGTCGCGCAGGATCGAGTTGAGGGCCAGCTTGTCGTGCTGCTCGCCCTCGTCGAGGATCCGCAGCACGAGGACGCAGCTCAGGCCGAACTCGCCGCCGGGGAACGACTTCATCCTCGTCGCCGGCACGGCCACCGCCCGCTCCGGCACGACGCCCCGGGACAGCTCGTCGCCGGTGGCGCTGTCGATGACCGGCGTCGAGGCGGTGAGGACGACGCCGGCGCCGAGCTTCGCCCCCCGGCACACCCGGGCGCCCTCGACGACGATCGAGCGGGAGCCGATGAAGGCGTCGTCCTCGATCACCACCGGCGCCGCCTGGGGCGGCTCCAGCACCCCGCCGACGCCGACGCCGCCGGAGAGGTGCACGCCCCGGCCGACCTGGGCGCAGGAGCCGACGGTGGCCCACGTGTCGACCATGCTGCCCTCGCCGACGTAGGCGCCGATGTTGACGTAGGACGGCATCATCGTGACGCCGGGGGCGAGGTAGGAGCCCCACCGGGCCGAAGCCCCGGGCACGACCCGCACCTTGGCCGCCGAGTAGTTGTGCTTGAGCGGGATGCGGTCGTGGTACTCGAACGGGCCGAGCTCCACGGTCTCGAGCCCCCGCAGCCGGAAGCACAGCAGGATGGCCAGCTTCAGCCACTCGTGGACGACCACCTGCCCGTCGACCACCTCGGCCACCCGGGCCTCGCCGCGGTCGAGCAGGTCGATGGCCTCTTCCACCCGCTTGGCGATGTCGGGTGTGAGGGCGCCGGGTTCGTCCCGGGCGGTCCAGGCGGCGGTGATCTCGCCGGCGAGGTCGTCGAACACGGCGGTTGAGCCTCCGATCTTCACTGGGTCGTCTTCACTGGCTGGTCCTACTGGGTCGTCGTCACGGGCGCGGCGGACAGGCGGTCGAAGGCCAGCTCCAGGCGCTCGAGCGGCTCGACCAGGGCGATGCGGACGTAGCCGGCGCCGCCCTCGCCGTAGAGGTCGCCGGCCGCCACCAGCGTGCCCGTCGCCGCCAGCCGGGCGGCGGCCCCCCACCCGTCCTCGCCGGGGTCGGCCGGGCGGGCCCAGAGGTAGAACGACGACGGGCCCCCGGCGTCGACGAGCCCCGCCTCGGCCAGCCGGGAGCGGGCGTAGCGGCGGCGCTCGGCGTAGCGGCTCCGCTGCAGCGCGACGTGGGCGTCGTCGTTCCAGGCGGCGGTGGCGGCGGCCTGGATCGGCCCGGGGACCATCATCCCGGCGTGGGTCCGCACCGACGCGAGGTAGGCCACGAGGTCGCCGTCGCCGGCCAGGAACCCGCAGCGGTAGCCGGCCATGTTCGACCGCTTCGACAGGGAGTGGACGGCCAGGACCCCGTCGAGGCCGGCGGCAAGGGCGGTGGCCCCGGGGACGGCCTCGCCGGCGTCGTCCCAGTTGAACTCCACGTAGCACTCGTCGCTGGCCACCACGATCCCCCGCGCCCGGGCCCAGGCGACGGCCTCGGCCAGCGGGGCCGCGGTGCTCTGCGACCCGGTGGGGTTGCCGGGCTCGTTGAGCCACAGGAGCAGGGCCCGGCCGGCGTCCTCCTCGGCCACCGCCGAGAGGTCGAGGTGCCAGCCCTCGCCCAGAGGGACGGGCACCGCCCGGCACCCGCCCAGCTCCGCCCCCATGGCGTAGGTGGGGTACGACACCGCCGGGTAGAGGACGGTGTCGCGGGCGGGGTCCCGCAGCCGCAGGAGATGGGGCAGGGAGGCCACGACCTCCTTGGTGCCGATGACGTTGACGACGGCGGCCGGGTCGACGGTGACGCCGAAGGCGCGCTCCATCCAGCCCGCCGCCGCCGCCCGCAGGGCCGGGGCACCGACCGCCCGGGGATAGCCGTTCGACCCCGGGCCGGCGTCGGCCAGCGCCCGGACGACGCACTCCGGCACCGGGTCCATCGGGGTGCCGATCGACAGGTCGACCAGGCCGCCGGGCGCCGCCTCGGCCCGCTGCTTGAGCGCGTCGAGCCGGGCGTAGGGATAGACTGGCGGCCTGAACCCGTCCGACGACATGCCCGTCAGGGTACCGACGCCGGGTCAGACCGCGTGGCCCGGGGGCTCGGCGCCGCCCCCCGGCAGGAATTGACGGAAGCGGTCGACGCCGCCCTTCGGCAGCCGGGCCCGGACCCGGGTGGCCCGCTCGTCGTGGACTTCGACGAGGACCTCGCCCTCCCGGTGCAACGCCGCCAGCACGTCGCCCCGCTCGTAGGGGACCGACAGCTCCACCACGGCGTTGAGGGCCCGCAGCCGGTCGGCCAGCACCTCCAGCAGGCCCTCGACGCCCTCGCCGGTGGCCGCCGACACCGGAACGGCCCCCTGGGCCTTGAGGGCCACCAGGCTGTCGGGATCGGCCACGTCGAGCTTGTTGGCCACCAGCAGCTCGGGGATGTCGCCGGCGCCGAGGGGCCGCAGGACCGACCGCACCGCCTCGATGTGGCGGCCGGGGTCGGGCGACGAGGCGTCGACGACGTGGACGAGGAGGTCGGCGGTCACGACCTCCTCCAGCGTGGACCGGAACGCCTCCACCAGCTGGTGGGGCAGCTTGCGGACGAAGCCGACGGTGTCGGACAGGAGCACCGTCTCGCCGCCGGGCAGGGCCAGGCGCCGGACGGTGGCGTCGAGGGTGGAGAACAGCCGGTCCTCGACCAGCACGCCCGCCCCGGTGAGGCGGTTGAGCAGCGTCGACTTGCCGGCGTTCGTGTAGCCGACGAGGGCCACCACGGGGTGCTCGTTGCGGCGCCGGGCCTTGCGCTGCGTGTCGCGCACCCGGGCCACGCCGGCCAGGTCGCGCTCCAGCTTGGCGATGCGGCGCAGGATGCGGCGCCGGTCGACCTCGAGCTGCGTCTCGCCCGGGCCGCGGGTGCCGATGCCGGCGCCCTGCTGGCTCATCTCCACGCCCCGGCCCCGGAGGCGGGGCAGGCGGTAGCGGAGCTGGGCCAGCTCGACCTGGAGCATGCCGGCCTGGCTGTGGGCGTGCTGGGCGAAGATGTCGAGAATCAGCGCCACCCGGTCGACGACGTCGACCTTGAACAGCTTCTCCAGATTGCGCTGCTGGGCCGGCGAGAGCTCGTCGTCGAAGATGACGACGTCGATGTCGAGCATCTCGACCAGCTCGCGGAGCTCCTCGGCCTTGCCCTTGCCGATGAACGTGGCCGGGTCGGGCGTGTCGCGCCGCTGCATCTCCTCGGCCACGGGGTCGGCGCCGGCCGTGTCGGTCAGGAGGGCCAGCTCGGCCAGCGACGCCTCGGCCTCGTCGAGGTCGACGTCGCCGCCGCCGACGAGGAGCGCCCGCTGGCGGACGACCCCGAGGTCGACCTCGGTGGCGGTCAGCCGCCGCCGCTGCCGGCCGGCGTGGGCGTCGCTCGTCACAGCACACCTCCGGCCAGGGGGACGGTGTCGGCCAGGCGGTCGAGCTCCACGTCGACGTCGAAGACGTGGGCCACCGGCCCGCCGAGCCGCACGGCCAGGCTCGTCTCCCCGAGCCCGCTCGGCCGGAGGTCGACGACCAGGTCGCCGCCGGGGACGGCCACGATCATCCGGGCCGGCGCCAGGCCCCGCCGGTGGGCGACGCCGGCCGCGGCGCAGGCCCCCGACCCGCAGGACAGCGTCTCCCCGACCCCCCGCTCCCAGACGCGCATCCGCAGGCCCCGATCGGTGACGGCGGCCATCTCCACGTTGGTCCGGTTGGGGAAGCGGGCGTCGTGCTCCAGCACCGGGCCGTGCCGGTCGAGGGGGACGTCGGCCGGCTCGTCGACGAAGACCACGAAGTGGGGGTTGCCGACGCCGGCGGCGTCGCCCCGGTAGACGGTGCCGTCGACGGCCGCCTCGAGGTCGAAGGGGCTGTCGGCCAGCACCGGGATGAGCTCGGACGTGAACATCACGAGGCCCATGTCGGCCTCGGCGTAGTCGACCTCGCCGTCCTCCGGGCGCCGGCGGATCGTCATCTCCCGCCGCCCGGCCGGCGTGTCGACGACGAGGCGGTCGTCGGCGCCCAGGCCGAGCTTGGCGGCCACGTGGGCCAGGCAGCGCAGCCCGTTCCCGCTGATCTCGGCCAGGCCGCCGTCGGCGTTGGTCAGCTCCATCTCGCAGTCGGCGCCGTCGCGCCCGCCGAGCAGGCGGATGAGCCCGTCGGCGCCGACGCCCCGGCGGCGGTCGCACAGGGCCGACCGCAGGCTCGGCGCCAGCCGGTTGCGCCCGGGGGAGCCGAAGCGCGCCTCGACGTCGACCAGCACGAGGAAGTCGTTGCCGGTGGCGTGGAGCTTCGAGAAGTTGAGTGTGGTCACGGCTCTCCGTGTCGGGCCAGGGAATCCCACGTTGCCAGAACAGCGGGGAGGGTGGCGAGCGGATTACCGGGCGTGCCGATCCAGGTGATGCGGCGGTCGCGCCGGAACCACATCCGCTGCCGGCGGGCGAGCTGGCGGGTGCGCTCGGCGGTGCGCCGCAGCGCCGCCTCCAGGGTGGGGACGGATCCCTCCAGGTGGTCCAGGACCTCCTTGTACCCGATTCCCTCCCGGGCGGTGCGCGACAGCCCGCCGGGGGCGGCGGCCAGCCGCCGGACCTCCTCGACGAGCCCGTCGGCCACCATCTGGGTGATGCGGGCCTCGATCCGCTCCGCCCCGAGCCGGCGGGTCAGCCAGAGGCCGGCGGTGACCACCCGGAGACCCCGCCCCGCCTCCGGCGCGCCGTCGGCGGCGGCGCCGGGGCCGGCGGCGGCGAAGACACCGGGCCCGTAGGACGAGAACGGCCGGCCGGTGGCCAGCGTCACCTCCAGCGCCCGCACGATCCGCCGGGTGTTCGCCGGGTCGATGCGCCCGGCGGCCACCGGATCCCGCTCGGCCAGCTCGGCCAGGAGCGCCGCCGGGCCGCCCGGTGTCTCCGCCCGCCGGTAGAGCGCGGCCCGCACCTCCCGGTCCTCGCCGGGCAGGTCGAACCCGTCGACCACCGCCTGGTAGTACAGCCCGGTCCCGCCCACCACCAGCGCCCGCCGCCCCCGGGCCTCGATCCCGGCGACGGCGTCGGCCGCCGCCGCCTGGAAGCGGGCCAGCGAGAAGTCCTCGCCCGGGTCGGCCAGGTCGATGAGGTGGTGGGGGACGGCCGCCTGCTCGGCGGGCGTGGGCTTGGCCGTGCCCACGTCCATGCCCCGGTAGACCTGCATGGAGTCGATCGACACGATCTCGACGTCGCCGAGCGCCCCGGCGGCCGCCAGGGCCACGGCCGATTTCCCCGAGGCGGTGGGCCCGACCAGGGCCAGGTGCGTGAGGGCGCGGGCCGGGGCCGGCGTCACGAAGCGACGACGGGAATCCGTACCCGCCGGGCCGGGTCGGCCGTCTTGCGGACGAACGTGCCCCGCAGGAAGTGCGGCGCGGCGGAGTCGACCGTGACCTCGGCGAAGGCGCCGGGCCGGAGGGCCGGGGGCTCCGGGCCGCGGAAGTGGACCAGCTTGTTCTGGCGGGTCCGCCCGGTCGTCATCGCCGGGTCCTTCTTGGACGGGCCCTCGATCAGCACCTCTTCGACCCGGCCCACCCGGGCTTCGTGGCGGGCCAGGGCGGAGCGCTCGACCACGGCCGTCAGCCGCTGCATCCGCTCGGCGGTGACCTCCTGGGGCAGGAAGTCGTCGACCCAGGCGGCCGCCTCGGTGCCCGGCCGGGGCGAGAACACGAAGGTGTAGGCGGCGTCGTAGCCCGCCTCCTCGACCACCGCCAGGGTGGCGGCGAAGTCCTCCTCGGTCTCCCCGGGGAAGCCGACGATCAGGTCGGTGGTGACGGCCAGTTCGGGAATGGCGGCCCGGGCGGCGGCCAGGCGCTCCAGGTACCGCTCGGCGGTGTAGCCCCGGTGCATCCGGGCCAGGGTGCGGTCGCTGCCCGCCTGGAGCGGGAGGTGGAGGTGCTCGCAGACCGATGCGCACTCGGCCATGGCGGCGATGGTCTCGGGCCGCAGGTCCTTCGGATGGGGCGACGTGAACCGGATCCGGCGGATCCCCGGCACGGCGTCGACCGCCCGCAGGAGATCGGCGAAGCGGGGCCGGTACTGGCCGGCCCCGAGGTCGCGCCCGTAGGAGTTGACGTTCTGGCCCAGCAGGGTGACCTCGGTAACGCCGTCGGCGGCCAGCTCCTCGACCTCCCGGACGATGTCGCCGAGGCGCCGGCTCTGCTCCTTGCCCCGCACCGCCGGCACGATGCAGAAGGCGCAGGTGTTGTCGCAGCCGATCTGGATCGTGACCCAGGCGGCGTGGTCGACGTCGCGCCGGGCGGGCAGGGCCGAGGGGAAGGCCTCGCTCTCCTCCAGGATCTCCATCACCGGGCCCTCCCGCCGGGCCCGCTCCAGCAGGTCGACGGCGTGGGCCAGGTTGTGGGTCCCGAACACCACGTCGACGTGCCCCGCCCGCTGCTGGATCAGCTCCCGGTCCTTCTGGGCCAGGCACCCCCCCACAGCGATCTGCACCTCCGGCCGGCGCCGCTTGAGCGCCTTCAGGTCGCCGAGGTGCCCGTAGAACCGGTTGTCGGCGTTCTCCCGGACGCAGCACGTGTTGAACACGACCAGATCCGCCTCGTCGGCCGACGCCGCCGGCTCCAGGCCGTGCTCCGAGAACAACCCGGCCAGCCGCTCCGAGTCGTGCTCGTTCATCTGGCACCCGAAGGTGCGGATCCAGTAGCGCCGCGCCGTCATCAGGTTCAGTTTACGGACGGGCGGTCCGGCACCGGCCGCCGGGCCGATTACCCTCCGGCGCCGTGAGCTCGCCCGCCCCCACCGGCCTGCCCGACGGCGTCAGCATGACGGCCCTCGGGGTGGCCTGGGTGCGGGCCACAGAGAGCGAACGGCCGGACCGGCTCTTCGACGATCCGCTGGCCGCCCGGTTCGTCGCCGCCTCGGGGTGGGAGCCCCCCGCCCTGTCCCCCGGCGGCGCCGCCTCCGCCGCCGGGGAGGAGACGACCCGCACGCTCCTCGTCCTGGCCCAGTCGGTCATCGTCAGGACGAAGTTCCTCGACGACCTGCTGGCCTCGGCCTGGGCCGGCGGTGCCCGCCAGGTCGTGATCCTCGGCGCCGGGCTCGACACCCGGGCCTTCCGGCTGCCCTGGCCGCCGGGGAGCCGGTGCTTCGAACTCGACCTCGGCGCGGTCCTCGACTTCAAGGCCGGGGTCCTGGCCGGCGCCGGCGCCGAACCGGCCTGCGACCGCCGGGCCATCGCCGCCGACCTCCTGGCCGACGACTGGCCGAAGCTCCTCCTGGACGCCGGGTTCCGCCCCGACGAGCCGGCCGTGTGGATCGCCGAGGGGCTCCTGATCTACTTCTCCCAGGCCGAGAACGACCGGCTCGTCGGCCAGATCGGCGCCCTGTCGGCCCCCGGCCACCGCCTGGCCATCACCACCAGCCGGCCCGACCGGCCGCTCCGGCCCGGCCCGGCGGCGGGGGCCACCGGCACGGGCCTGCTCCACGACCCCGACGCCGTCATCGCCCTGTGGCGCTGGGACGGCCCGGCCGACCCCGCCGGCTGGCTGGCCGGCCACGGCTGGACGGCCGACGTCTACGACCGGGAGGAGCGGGCCGTGGCCTACGGCCGTCCTCTGGCCGAGGCCGCCGACCGCTCGGCCGCCACCCGCACCCTCCTCATCGACGCTCGCCGGGCCTGAACCGGCCCCGGACGCGACGAAGCGCCCCGCGGGCGGGGCGCTTCGGGCACACGTTGGCAGGGCGCCGGGGCCCTGCGGCGTGTCTTAGACGTTGAGGCGGGACAGGTCGACCGGAACGGTCTCGCCCGGGGTGCCCACCCGGCCGCTGCTGCGAACCCGGTTCTCGACGGAGAGGCGGATGGCCGTGCGGCCCTCCCCCTGGATCTCGACGTCGGCGAACGTGGGAATGCAGACGAGATCGATCCCCGACGGCGCTACGTAGCCCCGAGCGATGGCAATGGCCTTGATCGCCTGGTTGAGGGCGCCGGCGCCGATGACCTGCACCTCGACGCTGCCCATCTGCCGGACGACGCCAGCCAGTGCCCCGGCCACCGAGTTCGGGTTGGACCGGGATGACACTTTCAGGACTTCCATGGCCGTGCCTTCCTTTGGGGGACGGAGTAGTGCGTCTCTTTCTGCACGATACGCCGGTTTCCTGCCGATGGCACCGCGCCGACGTACCGTTTGCCCGATTCCATTGTCAAGCCTACTTGCGGTCCGTCCTCCGTCAACCCCGCTGCGTCAACCTTGCGGCGCAGATAACAGAGGGTTCACATTGGGCGTTACTCCATGGTAACCCAAGTGGGCAGGGGCTCGTGACACTCCAGGGTCACGAGCCCCTTACCCAACAATTCGCACCACGAAACCCGGTCAGGCGTCGGCGTCGGCCGCCTCGGGCTCGATATCGCCGGCCACCTCGGCGCCGATCCCGGCCTTGCGCATGACCTTGTCGGTGATCTCGACCATCAGCTCGGGGCTGGAGGCCAGGAACTCCTTGGCCTTCTCCCGGCCCTGGCCGAGCTGCTCACCCTCGTAGGTGAACCAGGCCCCGGACTTCCTGACGATCCCGAGCTCGACGCCGAGGTCGATGACCGACCCCTCCCGGCTGATGCCCTTGCCGTACATGATGTCGAACTCGGCCTGCTTGAAGGGCGGGGCGCACTTGTTCTTCACGACCTTGACCCGGGTGCGGTTGCCGACGACCTCCGACCCGTCCTTCAGGCTCTCGATCCGGCGGATGTCGAGCCGGACCGACGAGTAGAACTTGAGCGCCCGCCCCCCCGGGGTGGTCTCGGGCGAGCCGAACATCACGCCGATCTTCTCCCGCAGCTGGTTGATGAAGATGGCGATGGTCTGTGACCGGTTGAGGTTGGCGGTCAGCTTGCGCAGCGCCTGGCTCATCAGCCGGGCCTGGAGGCCGACGTGCGTGTCGCCCATCTCGCCCTCGATCTCGGCCCGGGGCACGAGGGCGGCCACCGAGTCGATGACGATGACGTCGAGCGACCCCGACCGGATCAGCATGTCGGCGATCTCGAGGCCCTGTTCCCCGGTGTCGGGCTGGGAGATGAGCAGCTCGTCGATGTTGACGCCGATGGCCTGGGCGTACACCGGGTCCATGGCGTGCTCCGCGTCGATGTAGGCGCAGGTGCCGCCGTTGCGCTGGGCCTCGGCCACCACGTGGGTGGCCAGCGTGGACTTCCCCGACGACTCGGGCCCGAAGATCTCCACGATCCGGCCGCGGGGGAGCCCACCGACCCCCAGGGCCACGTCGAGGGCCAGCGCCCCTGTGGGGACCACCTCGATCTGCATGTGGGCGTTCTCGCCCAGCCGCATGATCGAGCCCTTGCCGAACTGCTTCTCGATCTGGCCCAGAGCCATCTCGAGGGCCTTGTCACGCTCCACTGGAACCCCTCCTGGGTTTGGTGTGTCGATCGTCGCCTGGGGGAAGTCGCCAGGGCCTGTCTCTGCCCGAGAGACAAGGGTACCTACGGGGTGTGACACTGACGACAACCGTGGAATTCCACGTCTGTCGACAACAGTATCTCGAACGTTCGTTCGCCTCAAGGACCCCGGTCAGCCGGGGGACAGCGGAAACCGCTCCAGCACGGTGTACGTCGAGCCCTCCCGCGACAGCCGGCTGGCGTAGAGGAGCACCTCGCCCACGGTGAAGGTCTCCCCCACCGGGTCCGGCCCGATGGCGTCGAGCACGTCGCCGACGAACCCCGGGACCTTGAGCCGGGCGACGGTCAGATGGGGCTGGAAGGCCTTGCGGTCGGGCTCGTAGCCGGCCGGCCGGAGGCCGGCGCCGACGGCGCCGGCCAGCGCCACCATCTCGTCACCCCCCGTCGCCGCCCCGATCCACACCACCCGGGCCCGCCCCGGCTTCGGGAAGGCCCCCGCCCCACCGAGGCGGAACGGAAAGGCCGTCCGGCCGGCCGTCGCCGCCCCCAGCCCGTCGACCACGTCGCCCAGCCGGCGGACGGGCCCGAGGAACTGCAGCGTGAAGTGGTACTTGTCCCGCTGGTCCCACCGCAGCCCGACCCGTATGCGCCGGGCCCGTTCCACCGCCGCCACCACCGCGTCGAGGACCCCGTCGGGCGGCCGCACCGCCACGAACGCCCGCCCGACCTCGGGCGGCTCCCGGCCGGCCTGTGTCACGAGCTCATTCCGGGGCGAGGTCCCGGCGGAACCGGACAGCCGGAGCAGAAAACCCCCCGTAAGCGGGGGTAAACCGCTCCGGCTCCGCCCCCCGCGGGCGGGCGGAGCGGGGCGCGGCGCTCGCCGGGCGCCGGCGGGCGGGGCGGGGCGGAGCGGGCAGGGCGGCGGCGAGGTGCGGCGGGCGGGACCGGCGGCGGCCGGAAGCGGCGGGGCGCCGCCTCAAAGAATCCCCGTCCCCGGGCGACCGAGCAGCCGGAGGCGGGCCAGGTTGAGCAGCGAGATCGTCGAGAACTGCCGGATGAGCAGGCGGTTGCCGGGCAGGCGGGCCCGGGCCGCCTCCGGCTCCCGGCCGGGCAGGGCCACCCCGAAGAACACGGTGCCGACGGGCTGGCCCTCCTGCTCGGTCGGCCCGGCCACGCCGGTGACGGCCAGGCCGACGTCGGCGCCGAGCACCCGCCGGGCGCCCTCGGCCATCTGCATGGCGCACTCCGCGCTGACCACCTGCTCGGCGGTCACCCCCAGCACCGACCGCTTCACCTCGGTGGCGTAGGACACGATCGAGCCCTTGAAGATCTCGCTCGAGCCGGGGGCGTCGGACACACGGGAGCCGACGAGGCCTCCGGTCAGCGACTCGGCCAGCCCCAGAGTCCAGCCCTTGGCCCGAAGCAGGTCGCTCACCACCGTCTCCATCGTCTCGTCGTCGACGGCGAAGACGAGGTCGCCCAGCACCTCCCGGAGCAGCGCCTCCTCGTCGGCGATCAGCCTCTGGGCCTCCTCCGGCGTGGCGGCCTTGGCCGAGATCCGCACGATCAGCCCTTCGATCCCCCGGGCCAGGAAGGCGATGGTGGGGTTGGTCTGGGTGTCGACCCGGCCGGCGATCATCTCCGACAGCCCCGACTCCGACGTCCCCCACGTCTTCAGGCTGCGGGACAGGATCGTGCCCCGCTCCCCCGACCGTTCGAGGAGGTGGGGGACGACCGCCGACGAGACCATGTGCTGCATCTCGTGGGGCACCCCGGGCACGGCGTAGACGACCTTGTCGCCCACCGGGCACAGCAGCCCCGGGGCGGTGCCGTTGGGATTGGGGATGGCCTCGGCGCCCTTGGGGACGTCGGCCTGGCGCAGGTTGCTGGCCGGCATCGAGCGGCCCCGGGACAGGAACATCTCCCGGATGGCGTCGGCCAGGTCGTCGTGGCGTTCGAGCGCCGTGCCCATGACCTCGGCGATGGCCTCGCGGGTGATGTCGTCCTGGGTGGGGCCGAGGCCGCCGCAGACGATGACGGCGTCGGCCTGGTCGAGCAGCCGGCGCAGCTCGGCGACCATGCGGGCCTGGTTGTCGCCGACCTGGACGTGGAGGTAGCTGTCGATCCCGGCGGCGGCCAGCTGCTCGCCGATCCAGGCGCTGTTGCTGTCGACGATCTGGCCGAGGAGCAGCTCCGTCCCCACGGCGAGGACGTCACATCTCATGCCGCCCGCCGGAGCGAGGCCACCACGATGTCGAGTCCCGACACCACCGTGAGGGCCACGGCCGACCACAGCAGCGAGATCGACAGGCCGGCCAGGTCGGCCGTCGACGGGCACAGCGCCGTTCCCACCGCCAGCAGCTGGAACACCGTCTTCATCTTGCCCAGCTGGCGGGCCGGCAACGACACGCCCCGCCGGCCGGCGGCGGTGCGGTAGGCCGACACCCCGATCTCCCGGACGGCGATGAGCGCCACCGCCACCCAGGGGAAGACCCCTTTGGCGGCCAGGGCCGACAGCCCGCCGATGGCCAGGAACTTGTCGGCCAGCGGATCGAGGAAGGCACCGGAGCGGGTGGTGCCGTCGCGCCGGGCCAGCCAGCCGTCGAGGCCGTCGGTGCAGGCCAGGATGATCCAGCCGGCGGTGGCGGACCACGACACCCCGTCGACGGCGATGAGCCGCAGCAGCGGGATCGTCAGGGCGAAGCGGGCGACCGTCACCAGGTTGGCCGGCGTGAGGAGGGCGCTGGGGCCGAAGCGGGAGAGGCGGGTCACCGGCTGGGTGCCCATGTCAGGCCACCTCCGCCACGAGGTCGGGGCCGATGGCCGAGACGACCCGGGCGCTCACCACGGTCCCCGGCGGGCAGGCGCCCCGGAGGCGGACGACGCCGTCGATCTCCGGCGCCTCCCGGTGCGTGCGCCCGACGGCGGCGCCGTCCTCCTCTTCGTCCACGAGGACTTCGACCCCGCAACCGACGAGAGCGTCACGGGCGGCCTGGGTGATGCGGTCCTGGACCACCGACAGCTCGTCGAGCCGCTCCTTCACGACCTCGCCGGCCACCGCCCCGTCCATGGCCGCCGCCGGTGTGCCGTCCTCGGCCGAGAACGGGAAGAGCCCGGCCCAGTCGAGGGCGGCGGCCTCCAGGAAGCGGAGCAGGGCCTCGTGGTCCTCCTCCGTCTCGCCGGGGAATCCGACGATGAACGACGACCGGAAGGCGGCGGCCGGCTCGCGGCGGCGGATCCCGTCGATCATCTCGACGAACCGGTCCCCGCTCCCCCACCGCCGCATCCGCTTGAGCAGCGGCTCGGAGGCGTGCTGGAGCGACAGGTCGAAGTACGGCACCGGCGTCTCGAGGTCGAGCATGGCCCCCACCAGCGGATCCCGCACCTGCGAGGGGTAGAGGTAGAGGAGCCGGACGCGGGTCAGGCCCTCGCCGGCGAGCCCGTCGAGGGAGTGGAGCAGCGGGGCCAGCGCGCCGGGCGAACCGGCGTCGCGGCCGTAGGAGGCGAGGTCCTGGGCCACCAGCACCAGCTCCCGGACGCCGCCCGCCACCAGGGACCGGGCCTCGGCCAGGATCGACTCCGGGGCCCGGGAGCGCTGCTTCCCCCGGAACGACGGGATGGCGCAGAAGGCGCAGGTGCGGTCGCAGCCCTCGGCCACCTTCACGTAGGCCCAGGGCGCCGCCGGGGCCGGCCGGGGCAGCTCCAGGAGGTCCCGGGGCCCGGCCTTCGGCGGCCGGCGCAGCACCACCTCGGAGATCGACCCCTCGCCGGCGAAGCCGACGACGGCGTCGGCCTCGGGCAGGGCCTCGGCCAGCTCGGCGCCGTAGCGCTCGGCCAGGCAGCCGGTCACGACGAGCCGGGCGCCGTCCTTACGGGCGTCGGCCAGCGCCAGCACGGTGTCGATCGACTCCTGGCGGGCGGCTTCGATGAAGGCGCAGGTGTTGACCACGACGAGGTCGGCGTCGGCCGCCGAGGAGGCCGGGGTCAGCCCGTCCTCCAACAGGGAGGCGGTGACCTTGTCGGAGTCGACGGCGTTCTTGGGGCAGCCGAGCGTCTCGATCCAGAAACGGCCACCAGGGCGCGGCGGGGACGCGTCGCGCCAAGAAGCCCCCTGCACCGATCCCGACGGAGCCATTTCAGCGCCTAGCGTACCGGGCAGGAGGTGACCGACCATGTCCCAGGCACCGGCGGTGTGGTGTCCGGCCTGCGGGGCCGAGTACACGATCGGCTCCCGCTACTGCAACGAGTGCCGCGTCGAGCTGGTCTTCGAGCCCCCGCCCGGCCTCGGCGACGACGCCGCCGACGGGGAGGCGGGCGACGGCGCCGACGCCACCGATCTCGTCGAGCTCGGCGAGTTCCCGCGCCTCCACGCCCAGATCCTCCGCCGGCGGCTGGAGACGGCCGGCCTGTCGGTCATGGTGGAGTGGACGGGGCCCGGCCCCTCGGCGATGGGCACCATCCTCGTGCCCGACGCCCAGGCCGAGTTCGCCGAAGCCGTCATCAACGAGATCGAGGTCGACGACGAGGTGCCCGACAGCTCGCCCGAGGCCTACATCGCCCGGATCGAGGAACACCTCGGCGCGGTCGGCGCCCTCCTCGACGAACTGCGGACCCGGCTCGAGCAGAGCGGCGAAGCCCCCGGCTCCGACTAGCACCACCCCCGACCGTTTGCCCGCCGATCGGAAGATCGTTGCGCAAATGTAACAGTGGGCGGCGTTACCTCTGGACAGGCGGGCCGGTCTGATCTGGTGAAGGCCGCAGGAGGCCTTCCCGGGGATCCGGGGAGCTCCCGAGATCCCAACACCAGGAGGTGTTCTGCATGTACCAGTTCGCCATCGTGGCGCTGCTGGCCCTTGCCGTCGTCAAGCTCGTTGATTTCATCGACGGCGCGATCCCGGCCCTGTCGGGCTTCCGTTCGCTCTTCACCTTCGTGTTCGGGATCGCCTCCGTGTGGGCGCTCGACTACTCCCTCTTCGACGGCTTCGGCGTCGCCACCCGGAACCGCAACGTCGCCATGATCATGACGGGCCTCATCGTCGCCGGCATGACCGTGGCCTGGCGGGCCCTGTTCGGCTGGATGACCCACGACCGCGCCGCCACCGACGAGACGCTCGGCGGCTCGCGGGGCATGCGGGCGGCCTAGCCCGAACCAGGAACGATGAGGGGGGCTGCCCGACCGGGCAGCCCCCCTCGAACGCGTTTCGGGCCGAAACCCGTTTCCGTTACCGGCTCTGCGGCTTGCGGCGCTTCGACCGGCGCAGCGCCAGCCCGCCGCCGGTGAGGGCCAGGGCGGGGACGACGGCCAGCGCGCCACCGGTGCGGGGCAGCGAGCGGGGCAGGAGAGCGCCCTTCACCACGCTGACCTCGGGAAGGTTCAGGCTGACGCGGGCCTCGAGCGGGACGCCGACGGCCGCTTCCGCCCCCGCCGTGCCCGCCGCCGGGCCGCACACCCCGGTGGCCACGGCGTTGTCGAGGAACTTCCCGCCGCCGGAGTTCCCGGCCACGGTCACCCCGATGTTCAGCGCTCTGCTCTGACCGGGGTTGAGCGGGCCGACGTCGTTCCACGTCACGCCCTCGTTGGCCATCTGGTCGGCGGTCGGGTCGGCGGTGTTGACCGTCCAGACGATGCCGTCGTCGGCGGTGATCGTGTCGACGACCTTCAGCTTGGTCAGGACGCAGTCGTTGGGGTTGGAGACGGTGATCGTCCAGTGGAACATGTCCCCGGGGCTGACGAGCTCCTTGTCGGTGTTCTTGACCAGCCCGATGCCGCACTGGATCCCGCCGGCCGGGACGGCCGTGGCGTTCTCCATGTGCCCGATGCGGACGTCGGCCAGGCGGGCGCCCGTCCCGTCGAGGAGCTGGACCGACACGACGTCGACGGCCCCCGCCGCCAGCGTGGCGGTCTCGATCGGCTTGCTGGTGGCCGAGCCGCCGATGGCCCGGGGCGGGCCGCCGATGGTCAGGTTGGCCACGCCGTTGGGCAGGCTGATCGTCAGGCCGTTGGGGCCGAACAGCGTCTGCGTGGTGATCTCCGGCACGCCCGACATCAGGGCGCCGGTCTTGTCGAGGATGCGGACGAGCGGGGTGTCGGGCGTCACGCTGCCCGGGCCGTAGAAGACCTTCCCGGTCTTGCCGTCGGCCGTCGAGCGCAGCACCCACTCACCGGCGAACTCCAGCGTGAACTGCTGGGGCTGGCCGGCGAAGAAGGTCACCGGGGCGATCGTCTCCCGGGTCTCGCTGGCCAGGCCGAACATCCGGATGGGGTTGGGGGCCCCGGCCTGGGGCACGAGGAAGGTGTGCGACCGGGACTGCGAGACGCTGCGGTCGGGCGAGGCCGCCGCCGTCCCCACCGTGGGGCCGCCGCCGGCGTTGAGCAGGCCGAGGTTGGCGGCGTAGCCGAGGCCGTAGGACAGGTCGGTCCCGGTGGTGCAGGCGGAGTTGGCCTTGCTCTGGGCCTGGCCCCGCAGCAGGTCGGCGCCGACCAGCGGCGCCACGTTGACCGGCCCGACCTCGGTCGTGATCAGCGTCGTGGACGGCGGCGCCTTGGCCTCGGCCACGTTGCCGGGGATGATCTGGTTGGGATCGCTCTTGCCGGTGGCCAGACCGACCTCGAGGCCGCTCCCCCGGGCGTAGGCGTTGCCCGCCGCCAGCGCCGGCGCGATCACCCGGGACATCTCGTTGGTGATCTGGGGAATGGGCGCCGAGGCGACGGTGGCGCCGGAGAAGGCGGCGTCGAGGTTCTCGAGCCGCTGGTTGCCGACCTGGAGCAGGTCGGTGTGGATCACGCTGGCCGTGCCGTAGGCGGCGTAGCCGTTGGCCGGCAGGCCTTCGAACAGCGGGCTGCCCGCCGCCGCGGCGGCGGCCCGGGGCGAGAGCCGGTTGGCCGAGGCGTGGGCGTGGGCGGCCTTCGGGGCCGGGGCCTTGGCTCCACCCGGCGGCGAGCCCGGCGGGCTCCCGGGGATCGGCAGCGGCGGCGCGGCGGGCGGGCCGGCCACCGGCGTGAGGGCGCCGGCCACGGGCGGCGGCAGCGCCCCGGTCAGCGCCGGCACCACCCCGTTGGTGACGGGGGCGACGGCGCCGGTGACGGTGGCCAGGGCCGGGTCGACGGCGCCGAGCAGTTGCATGGCTCCGCCGGGCACGCCCGGCACGGCCAGAGCGGGATCGACCGGCGCGGCCGGATCGACCCAGGGGGCGAGGGGCGCCAGCCCCGGGGCGTCGCTCTCCACCGCCGGGCCTCCCGTGGCGCCGGTCGAGAGCGTGGTGTGCGGCGACCGCTCGCCCGGCCCCACGGGGACCGAGGCGGCGGCGGTGCCGGCGAGCAGGAACAGGGCGGAGGCCGTGGCAATGACGAAGCGCTTCATGTGACCCTCCAGCGGCGAGCGGCGCTCGCCCCTCTACCCACGAACCCTGGTAATCACACCCAGACCAGGCGGGAACTTCGGGCGAGCCCAACCAACTTCACAACTACAACATTAATGAGCTTCTCCCCCAACTCCAACCAGAAAATCGTCTGCCTACCGGTCGGGCAGTGCCTCCAGCTCCTCCACCGTCATGAGCACCGCCCGGGCCTTCGAACCTTCCGAAGGACCGACCACGCCGCGCCGCTCGAGGAGATCCATGAGCCGCCCGGCGCGGGAGAACCCTACTCGTAACTTCCGCTGCAACATCGAGGTGGATCCCAGCCCGCTGCGGACCACCAGCTCCATGGCCTCGTCGAGAAGGTCGTCGCTCTCCTCGGAGTCGCCGCCGGCCCGGCCGCCGCCCTCTTCGGGCCCGTCCCCCTGGATGGCCTCGACGTAGTGCAGCTCCTTCGTCTGGCGGCGCCAGTGGGCCACGACCTTGTGGACGTCGCTCTCCTCCACCCAGGCGCCCTGGATCCGCTGCGCCCGGCTCGACGACGCCGTCTGGAGCAGCATGTCGCCCTTGCCGATCAGCTTCTCGGCCCCGGCCTGGTCGAGGATGACCCGGGAGTCGGCCAGCGACGACACCGAGAAGGCCAGGCGGGACGGGACGTTGGCCTTGATGACGCCGGTGATCACGTCGACCGACGGCCGCTGGGTGGCGATCACGAGGTGGATGCCGACCGCCCGGGCCATCTGGGCGATGCGGCAGATGCTCGTCTCCACGTCGCGGGCGGCGACCATCATGAGGTCGGCGAGCTCGTCCACCACCACCACGATGAACGGCAGGCGCTCGTAGTCGGCTCCCCCCTCCAGGGGATCGCGACGGAGATCGCCGCGGTCGAAGGCGGCGTTGTAGCCGGTGATGTCGCGCACGCCGACCTCGGCCAGCAGGTCGTAGCGCAGCTCCATCTCCCGCACGGCCCAGTCGAGGGCATTGGCCGCCTTCTTCGGGTTGACCACCACCGGCGTCAGCAGGTGGGGCACGTCGTTGTACTGGCCGAGCTCGACCCGCTTGGGGTCGATGAGGATCAGCCGCACCTGGTCGGGGGTGGCCCGCATGAGGATCGAGGTGATCAACGAGTTGATGCAGCTCGACTTGCCGGCGCCGGTGGCCCCGGCGATCAGCAGGTGGGGCATGGTGGCCAGGTTGACGCTGAAGGGGCGCCCGGCGATGTCGCGGCCGAGGCCCACCTCGAGCGGGTGGAGCTGGCCGGGCTTGGCGCCCTCCTCGGGGGCGAGGATGTCGCCCAGGTTGACCAGCTGGCGCTGGCGGTTGGGGACTTCCACGCCGATGGCGCTGCGACCGGGGATCGGGGCGATGATCCGGACGTCGGGGCTGGCCATGGCGTAGGCGATGTCGTGGGACAGGCCGGTGACCTTGTTGACCTTGACGCCGGGCCCGAGCTCGAGCTCGTAGCGGGTCACGGTGGGGCCGATGGTCATGCCGACGAGGTGGGCGTCGACGCCGAACTCCAGCAGCGTCGCCTCCAGGGTCTCGCCGCCCTTCTCCACCAGCTTGCGGTCGATGGGCTTGGCCGCCTTGCGGGTCAGGCAGGAGTCGGACGGCAGCTTCCAGCGCTGCTCGGCCGGCACCAGGCCGAGCTCCAGCTGCTTGGGCGGGGTGGCCGGCGCGGTGGCCCCGGCCGGGCTCTGGAGGACGAGGTCCTCGCCGGGCCGGCCGCCGGGTGCGCCGCCACCGCCGGCGCCCGCGGTGGGGCCGGCCGGGGGGCCGGCCGTTCCGCTGCCGGAGGCGACCGGCCCGTCGGCGCCGGCGGCAGGGTCGGCCCCCTCCGGGATCTCGACGGTGAGGGCGGCGGTGAGGTCGGCGTCCTCGGCGGCCTCGGCAGCCTCGGCGTCACCGTCCTCGACGTCGTTGGCCCCGGCGGCGGCCAGCTCCTCGTCGTCGTGGTCGATGCCGGCCCGGAAACGGCGGGGCGGCGGCGCCGGGGCGGTGTCGTGGGTGTGGCGGTCGGCGGCGACGACGTCGTCGGCGCCGACCCCGCCGGCCCGGTCGCCGGACAGCGTCGTGAGGCGGCGCAGGCCGCCGCCCAGGGCGTGCCCCACGGCCACGACGGCGCGCTTGAGCCCCCGCCAGACCTGGTCGAACGACAGCCGGAGCAGGATGAGCGACCCGACGAAGGCCAGGGCGCCGAAGATGAGCCCGGCCCCCCAGGGGCCGGCCAGCGACCGCAGCGGATGCCCGACGGCGGCGCCGATGAGCCCGCCGGCCCGGCGCCAGCCGTCGAGGCCGGTGCCGACCCTCGAGGCCGGGCGCAGCAGGTGGAGGAGCCCGGCGAAGCCGGTGACGGCCAGCCCGCCGCCCGCTCCCAGCCGGTTGAGCTCGCCGTCGCGGTGGCGGAGCAGGGCGACGCCGAAGGCGGCCAGGACGAACGGCACGGCCACCGCCCCGAGGCCCACCAGGGCCCCGGCCAGGTACTCCAGGACACCGCCCGCCGCCCCGGCGACGCCGAGCCAGATCCCGAGACCACCGACACCGGCCAGCAGCAGCAGCCCGACGCCGGTGATCTGGCGCCGGTGGGCCCGCAGCCGCCCGATGGGCCGTGGGGCCCCGGCCACCGGCCGGGTGGCGGCCGCCGCCGGCCGGGAGGCGGCGGGCTTGGCGGCGGCGCGGGTCGACTTGGCGGGGGCGCGTCGTTTCGTGCGGGAAGCCACGCCACAAAGCTAACAGGGGCAACAACAGTTCGGCTTGACCCCGATAGTTGCGCCTTACCCTCGAACCGGCGTTCTTCCGCCGCTGATACCGGGCCGGTGAACGCCGGTTGGTGGGGGGCGGGCGGCGGCTAGACCTCCATGACCACCGGCACGATGGCGGGACGGCGCTTCGTGCGGGAGGTGATGAACTTCTGGAGGCCGCTGCGGGCGTGACGGCGGAGGGTCTCGAAGTCGAGGGCGTCCTGGTCGATGGCCTCGCGCAGCGACTGGCGCACCGCCTCCTTGGCCTCCTCCAGCAGCTCCTCGGCCTCCGAAGAGTGGACCCAGCCCTTCGTGACGATCTCCGGGCCGGTGACGATCTCGCCGGTGTGGCCGTCGATCGTGACGATCACGACCACGATCCCCTCGGCGGCCAGGGCCCGCCGGTCCCGTAGGACGCCGCGGCCGACGTCGCCCACCACCCCGTCGACGTAGAGGTAGCCGGCCGGGGCGAAGCGGCGCTCGACGTCCATCCCCTCGTCGGACAGCACCAGCATGTCGCCGTCCTCGCAGATGACGACCTTGTCGTCGGCCATGCCCGTCCCCCGGGCCAGGCGGGCGTGGTGGACCAGGTGGCGGTACTCGCCGTGGACCGGCACGAAGAACTCCGGCTTCACCAGGTTGAGGAGGAACTTGAGCTCCTCCTGGTTGGCGTGGCCCGACACGTGGACGGGCGCCAGCCCCGAGTGCACGACGTCGGCGCCGGCCCGGTGCAGCCCGCCGATGACCCGGGAGACATTGGCCTCGTTGCCGGGGATGGGGTGGGCCGAGATGATGACGGTGTCCTCCGCCCCCAGCTTGACCCGGTGGTTCTCGTGGGCGGCCATGAGGGCCAGGGCGCTCATCGGCTCGCCCTGGGAGCCGGTGCAGATCACGCAGATCTTGCCCGGCTCGAAGCGGTCGATCTCCTCGATGTCGACGATGCGGTCGTCGGGCAGGCTGAGGAGGCCCATCGACCGGGCCAGGCGGACGTTCTGCTGCATCGACCGGCCGAGGAAGGCGATCGACCGGTCGCACTCCAGCGCCACGGCGGCGATCTGCTGCACCCGGTGGATGTGGGAGGCGAAGCAGGCGGCGATGATCCGCTTGCCGCTGTGCTCCCAGAACAGCTCCCTCAGCACCACGCCGACGGTCGACTCCGACGGCGTGTGGCCCGCCTCCTCGGCGTTGGTCGAGTCGGACAGGAGCAGCCGCACGCCCTGGCGGCCGATCTCGCCGATGAGGGCCAGGTCGGTCATGCGCCCGTCCACCGGGTTCTGGTCGAGCTTGAAGTCGCCGGAGTGCAGGATCGTCCCGGCCGGCGTGAAGATGGCGGTGGCGAAGCCGTGGGGCACCGAGTGGGTGACCGGGATGAACTGACAGTCGAACGGGCCGATCCGGCGGCGCTCCCCGTCCTCCACCGGGATCAGCTCGGTGCGGGACAGCATCCCCGCCTCCTCGATCCGGTTGCGGGCCAGGCCGAGCGACAGCGCCGAGCCGTAGATGGGGACGGGCGCCACCTCGGCCAGGAGGAAGGCCAGGCCGCCGCCGTGGTCCTCGTGGCCGTGGGTCAGGACGACGCCCTCGATGCGGTCGGCGTTGTCCCGCAGGTAGGTGAAGTCGGGGAGGACGAGGTCGACCCCGGGCATGTCGGGGTCGGGGAACATGATCCCGCAGTCGAGCAGGAGGATCCGGTCCTCGACCTCGATGCAGGCACAGTTCCGCCCGATCTCCCCCAGGCCTCCGAGAAAGACGACGCGAACAGGGCTGGTCACGCCGGGTGAACCTAGCAGGGCGCCGGTGCGCCTTACGGCGCCGTCCGGGCCGGCGCCGCCTCGGGGACGACCACGCTGTTGCGCCGCCGGACCCGCCGCCACCGCACCCGCTCCCCGGTCACCCACCGGACGCTGCTCCCGGCCACGGCCAGCATCGTCAGCGGCCGCCACAGGAGGCGCTGGAGGGGGACGGCGGCCAGGAGGCGGCGGTCCTCCTTCTCCGCCACCACGATCGCCGCCGTCACGGCCACGTCGAGGGCCAGGCTCACCAGCAGGACGGCGGCGGCGGGCCCGAACCGGCCGACGGCCAGCAGGTAGAGCAGGAAGGCGTCGGACAGCGGCCCGGAGAGCGGCAGGAACACCTGGGACAGCAGCATCCAGGGCAGGCCCAGGACGCCGACGCGGCCCTCGCTCCTCCGCAGCAGGGAGGGGGCGTGCTTGGCCAGCACCTCGACGTTGCCGTAGGCCCACCGCCGCCGCTGGCGCAGGACGTCGCCCACCGTCTCGGGGGCCTCGGTCCAGGACAGCGCGGCGGGCTCGTAGTGGATGCGCCACCGGCCCCGCAGGAGGGCGATGGTGAGGTCGGCGTCCTCCACCAGGGTCTCGGCGGGGAACCCGCCGACATCGACGAGGGCGGCCCGCCGGAAGGCCCCCGCCGCCCCCGGTACCACGGCCACGACGCCGAGCACGTCCTGGGTCCGGCGGTCGAGGTCGAGGCTGACGATGTACTCCAGCGCCTGGAGGCGGGCCAGGAGCGTCCGGCGGTTGCCGACCTTCACGTTGCCGGCCACGGCGCCGACGGAGGGATCGGCGAAGTGGGGGGCGACGGCGTCGAGGAAGTCGGGGTCGAGCACCGTGTCGGCGTCGAGCACGACGATGACCTCGCCCCGGGCGGCGGCGATGCCGGTGTTGAGGGCGGCGGCCTTCCCGGCCCGCGCCTGGCTGATCACCCGGACAGGGAACGATCCGGCGATCTCGGCGGTGGCGTCCCGGGAGCCGTCGTCGACGACGATGACCTCCACGCCCGGGCTCCGGGCCAGTTCCAGGGCGGACAGGGTCTTGGCGATGACCCGCTCCTCGTTGTGGGCCGGGACGATCACCGTGAACGTCACCGGCGAGGCGGCCGGGCCGATGGCCGCCGGCCCGGCCCGGCGGCGGGCCAGTGTCCGGTGGCGGACCGACAGCGCTGCGCCGGCCAGGATCCGCCACAGCGACAGGGCCACGATCACGACCAGCAGGGCCAGGAGGACGTGGCGGGCGGCCAGCTGGAGCCGGAAGGCGGCGATGATGCCGAGGCCCCGGGCCCGGGAGCCGGCGCCGGTGCGGGACAGGTAGGGCCCGGTCATGTCGGCCTGGAGCCGGTCGACCGTGGTGAAGGCGTAGCCCCGCTGGCGGAGGCCGTCGATGATGCGGGGCAGGGCGGCCAGCGTCTCGGACCGGTCACCGCCGCCGTCGTGGAGGAGGACGACCGTCCGGGGCGAGGCCCCGGCCAGGACCCGGTCGACGATCGTGTCGACGCCGGGGCGCCGCCAGTCCCAGGAGTCGTCGTTCCACCGCACCGGGTGCAGGCCGAGGTCGGCGGCGATGGCGTCGGCCCCCTCGGTGCCGACGCGGTCGTCGCCCTCGCCGTAGGGCGCCCGGAACAGCGCCGGCTTGCGGCCGGTGATGCCCTCGACCACCGCCGCCCCGGCCAGGATCTCGGCCTGGGCCCGGGCCTTGGGGACGAGGGCCAGGTCGATGTGGGAGTAGGTGTGGTTGGCCACGATGTGACCGTCGTGGACCTCCCGGCGCACGAGATCGGGATGGGCCTGGGCCTGGTCGGCGATGACGAAGAACGTGGCCGGGACGTGCTGGCGGCGCAGGATCGACAGCACCCCGTCGGTGAAGCGGGGGTCGGGGCCGTCGTCGAAGGTGAGGGCCACGACCCCGGTGGCGTGGACCACCTCGGCCCCGCCGCCGGGGAGGATCCCCGACGAGTGCCGCACCGGGAACGGCAGCGACGCCAGCGCCGCCGGGTCCTGGGCGCCGAGCCGCCACAGGGCGACGCCGGCCAGGTGGTGGTCGGCGGCCAGGGCCGCCCGGGCCGCCGTGCTGCGGGCGTCGCTGTACCAGGCCTCGGTGCCGTCGGCGGTGTGGACGCGCCACTCCGCTTCGGTGGCGTCGAACTCGGCCGTGGAGCCGGGCCGGCCGGCCAGGGCCTGGGCGTCGGCCACGGTGAGATCGCGGCCCGGGCCCTGGGCGGGCCAGGCGTAGCCGTAGCCGGCGATGCCGAGCAGCAGCTTGTCGGGCGGGATGGCGGCCGTGGCCGCCGCCAGCGTCCGGGCCACCCAGGGCAGGCCGGCCACCGGCCCCGGGACCCCGCCGGCGGCGGTGTGCTGGTCGTAGGCCATCCACACGACCTGGTCGGCGGCCGCCCCGAGGGCGGCGAGGTCGTAGCCGTCGGGCCCGGCGGCCACCTCGGGGTCCCGGGCCGGGACGGCGACGAGCACCGGCCGGTCGCCGGCCGCCCGGCCGAGGTCGGCCACGAAGCGGGGGTAGTCGGTCCGGGCGGCGGTGGGGAGGCGCTCGAAGTCGAGGACGATCCCGTCCCACCGGTGCCGTCCGACCTCGGCCAGGAGCGCCGCCACCAGCCGGCTGCGGGCCTTGGCCGAGCGGAGGACGGCGGCCGCCCGCTCCCCGTTGAACTGCGCCCCGTCATAGTTGGAGACGACCGCCAGGGCGGCGTCGCCGTGCAGGTGGGCCTGGGCCGGCAGGTCGCCCGACGGGAAGACCGAGAGGGTCCCGGGGGTCGTGCCGAGCGTCAGACCGGTGGCGGCGATGCTCGAGACGGACCCGCCGTCCCGGTCGATGGCACCCGCGGCGTCGCCGTAGTCGCCGGCGACGAAGCCCAGCACCGTGGCCGGGGGCCCGGTGGCGGCCGGGTTCGCGTCCGGTTGCGGAGCGGCCGGGACGTCGACCAGGAGCGGCCCCGTGGCCGGCAGCGGCCGGATCGGTCCGGCCAGGACCAGGCCGCTCACGACGGCCAGACCGGCCGCCCCGACGACCAGGAGCGACAGGACCCGCCGGAGCGCCCCCGGGCCCCGGCGGGTGACCAGCCGGGCCAGCGCCGCCAGGGCGAGCACCGTCAGCCCGCCGGCCACGGCGTCACCCCGCCAGACGACGACCACCCCGGCCGCCACCGCCAGGAGGGCGGCGATCCGGGGCGTCCAGTCCTGAAGGGGGAGAGACCGCTGATTCACGCAACTCCGGACTTCGCCCGGAACGGGAGATGTCCTGCGCGAACGGACAGAGCTTTCGCGAGACGTTAAATGGCGAAAACCTTTTGAGACCTTTGGGTCGGTCTCAGGCCACGGCCAGCTCGGCGGCGGTGTCCTCCCAGTGCTCGAACTGGATCACCCCGAGCTCGGTGAAGCGCTGCCGCAGCCAGCCGTCGGCGGCGTCGAGGAGGCCGAGCTTGCGGCAGTTGGGCACGATCTTGGAGAACAGCATCGACTGGAAGATGTCGCGCTCGGGCGTCCGCAACAGCACCTTGACGGCCTCGCCGACGTCGACGCCCATCCGCTCCCACACCTCCTGCTGGAGGAAGCGGTCCCGCATCCGCACCGCCGCCTCGAAGGCGAACTCCTGGCGCTCCCGGATCTCCGCCGCGCTGAGCTGGGCGTAGAACTCCTGGAGCGACAGGACGCCGAAGGCCACGTGGCGGGCCTCGTCGGCCATCACGTTGCGGAGCAGCTCCTTGAGCAGGGGCTCGGTGGTCATCTGGGAGATGAAGCCGAAGGCGGCCAGCGCCAGGCCCTCGACCATGATCTGCATGCCGAGGTAGGTCATGTCCCACCGGGTGTCGGCGATGATGTCGTCGAGCAGCAGCTGGAGGTGGGCGTTGATCGGGTAGTGGCCCGACAGCTTCTCGTCCAGGTAGCGGGAGAAGACCTCGACGTGGCGGGCCTCGTCCATGACCTGCGTCGAGGCGTAGTACTTGGCGTCGATCCACGGCACCGTCTCGACGATCCGGGCCGTGCAGACGAGGGCGCCCTGCTCACCGTGGAGGAACTGCGACAGCGTCCAGTTCTGCGACTCGACGCCGAAGGTGATCCACTCCTTGTCGCCCCACTTCTCGAACGGCGTACCGGACAGGTCGGTGGCCGGCACCAGCCCGCTGGCGGCGCTCATGGCGGCGTTGGCCTTGACCACCGCCTCCTGGTCGACCTCCGTGCTCCAGGGAAGGTCGTTGGCGTTCCACTGGGCGCCCTTGGCCTTCTCGTAGAGCTTCCCCAGCTTCGGACGGGCCCGCTCGTAGTCCCACGTGAAGCGGGTGTCGACCGCCGCCCCCACGTCGTGGAAGGGGCTGTCGGTGTCGGTGTTGGTGATCGACAGGATGGCGTCGACGTCGTTCATGTCGGCGCGGCCGATGAGCTCGGTGTTGTCACGCAAGGGGGTCGACCTCCGGTGGCTCTCGGGTGACGACGAACTCCCGCACGACCCCCAGCACCGCGTCCTCGATCCGCCCGTCGGGCGGCGGGGCCAGGCCGTAGGAGAGGACGATGCGGGCCAGCCACTCCCCCGTCCGCCGGGCCTGGAGGGGGCCCATGAAGCGGCAGAGGTGGGGCCGGATGCGGTCGGCGCAGACGGTCAGCAGCGAGTCGGCGCCGGTGAAGCAGAGATGGGGCAGCACGGCCCCCGGCTCGTTGGCCAGCAGGTGCTGCAGGGCCTCGTGGCCGGCGAAGGCCCGGGCCCCGAACCCGGCCACGGCGGCCAGCGCCTCGGCCAGCGTGGTGGCCTCGGCCAGCGCCTCGTCGAGCCCCCGCTCGAGCCGCTCAGTCTCGGCGTGGATCACGGCGGCCAGGACGGCGCCGCGCCCCGGGAAGTAGCGGTACAGGGTGGCCCGGGAGATCCCGGCCTCCCGGGCGACGTCGTCGACGGTCAGCTTGGCCAGCCCGAACCGGGCGATGGCCCGGAGGGCGCCTTCGACGACCTTGGCCTCCACCTCCGGGCTCGCCGCCCGGGGGTCCGGGGGTGTCCCCCGAGAAAACAGGGGTTCAACGGTCATGCATGAGATGCTAAGACTGATTTTGTCTCATCGTCAAGGACGGGGGGTCAGAATCGCTCCCGGGGCGAGGACGCCGGCCAGCAGCTGCTCCCGCACCAGCAGCCGCACCTCGGCGGGGTCGTCGAGGTCGTAGACGCCGGCCGCCCCGATGCACGACAGCACCATCCGGGCCACGTAGTCGGCGGCGGAGGCCGGGTCGGCCCCGGGCCGCAGCCGGCCGGCGTCGCGCTCCCGCTCGAGATAGGGCACGAGGAACGCGGCGATGAACGGGAGGATCCGGTTGGAATCGACCGTCAGCAGCGGCAGGAGCCGCTCCGGCTCGGTCTCGACCACCCGCTGGAAGACGGCGTGCTCGGCCAGGGCCTGGCGGGCGAAGACGAGGGCGTCCTCCAGCAGCACGCACAGGTCGGGGGCGCCGGCCACCGCCTCGCCGAGGCGGGCGAAGAACCGGCCCTGCTCCCAGGCCACGGTGTCGCGCACGACCTGGTCCCGGCCGCCGGGGAAGTGGCGGTAGATCGTGGCCCGGGAGACGCCCGACGCCTGGGCCACGTCGTCGACGGTGGTGCGGGCCAGGCCGTAGCGGCCGATGGAGGCGAGCGCCCCCTCCAGCACCCGCTCCTGCACCGACCCGGTCTCCATCCTCCAAAGGGTAGGGCAGACTGCCCTCGTGGACCTGCCTGTGATGCCCCCCGTGTCGCCCATGCTGGCCAAGCTCGCCCGGGAGCTCCCCGCCGAGGGCGGGATGCTCTACGAACCCAAGTGGGACGGGTTCCGCTGCATCGTCTTCCGGGACGGCGACGAGGTGGAGCTGGGCAGCCGCAACGAGCGCCCGCTGACCCGCTACTTCCCCGAGCTCCTCGACCCGCTGCGGGAACAGCTGCCGCCCCGCTGCGTCCTCGACGGCGAGATCGTCATCGCCGGCCCCGGCGGGCGCCTCGAGTTCGAGGCGCTCCTCCAGCGCATCCATCCCGCCGCCTCCCGGATCAAGCTGCTGGCCGCCGAGACGCCGGCCTCGTTCGTGGCCTTCGACCTGCTGGCCGAAGGCGACGAGGACCTTCGACCTCTACCTCAGGTTGAGCGTCGCGCCCGGTTGGAGGCGGTCCTGCGGGACGCCCGTCCGCCGGTGCACATCACCCCCTGCACCACCGACCGGGCGCTGGCCGCCGAGTGGTTCGACGCCTTCGAGGGCGCCGGGCTCGACGGCGTGGTGGCCAAACCCGAGGGGCTCCCCTACAAGGAGGGCGAGCGGGTGATGCTCAAGGTCAAGCACGAGCGGACGGCCGACTGCGTGGTGGCCGGCTTCCGCTGGCACAAGAGCGGCGGGGTGGTCGGCTCGCTGCTCCTCGGCCTCTACGACGGGGCCGGGACGCTCCACCACGTGGGTGTCACCGCCTCTTTCACCGCCGCCCGGCGCCGGGAGCTGGTCGACGTCCTGGCGCCCTACCGGGACGACGCCCTCGCCGACCACCCCTGGCGGGAGTGGGCCAGTGCCATGGCCGAGGCGGGCGGCCGGATGCCCGGCGCCCAGAGCCGGTGGAACGCCGGGAAGGACCAGAGCTGGGAGCCGGTGCGGCCCGAGCTCGTGGTCGAAGTCCGCTACGACCACCTGCAGGGCGACCGGTTCCGCCACGGCACGACGTTCGTCCGCTTCCGGGACGACCGGGCGCCGCAGTCCTGCACCTACGCCCAGCTCGACGAGGCGGCCCCGGCCGAGCTGGCCCAGATCTTCGGCTCGGGCCGCTAGAGGCCGAGCAGCTGGTCGAGCCCCACGGTGAGGCCGGGCCGGCCGGCCACCTCCCGCACGGCCAGCAGGACGCCGGGCATGAACGACGTGCGGTCGTAGGAGTCGTGGCGGATCGACAGCGACTGGCCGGTGGTGCCGAGCAGCACCTCCTGGTGGGCCACCAGGCCCCGGAGGCGGACGGAGTGGATGTGGATCCCGGCCGGACCCTCTCCGCCCCGGGCCCCCGGCAGGGCGAACGTCCGGGTCGGATCGGCGCCCCAGTCCTCCGACGCCTCGGCCATCCGCTGGGCGGTCAGCAGGGCGGTGCCCGAGGGGGCGTCGAGCTTGTTGTCGTGGTGCAGCTCGATGATCTCGGCCGTTTCGAACCAGGGGGCGCACAGCGCCGCCAGGTGCATCATCAGCACGGCGCCGATGGCGAAGTTCGGCGCCACGACGGCGTTGGCCCGCTCCCCGTCGAACAGCGCCGACAGGTCGACGAGGTCGTCGGCGGTCAGGCCGGTGGTGCCGACCACGGCGTGGACGCCGTTGAGGCCGCACCACCGCAGGTTGCCCCGGGCGGCCTCGACGTGGGTGAAGTCGACGGCCACGGCCGGCCCGGCGGCCTTCACCCTGGGGCCGGGCATCTCGAGCGTGAGCCCGGTGCCGGCCACGCCGAAGTCGTCGAGGGGCCGGCCCTCGTGGGGCGGGTCGATGGCTGCCACCAGCTCCATATCGGGCGCGTCGAGGACGGCCCGGCACACCGTCGAACCCATGCGCCCGGCCGCCCCGAAGACGGCCACCCGGATCGGCTCTGCGGTCATGTCGGAGTCAGCCATGGGACGGAGACCCTACCGAGAGGCGGCCGGCCAGGTCGTCGGCGTCGACGGGGCCGACGGCGGCCAGCACCCGGGGGCCGGCGGCCAGCACCCGGTCGATGACCCGGGCGACGTCGTCAGGGGTGACGGCGTCGATGGCCGCCACCATGTCGTCGACGCTCTGGATCTCGCCGCTGGTGACCTCGGAGCGGCCGATGCGCTCCATGCGGGCGGCGCTCGACTCGAGGCCCAGCGCCATCTGCCCCTTGAAGTGGCCCTTGGCCCGCTCGAGCTCGTCGCCGGCCAGGCACCGGTCGGCGCAGAGCCGGTCGAGTTCGGCGTCGATGATCGACAGGACCTCGGCCGCCCGTTCGGGGGCCGTGCCGGCGTAGACGGCGAACGTGCCGGTGTCCTCCAGGGCCGAGCGGTAGGAGTACACGGAGTACGCCAGCCCCCGCTTCTCCCGGATCTCCTGGAAGAGGCGGGACGACATGCCGCCGCCGACCACGTGGTTGAGGACCGACAGCGCCCAGCGGTCGGGGTCGGAGCGGGACAGCGCCGGCATGCCGAGCACGAGATGGGCCTGCTCGGTCGGGCGGTGGAGCACCCGCACCGCCCCGGCGGGGACGATCTCGGCCTCCGGCCGGGCCGGGCGGTCGCCGAGTCCCCCGGTGAAGCGGGCGGCGATCCCCTCCACCAGCCGGTCGTGGTCGAGGTTGCCGGCCGCCGCCACCACCACGCTGCCCGCCCGGTAGTGGTGGTCGTGGAAGCCGGCGATCTCGTCGCGGTCCATGGCCACGATGGCGTCGGGGTCGCCGAGGACCTCCCGCCCCACCGCCTGGCGCGGGAACAGCGCCTCGGAGAACAGCGAGTGGACGAGCTCGTCGGGCGTATCGCCGTGCATCCGGATCTCTTCCAGGATCACCTGGCGCTCGCAGTCGACCTCATCGGGCCGGAAGGCCGGGGCCCAGAGAACGTCGGAGAGGATGTCGAGGGCGAGGTCGACGTCCTCGTCGAGGAGCCGGACGTAGTAGGCGGTGTACTCCTTGGTGGTGAAGGCGTTCATCTCGCCGCCGACCGCCTCCACCACCTCGGCGATCTCCTGGGCCGAGCGCTCCGCCGTGCCCTTGAACAGCAGGTGCTCGAGGAAGTGGCTGGCGCCGGCCAGCGGCTCGGGCTCGTCGCGCGAGCCCGTCGCCGCCCAGAAGCCGACGGCCACCGACCGCAGCTCGGGCATCGCCTCGGTCACGACCCGCAGGCCGTTGTCGAGGCGCGTGCGGCGGACGGGCCCGCCGCCGTTCCCGTTCGCCGTCACCCGGGGGCCGGAAATCGGGCTACCGGCGCCCGCGCCCGCCGCCGCCCCCGGGGCGCCGGCCGCGGTCGCGGCCACCCCGGTCGCGGTCCCGGCCGCCGCCCTCGTCGCGGGAGCGCCCCCCGCCGCCGCCGGAGACCTCGGCCGGGCCGAGGTCGCCGAACGACTCCCGGGCGGTCTCGTCCCAGTCGGCGTCGAACGACACGAGGTCGCGGTCGCCGCCGCGGCCCCCACCGCCCGAGCCGCTCTCGCCGCCCGAGCCGCCCTCGCCGTTGCCGCCGCCGTCGCCGGCGCTGCCGTCGAGCGGCTTCATCAGCGACAGGGAGACCTTGCCCTGGGGGTCGATGTCGTCGACGCGGACCTCGACCTCGGTGCCGAGCGACAGCACGTCCTCCACCCGATCGACGCGCTTGCCGGCGCCGAGCTTGGAGATGTGGAGCAGGCCGTCGCGGCCGGGAAGGATGTTCACGAAGGCACCGAACTTCGTGATGTTGACGACCTTCCCGGTGTAGATGCCGCCGACGTCCGCCTCGGGCGGGTTGAGGATGAGTTCGATCATCCGCTTGGCTTCCTGCACCGCTCCGCCGTCGCGGCCGCCGATGGTCACCGTGCCGACGACACCGTCGTCGTCGACGTTGATGTCGGCGCCGGTCTCCTGCTGGATGCCGTTGATGACCTTGCCCTTGGGGCCGATGACCTCGCCGACCCGGTCGAGCGGGATCTGGAAGCTGATGATCTTGGGCGCCGACTCGGCCACTTCGGCCCGGGGCTCGGCGATGGCCTCGGCCATCACCTCGAGGATCTTGAGCCGGGCCTCCTTGGCCTGGCGCAGCGCCTGGCCCAGCACGTCGGCCGGCAGGCCGTCGATCTTGGTGTCGAGCTGGAGGGCGGTGACGAAGTCGGTCGTGCCCGCCACCTTGAAGTCCATGTCGCCGAACGCGTCTTCGGCGCCGAGGATGTCGGTCAGCGTCGTGTACTTGCCCTCGGCGTAGACGAGGCCCATGGCGATGCCGGCCACCGGCGCCTTGAGGGGGACGCCGGCGTCCATCAGCGACAGCGTCGAGCCGCAGACGGAGCCCATCGACGTCGACCCGTTGGACGACAGCACGTCGGACACGACCCGCAGCGTGTAGGGGAACTCCTCCACCGACGGCACGACCGGCAGCAGCGCCCGCTCGGCCAGGGCGCCGTGGCCGATCTCCCGGCGCTTGGGCGAGCCCACCCGGCCCGTCTCCCCGGTGGAGAACGGCGGGAAGTTGTAGTGGTGCATGTAGCGCTTGTGCTCGTCGATCCCGATGGTGTCGAGCATCTGCTCCATGCGGGGCATGCCCAGCGTGGCCACCGACAGCACCTGGGTCTCGCCCCGCTGGAACAGGCCGGTGCCGTGGGCCGTCTTGAGCAGGCCGACCTGGGCCGACAGCGGCCGGATGTCGGTCGGCGTGCGCCCGTCGATCCGGAACCCTTCGTTGACGATGCGGGAGCGGACGATCTCCTTCTGGAGCGAGCGCAGCGCCCGCTTGACCGGACCGGCCTCGTACTTGCCCGGCTCGTCGCCATCTCCATCTGATCCGGAGCCGGCCAGGGCGGCGATCGTCTCGGCCGAGATCTCGTCGATCCGGGCGTTGCGGTCGTGCTTGTCGGCGATCGACAGGGCCTCCCCCAGCGGGCCGCCGGCGGCCTGCTTCACCGCCTCGTAGGTCTCCTCGTCGTAGTCGACCTGGATCTCGTAGGGAACGGGCTCGATCGGGCCCCGGTCGGCGACGTAGCGCTCGACCAGCTGCAGCTGGGCCTCGACGCTCTCCCGGATGTACTGCTTGGCCGCCTCGAGGCCGTCGGCGATGACCTCCTCGGTCACCAGCGGCGCGCCGGCCTGGTACAGCTCCCAGGCCGCCTCCGTGCCCCCGGCCTCGACCATCATCACGGCCACATCGCCGTCGGGCAGCTTCCGGCCGGCCACGACCAGCTCGAAGGTGGAGGTGTCGCCCTCCTGGTAGGTCGGGTGGGGGATCCACACGCCGTCGTGGTGGGCCAGGCGCACGGCGCCGACCGGGCCGGCGAAGGGGATGCCGGAGATCATCAGCGCCGCCGAGGCGCCGTTGATGACCAGCACGTCGTGGGGGTTCTGCAGGTCGGCGCCGAGGACGGTGGCGACGATCTGGGTCTCGTTGCGGTAGCCCTTGGGGAAGGACGGGCGCAGCGGCCGGTCGGTCAGCCGGCAGGCCAGGATGGCCTGCTCCGTCGGCCGGCCCTCCCGGCGGAAGAACGAGCCGGGGATCTTCCCGGCGGCGTACATCCGCTCCTCGACATCGACGGTGAGGGGGAAGAAGTCGATTCCCTCCCGGATGTTGCGGGCGGCCTGGGCCGTGACCAGGACGGTCGTCTCACCCACGGAGACGACGACAGCGCCGTCGGCCTGGGGGGCGAGGAGGCCGGTGGAGAACGTCAGGGACTTGCCGGTTTCCCCAATGGGGGCCGACGCCGAAATCGGGCCGGTCATCGAACTGCTCCTCTCGTCGCTCTTGCAATCGAGCGGCGGCGGGGCCGGTTCCCAGTTGGCGTCCTCCAGGGGGCCCGGGGGATGGCAACTGACAACCGACGCACCACCGCCGCAAACGGTTCGAGGAGCGGCGAGCCGCTCCTCGAAGGTTGTTACCGGCGGAGACCGAGCCTGGCGATGAGTGCCCGATACCTCTCGACGTCGTTGCGGCGGAGGTAGTCGAGCAGCCGACGCCGCCGGCCCACGAGCATCAACAACCCGCGGCGGGAGTGATGGTCCTTCTTGTGGACCTTCAGGTGCGCCGTGAGCATGTTGATCCGCTCGGTGAGGAGCGCGATCTGCACCTCCGGCGAGCCGGTGTCGGTCTCGTGGAGGCGGTACTCGCCGATCGTGGCGGAGGTGTCAGGCATCGTCAGGTTCGTTCTCTTCCGGCGCTGGCCATGGTGGGCGGGGCCGTCGGGGGTCGGGGACGTTGGTCGCGTCAGGATCGCAGCCGCGGCTGCGGCAACGGCCGAGCCTACCATCCGCCCCCCACCCGGCGCGCACGGAGCCGGCGCCTCAGGCTGCCGTCAGGCTAGCGCCGAGCTCCCTTCAGGTCCCGGCGGAACCATCCGGGTACCCGGCGCGACCCCGCGCCGGCCGTCCTCGGAGGGGAACAGTGCTGAAGAGACTCCTCGTCCCGGCGTCCGTCGTGGTCGCCGCCGTCCTCATGACGTCCTCGTCGGCCTTCGCCTTCGACTGCTTCGTGGTCAAGCGCTCCGACCAGGGCTCGGCGGCGGTGGGCGCCCACTCCCAGCGGTGGTTCACCATCGACCTGGCCCTGATCATGGCCGACGACCCGGCCAACGGCGGGTTCGGATTCTGCCCGGCCCAGGTCGACGCCGCCATCGCCGCCCTCAAGGCGGCGGGCCTCCCGACCGTGATCGCCAGCCGCAACGACAAGATCCTGCTGGAGGGGACGGGCGCCGACCGCAACGGGCTGACGGCCGACGGCAAGGGTATCGACCACCTGGAGGAGAGCCCGATCATCGGCCAGATCATCGAGATCGCCACGACGGCCGCGGCCGGCGTGAGCTGCACCTAGCCCCCGCCGCCCGGCTCCTCGGCGCCGCTCAGCGCGGGTCGAGGAGCCGGCGGGCGGCCTCGACGTCGCGGTGCATGGCCGCCACCAGCGCCTCGACGGAATCGAAGCGCTCCTCGGCCCGGATGCGCTCGACGAAGCCGACCGACGCCGCCTGGCCGTAGAGGTCGCCCCGGAAGTCGAGGAGGTAGGCCTCGAGCAGCAGGTACGCCTGGTCGGTGTAGAAGGTCGGGCGGTGACCGAGCGAGAGGGCCGCCGGCCGGGCCACACCGTCGTCGCCGGTGAAGGTGCCGGCGTAGATGCCCGCCGCCGGCAGGCAGATCTCTTCGGGGACGGCCACGTTGGCCGTCGGGAAGCCCAGCTCCCGGCCCCGGCGGTCGCCCTCCACCACGGTGCCCCGGACCTCGTGGACCCGGCCGAGGATCTCGGCCGCCCCCCGGACGTCGCCGTCGGCCAGCCGCCGGCGGACCAGCGTGGAGGAGTACGTCTCGGCGCCGTCGGCCGCCCTCACGAGGTCGAGACCGACGACGTCGAAGCCGAGGTCGCGGCCCATCCGCTCCAGCAGGGCCACGTTCCCCCGCCGGTCCTTCCCGAAGTGGAAGTCGGCGCCGACGACCACGAGGCGTGCCCGGAGGCAGCCGTCGAGCACCTCGCTCACGAAGTCCTCGGCCGACTCCTGGCGGCGCCGCTCGTCGAACGTCAGGACGACGGCGTGGTCGACGAGCCCGGTGGCCTCGAGGAGCTGGAGCTTCTGGGGCAGGTTGGTCAGCAGCTTGGGGGCCGACTGCGGCCGCACGACCTGAGCCGGGTGGCGGTCGAAGGTCACCAGGGCGGTGGGCAGGCCCCGCTCGGCGGCCCGGTTCCGGACCAGCCGGAGCAGCGCCTGGTGGCCGAGGTGGACGCCGTCGAACGCCCCGATGGTCACCACCGTCCCGTCGGGCGGGTCGGGGCAGGCGTCGAGACTGGTGACGATGTGCATCCGGCTCAGTCTGGCCCGCCGGCGGCGGCCAGGACGACCAGCGGGCGGGCCGCCGCCCGTCCCTTCTCGTAGAGGGCCAGGAGGCGGCCGTCGGGGCCGACCACGGCCAGCGGGCCGCCGCCGGCGCCGGCTTCGGCCGGGCCGAGGGCGGTGGCCGGGAAGACCGCCCCGTGGGTCACGCCCCGGGCCGTCTCGGCGTCGACGTCGATGCGGCTCAGGTGGCGGACCGCCTCGACGAGGGGCAGCACCACCTTGCCGGGGTCGGCTTCGATCTCCTCCAGGGTGCGGGCCTCCTCGACCGGGAACGGGCCGACCCGCAGGCGCCGCAGCCAGGCCAGGTGGGCGCAGCCTCCGGCGGCCTCGCCGAGGTCGGCGGCCAGGCTGCGGATGTAGGTCCCGCTGCCGCACTCGACCAGCAGCCGGGCCCGGGGGTGGTCGCCGGGAGTGAACTCCTCGATCTCGATGCGGTCGATCCGGACCGTCCGGGGGGCCCGCTCGACCACCTCCCCGGCCCGGGCCCGCTCGTGGAGGCGGCGCCCGTCCACCTTCACGGCCGACACCATGGGCGGGATCTGGGCGATCGTGCCGAGGAAGCGGGGCAGCAGCGCCTCGAGCCCCTCCCGGCCGAGGTCGGGCATCGGCCGGCGGTCGGTCTCGGTGCCGGCGGCGTCGAGGGTGTCGGTCGCCACCCCGAAGGCGACCTCCCCCCGGTAGACCTTGCCGGTCTCGGTCAGGAACCGGAGCAGCCGGGTGGCGCGGCCGAGCCCGACGAGCAGGACGCCGGTGGCGTCGGGGTCGAGCGTCCCGGCGTGGCCGACCCGGCGCAGGCCGTAGACCTTGCGGAGGCGGGCGACGACGTCGTGCGACGTCCACCCGGCCGGCTTGTCGACGACCACCAGCCCCTCGACGGTCTCCCCGCCCGTCTCCCGGCCCATTGGCTAGAGCGCCTGCAGGATCTTCTCCACGACGCGGCCGACGGGCTCGGTGGTCGTGAAGCCGGCGGCGAAGCGGTGGCCGCCGCCGCCGAAGCGGGCGGCCACGGCCGAGACGTCGGCGTGACCCAGCGACCGGAGGCTGACCCGCACGTGGCCGTCGGCCTCCTTGAGCACGCAGGACACCTCGGCCTCCTTGGCCTGGCGGAGGAAGTCGATCAGGCCCTCGGTCTCCTCCAGGGTCACGTCGTACTCGGCCAGCTCGGCCTCGGTGACGGCGCCCCAGATGAACTTCTTGTCGGCCACGTACTCGGCCCGGCCGAGGACGGCGCCGACCAGGCGGAGGTAGGCGAGGCGGTGCTCCTCGAACAGGACCCGATTGAGCCGGGCGACGGGGACGTCGAACTCCAGCAGGCGACGGGCCAGCTCGAAGGCCTCGGTCCCGGTGCTCTCGTACTGGAAGCGGCCGGTGTCGCAGACGAGCCCGGCGTAGAGGCAGACGGCGGCGTCGCGGTTGAGCGGGAGGCCGAGGGCGTCGATCAGCCGGGCGACGACGACGGCGCTGGCCGCCGCCTGCGGATCGACGAGGTGGATCGAGCCGTAGCGGGTGTTGGAGACGTGGTGGTCGACGACGACCAGCTCCTTGGCCGCCTTGGCGTTGATGGCCAGGTCGCCGAGGCGGCCCAGCGAGCCGCAGTCGAGCGTGATCATGACCTCGGGCTCGGCCGGGTAGTCGAAGGGGTCGGTCAGGAGGTCGAGCCCGGGCAGCTCCCGGTAGTGCGGGCCGGTGACCTGGGTGCCGGCGAAGGAGGCCACCGACCGCCGGCCCGCCCCCCGCAGGACGTGGTGGAGGGCCAGCATCGAGCCGAGGGCGTCGCCGTCGGGGGCGACGTGGCAGGCCAGGGCCACCTCGTCGGCCGCGCTGATCAGCGCCGCGGCGGTGGCGAGGTCCTCGTCGAGCTGGTGGCCGTCGTCGGAACCGAAGTGGTCGTTCACGCGTCCTCCGAGTGGAGCTGGCGGAGAATCTCGTCCACCCGCTCCCCCGTCCTGATCGCCGGATCCTCGCGAAAAACGAGGTGCGGCGTGTATTTCATCCTGACCTGGCGCCCAATCGCCGATTGGAGGTGGGGTGTGGCCGATTTGAGGGCGTCGGCCGTGTCGTGCTCGTGGCCCGGCTCGGTGCCCTCGGCCGGGGCCAGCACCGAGTACCAGACGGTGGCCTGGCGCAGGTCGGGCGTGACCTCGACCCCGGTGACGGTCAGGAACCCGAGCCGAGGGTCGGACAGCCGCTCCAACTCGTCGGCCAGCACTTCCCGCACGACCTCGTTGACCCGGGCGGTGCGCTCGTAACGGCGGGCGGCGTGGGCCATGGCTAGGCGTCCTCCGGCTCGAGATAGGCGGCCATGGTGTCGAGAACCTCGACGTCGGGCGCAGCGCGGACGAACCGCTCGACGCTGTCGAGCACCTCGGTGAGATGGCGGTTGCTCTCGGCCACCACCGCCACGGCGATGGCCGCCCGCTGCCACATGTCCTGGTGGTCGACCTCGGCCACCGACACGTGGTACCGGTGCCGGAGTGTGTCGACGATCGGCCGGACGGCGGCCCGCTTGGCCTTGAGGGACCGGCTGGCCGGTACGTGCAGGTCGAAACGCAAGGCGGCCGCGTGCACGGTCCCATTCTCGCGGTGCGGCGGCCGGGTGACGAACCGGATTGCCCCGGGCCGGCCGATTCGGGTCGGGGTTCCCCCTCGAGGCGTCTTGAGGAACACTGGGGCCCATGCGGGCACGAACCACACCAATCGTCGCAATCGCCGCCGTGCTCCTGTTGTCCGGGGGGTCCTCCGCCGGTGCGATCGCTTGGTGGAATGGAAGGAATTGAACGCCTTCGGCTGGAAGTCGGTGACGCACCTACCGCACGAGACACTCCAACTTTTTCAGCACGAATCTCGCATCCTGACGTGCAGGTGAAGTACACCGGCTTCCCATGCCAACGAGCGCCCTCGTCGACCCGCCCGAGCCTCCTATGGAGGGATGGTGGGTAGATCCACCGGGCTCTGACTATTCATATCAGCGCTACTACGACGGGACGACATGGAAGGCGTTACGTTCGGGCTCGCATGTTGAAAAGCTGGACTCGGATATGCGCGCCGGGTACTCCGCGACGCGGTCCTGCGAGCACTCTGGTTGCGTTAGACGCTGCGGCTCACCCTCAGGTCGGAGCAGGGTCCGGCGGGGTGGGCGTCTCCGGTGGAACCCACTCCCACGTACCCGGACCGCCGCGGTAGCGGTAGCCCTCGTGTGACTTGAGGTAGTGGTGGTACGGGCACAGCCGGGCGAGGTTCTCCAGGCGGGTGATTCCTTGCGCCGCGACCGGTTTCCGGTGGTCGATCTGGAGCCGGTGGCGCTGGTCGCAGCCGGGGACGATGCACTTCGGGTCGCGCCGCTCGACGGCGGTACGGAGGTGCGCCGGGATCGTGCGGCCGGCGTGGGCGACGGCGACGATGTCGACGCCTTTGGCGAGAAGGATCTTCAGGTAGGCATCGCTGGCCATGCGGCGGGCGACGCTTACCGGGATCGGGCCGACACCGGGGATCTCGCACGCCTCGTCGCCCTCGGTGTAGCCGCGGACGAGGGCGTCGTAGTCGACCCAGACGTGAACGGTGGCCTTGGGACCGGAGCGCGACCCTGGCTCGCCGGCGGTGCAGACCGCGTCGACGAGGGCGTCGGCCCGGTGCGCCTGGGCCGACTCGTACCAACCGCCGACCTTCGCCTCGCCGATGATCTCGCGGCCCCGGCGGTCGATCTCGGCCAGGACGAGCGCCCCTTCGTCGGGCGTGAGGCGGGCGGAGAGGCAGACGGCGCCTTCCCGGTCGGTCCAGGACCGGAGGTAGCGACGGCGGTGGATGCGGCGGTAGCGCTGGTCGGCGTCGGTCCGGGCGGCCCGGATACGGCGGCACTCGTCGCGCAGATCATTGAGGGACAGCACTTCGGCGATGTGGAGCAGGCGGTGCTCGGCGTCGGGCCACTCGGAGGCGACGTCGGCGATCTCGTTGGCCTGGGCCATCGAGAGCCGGCCGTCGCGGAAGGCGGCGGCGGTGGCGGGGAGGTTGTCGAGCAGCTGTAGCGTTTCCATGGCCGTGATGGCGGGGCCGACGGGGGTTCCGGCGATGGCCGCCATCCAGGCGGCCGCCGACCGGAAGCCGGCCGCCTGCCAGCGGCGGCTGTCGACCCGGGCGGCCGCCGTGAGCCGCAGGGCGACGGCGAGCCGCTCGAGCTCCACGCCGAGCTGGACGAGCTCGACGGCCTCGTCGGTCTCGACGGGCTCGGTTGCGATCTTCTCCACGAGCGGCCGCACCATCTCCAGCGCGTCCGTCACCCCAGTCACGAACATGCCCCGAGCCTACCGAGGGGGTGTGACAGGAAAGCGAGGAGGACGGAGGAGCCGCGACCGGAAACAGTCAGGGCATACAGGGAACGGCCCCGAAGGGCCGCCCCCTACGCCCTCGGAATCTCCTTGATGGTGAACGTCTCGATGACGTCGCCGGGCTTCAGGTCCTGGTAGTTCTCCAGGCCGATGCCGCACTCGTAGCCGTTCTGGACTTCACGGACGTCTTCCTTGAACCGCTTCAGCGAAGCGATCTCGCCCTTCCAGATGACCACGCCTTCCCGGAGGAAGCGGACCTTGGAGCCGCGGGTGATGGTCCCGGAGCGCACGTAGCAGCCGGCGATCTTCCCGACCCGCGGCACCGAGAACACTTCCCGCACTTCGGCTTCGCCGGTGACGACCTCTTCGAACTCCGGCTTGAGCATGCCCACCATGGCGGCCTCGATGTCTTCGAGGGCCTGGTAGATCACCTCGTAGAGGCGGAGCTCGACGCCTTCGTGCTCGGCCACTTCCCGGGCCTTGCGATCGGGGCGGACGTTGAACCCGATGATCGTGGCGTTGGACACGTTGGCCAGGTTCACGTCGGACTCGGTGATCCCGCCGACGCCCCGGTGGACGAAGGCCAGCTTCACCTCGTCGCGCTCCAGCTTGCGCAGCGACTCGGTCAGCGCTTCCAGCGAACCCTGCACGTCGGCCTTGAGCACGAGGTTGAGCGTGGTGACCTCGCCGCTCTGGATGTGGGCGAAGATGTCCTCCAGCTTCGTGCCGCCGGTGTAGCCCGTCCCGCCGGCCAGCGCCGACTGGCGGCGGCGCCGGCCCCGCGACTCGGCCACCACCCGGGCGGTCCGGTCGTCGGGCGCGACCCGAAGCTCGTCGCCGGCGTAGGGCACCTCGTCGAAACCGAGGACCACGACCGGCACAGAGGGCCCGGCCTCGGCGACCTGGTTGCCGTGCTCGTCGAGCATGGCCCGCACCCGGCCCCAGGCGTGGCCGGCCACCATCGGGTCGCTGATGCGCAGCGTGCCCTTCTCCACCAGCACGGTGGCCACCGGGCCCCGGCCAGGGTCCAGGTTGGCCTCGAGGACGAGACCCCGCACCGGCGCCTTCGGGTTGGCCCGCAGGTCCTCCACGTCGGCCACGAGGAGGATGGCCTCGAGCAGGTCGTCGATGCCGAGACCCTCGAGGGCCGACACCTCGATGAACATCGTCTCGCCGCCCCACTCCTCGGGGACGAGCTCGTGCTCGGTCAGCTGGCGGCGGACCTTGTCGGGATCGGCGTTCTCCCGGTCGATCTTGTTGATGGCCACGATGATCGGCACCTCGGCCGAC
>Ga0070741_10001919_pt1 | contig 58953 bp, 63 predicted proteins | sample Coa_R1_4_FD_66440 | JGI IMG/M metagenome (GOLD analysis project Ga0070741, IMG submission 66440) | Surface soil microbial communities from Centralia Pennsylvania, which are recovering from an underground coalmine fire - Coalmine... | ecosystem: Environmental > Terrestrial > Soil > Unclassified ... | reverse complement strand
TATCAGGTCAACGCCATTCCCGGCGCGCATCTCTCGCCGGTCGTGCTGGCGGACTTTGCCCAACTGATGCCGGATCGCCTGGCCAGCGTCGTCGTGAATCCCGCGAACCCGACGAAAGCCACGGTGTCTGTCTCTGGAGTCATTGGAGCTGCCCCGCCCTTGCGCTCGGCAACCGTCGAGGTGCAGGTGGAACAATTCAATCCGGCTTTGCCCGGGGAACTCGGATGGGGTCCTGTTCCGAATATTCAGCCGGTCGTGTTGCCGCTCGCCTCTCCGCAACAGTGGGCGGGAGAAATCTCACTTCCTCCACCGGGTGGGCAGGTGCAATACCGGCTCGTCATACGAGAATACGAAATTTTCGTCATCGCAGAGGACGGCGCTCCGCTTCGTCGGGAGGAACGGCGGCTTGTATATGCAGACGTACTGCCGGTACATCACTGAGCATCGGTGGATCCATGAACGACACCTGCCGCATCGCGGAAGACGCCACCCGGCAGAGCCCGACCCTGGACCTAAGAGAAAGGAGCGATCCATGACTGACTCACTGTCATCATTCCCATCGAGACGCGATTTCCTCAAGCGGGCGGCGAGGCTGACTGGAGGGATGGCACTCCTGGGCACGCCGGTGTTTCGTGTGCCCGCTCACGGAGCCGACGCGAGAACGTTCACGGCCGGGCCAGTCGCCCTCGAACTCGACGGCCAGATGGTGGATTTCCTCCAGTCGGCGGAAGGAGGGTTTCCGAAGGCCGCCGTCATTACCGAACCTGCAGGGCCGTCCCCCTTCGTCAAGAAACATATCGGCCCGCCGAAGTACGAAGAGATCACTCTACAATGCGACCCGGTTATGTCCAAACCGCTGTTCGACTGGGTCGCCGCGACGCTCGCCGGGACTCTCGTGCGACAAAACGGCTTCATCGTCAAAGCGAGCTAGCCTGGATAATTCACGACTGACGCAAGACAAAATGCCATCGAGGCTCCAAACTATGCTATAGGAGCGGGTGTAGGCCTGCTTCTACGTATAGCCTTGGAGGGCACTCGATGGCGACAGACTGTATACCGCAAGTGGCGTTCAAATTCTACGAGAAACTGAAGCCGGTGGTGGCCCGCTTCGACCAGGCGCAGGCCAGCACCGACGGCGGGGTGGTGCTGTTGACCGCCCTGGATCAGCACCTCAAGCTGACCGATCAGCTGGCGGCCTGTCTGTCCGACCGCCGGGACCCGGACAAGATCCGGCACTCGGTCCGCGACCTGCTGCGCGAGCGGGTGTTCGGCCTGGCCTGCGGGTACGAGGACGGCAACGACGCGGCCCGGCTGGCGGACGATCCGCTGCACAAACTGGCGGTGGGCCGCGATCCGTTGACGGGGGCGGCGCTGGCCTCGCAGCCGACGCTCTCGCGCTTTGAAAACGCGGTGGGGCCGTGGGGCCTGGCGCGGATGGGCCGCACCCTGGCCACGACGGTGATCGCGCACCATCGGCGTCGCCTCAAGGGGCGGGCGCAGCGGATCACGATTGACCTGGACCCGACCGACGATCCCACCCATGGGCAGCAGGAGTTCACCTTCTTTAATGGCCACTATGACGCCTGGTGCTATCTGCCCCTGGTCGTCACCCTCACCTTCAACGACGAACCGGCGCAGTATCTGGTTGCCATTGTCCTGTGCCCGGGCAACAGTCCGGCCAAGCGCGGCGCGTTCGGGCTGCTGCGGGCCCTGCTGCGCCGCCTGCGCCGGGCGTTCCCGGGGGCCGCGCTCCGGGTCCGCGTCGATGGCGGCTTCGCCGGAAACGACTGGCTGGACTTCCTGGAGACGCAGCGGGTCGAGTATGTGGTGGGGCTCGCGAGCAACGCCCGACTGGAGCGCCGCGCCGGGCGGCTGCTGGGCGAGGCCTACGGCCTGGCCCAGCTCAGCGGCCGCACCGAGCACGTCTACGGCGCGACCCTCTACGCGGCCCGGAGTTGGTCGCATCGGCGGCGGGTCATCATCAAAGCGGAGGTCATCCGGCTGCCCGGACGGGATCCCAAATGCAATCCGCGCTTCGTCGTGACGAATCTGCCGGACACGCCAGCGACCGTCTATCAGCTCTACCGCCAGCGGGGCGACGTGGAGAACCGGCTCAAGGAATTGCATGACGGGCTGGCGCTGGACCGGACGAGTTGCTCGCGCTTCTGGGCGAATCAATTCCGCGTGCTGCTCACCGCGGCCGCGTACGTGCTGCTCCAGGAATTGCGCCGCCGGGCCCAGGGCACGGCCTGCGCCACGGCCCAAGTCTCCACCTTGCGCGAGCGGCTGCTGAAACTGGCCGTGTGGGTCGAGCGGTCGGTGCGACGGCTCGTGCTGCACCTGCCCCGCTTCGCGCCGTGGGGTGCCACATGGCGCCGGGTGGCGAGAGCGGTCGGCGCGGTTCCCAGCTCACGCCAGTCGCGACGAAGTGGCAACGGGAGTGCGCATGCCGCGCGAAGGGAGGGGTGTCCTTGCAAGAGCTCCCGAGGGGCGTCCATGGAGCGTGAAGAGGGCTCGACTGAGGGGGAACGCAATCCTGCTGAGGCCTGGGCCCTGCCACTCACAGGTTTGGACACACCCAAGAGGCTGTTCCAACGGCTTTGTTGCGCTCATCGTGAATAATGTCCGCTAGGACCTCAAAGAACAATCTCGCTTGCAGTTCAATAACGCGACGATCACAGAGATCGCTTTCCCCGCCTGTGACGCAGCCTCAACAAGGGAACCAACCTACCTGACGGTCAAGCTGGCGCCAGAATTCACCAGACCGACGGCAGGGAGCGGAGCGGTCATGAAAAAGGCGCCGAGCAAAAACCAGAAACGTTGGCTTCCCTCGAACTTTGTGCTCAAGGTTCAAGGCTTGGAAGCGGCATGCGCCAGAGTCAACAAGATCGAGGCACTCGCGATTAGGCAATCCATGGCTCAAAGTCAAGTCGGCGAAATGCGGGATTATCAGAAGGAGCCCGGGAAACTGGAGTTCCCCAACCTGGTGATCACTTTGCCCGAGTCAGATGCCGGTCCCTTCTACGCCTGGTTCGTAGACATGGTCCTCAAGGGCAACGCAGGCGAAGACCGGGAACGGCCGGGCGTGCTCGACTTGTTAACCCCCGACAGACAGCAGGTGCTGTTGAGCCTGAGTTTCAGCCACCTCGGCATCTTCGGTTTCACACCCGAGAAGGCTGTTGCGAACGCAGATCTGATCAAGCGCGTGAAGGTCGAGATGTATTGCGAACAGATCGCGCTCCAGCCCGGTGCCGGTGCCGTGGCCTCCGCCGGCGAACCCGGATGAGATGATGAGCAAGTATTCGGTATTCGCACTGCGTGTCGCGCTTCCGGCGCTTGCTCTCTGTGCCGGTTCAGTCCTTGCCGATGAAGGGGTCACGGACCGCGCCGTCCCATTTCCTCCTGGAATCCACCGATCGGCCCCGCCACCGGGCACATCGATGTCCGCTCCGACGATGGAACAGCAGCTCGCGGCCCTTCAGCAGCAGGTTCAAGCGTTGCAGGCCCAGGTTTCTGCACTGCTTGAGTACCGGCGAGCAGGTCGGCATGTTCAGGCCCAACGTCCTTCGCGCCAAGATCCTCCTGATTGGCTCTCGGCAGATCCACGATGAACCCGCTTGCCGCTTCACGGCACCACGATTCCGTCCGGAATCCCTTCAGGACCCACAATGTCAATAAGAAACGCAGACTGCGTGAATGGCGTGAACGCATTCACCCACCAGCGGACGTTGAGGTAGAGATCGGGGCCTGTGCCCAGGTTCTGAATGTAGGCGTCGCCGAGCCACATGAGCTCTTTCAGTAGGCAACGTCCCATAGGGATGTCGTTAAACGTTCCCCGTTGGTTCGAGCCCCAAAATGGTTCCAGGCTGAGAGCGTGGAGCCGCGCTTACCACAAAGATCTATGCCCCGGGCACGACCCCGATACACTCGCGCTCCGAGGTTGGCAGGGCAATACCTCCATTACACTCGCTTAAAGATTGCGCCGGCTTAGAAGCTACCTGCGGTTGGATATCTACCGGGGCACGTAACTCGCGACGTAGTCCGTGCCGCGGAATTCGGCCTGGACGACTTCGACTTGGGCGGGACTCATGGGATTGATGCCGGCTTTGGTCAGGAGGTCGGCCCGAACGAATTGCGCGACCTGTTGCTCAAACTGTATTCTGGTTTGCGGCTGGAGCAGCACTTCCCGCAGGCCGTTTTCCAGCGCCGGTTGGAGCTGCTTGAAATACTCCCCCGTGGCTTTGCAGATATTCAGGGGGAAGATGATGTCGAAGAAGTACGTGCATTTCTCCGCTTCCTTCACCGACCCCACCACGGCCAGGCGGACGGAATGGTAGGTCGGATAGTGTCGCTGATCGATCGTCGGGGTGACGAACAGATCGACGATGACTTTTTCCGCCACCAGGTCGTTGAGCGCGCTGTCGCCTTCGCCAGAGTATTCCCGATAATAGGTCTTGAACTGAATGACGGGAAACACGAACTGCAGACGCAGTTCGGCCCCCTCTGTCGTGACGAGGGGCGGATTGGAGACCCCAGTCACGTGGATAAAGGCTTTCTGCCCATTCCCCAGTTCGTGCGAGTACTTTTCCAACGCAATGCGGCCGGTCAGCCCTCGTCCGATGGAGAAATTCGTATCGAACGGACTCCGCATGTTGCCCAGCTGAATAAACGATTTGGTCGGGTCTCCCAGCACCATCGCGAACGGGATGGTCTTGGTGAGCAATCCCGGTGGGCCGCCGGCCTGTGGCATGGAAGCTTGTCCAGGCATCTGGCCGGCTTGACCGGGCATCGTCGGCTGGCTCATCGGGGGTTGACTCGGCTGCGGCTGTCTCGGTGGGAAGACCTGCCCCGTCGCGATCGAACTCCATACAATGACACCGGCAGCGAGGCCGATCAGAACGGAATTTCCCTTCCTGCACATGAGGCGGTCTTTCATCCTCGCATTATTCATGTTTGAACCAGCGCGTCACGGTGACGTCTTGTCCCGGCTGACCTGCTTCGTAAGAGAGCGGCGTCACCTGGGCCTCGGTGCCCGTTTCGTCTTTCACGGTGACGATGCCCCGCGGCTTGACCGAGCCGACACCACGCGGAATGACCGGCGGTTCTTCGACCTTGGCCACGATCTTGACGTCAGGGCGCTTCTCCAGCGCCAGTTGCGCGAAGCTCTCTTCCAAGTCGTTTCGCCGGTTCGCCGAGGCTACCACGAAAAACGATTCGATTCCTTTGACCTGATCCAGCGTGAACCAGTACGGCCCTTCGGGGAACGCGTACTCCTGGTCTTTCTTCACGGGATTCTGAGACTTGCCGTCTTTGCCCGGATAGATCGGCTCGGCCCAGCCCGACCCGTCGATCGACATGATGTAGAGGTAACAATCGCAATTCGTCCGCGTCACGATCTTGAACCGATCACCCGCCTCCTTGTTCGGACCGCCGTCCTTGAGCACCTCCCCATCATTCATCAGCACGACTTCCTTGCCCTTCGCCGTCTGCTTCTGACGGATCATCGCGACATCGACGGCTACCAGTTCCCCCGCCACGCCTCTGGGGTATACGCCGGGTGTTCCGTACTGGGCCGTGCCATACTGCTGACCGGCAGTCCCATAGCCGCCGTATGCCGGTTGTTGTTGCGTGCCGTACGGGGACGTCGTCCCATATCCGGGCTGCGTTTGATAGCCAGGCGTCGTCGTACCGTAGGGAGTTGTCGCCCCGTAGGGGTTCTGGCTGCCGTACGGACTGGTTTGACTGCCGTAGGGATTGGTGGTCCCGTAGGGAGATATCGTCCCGTACTGACCCTGTGTGCCGTAGGGCGTGGTCGATCCGTACGGATTCGTGGTGCCGTATGGACTCGTTGTTCCATATGGATTGGTTTGGGCGCCGTAGGGATTGGTCGAGCCGTACGGGCTTTGCGTTCCATAGGGGCTCGTCGACCCGTAAGGAGCGGTCGCTCCGTACGGATTTTGCGTCGCATAGGGATTGTTGGGATCGTAGGGATTCGTGCCCGGTTGAGCAGGATAGCCTTGCGCCGTTCCATAGGGGTTCGTGGTCGATCCGGGATATGTTGTGGCTCCAGGATAGGTTGTCGCTGCGTTGCCATAGGGATTATTGGGATCGTAGGCTCCGGACTGGCCGGGATACGCCTGTTGTCCGGAATAGGTCTGCTGCCCAGGGTACTGTTGTTGCGTCATGCCCGGCTGATTGGGAAATCCAGGCTGGCCAGGCATCCCCGGTTGACCCGGCATACCGGGTCCGCCCATTGCCGTCGGGGGAAGCCCTTGCATATAGGGACTGGCCAGCCGATTCACCAGATTGCTGAGATTATCGCGGTGCCTCGACCCGTAGTTTTGGAGGCTCGTCTGGAAGAGATTTCGTGCAAATTCGAAGGCCACAGGAACGAGGAACGGAGCCGCGGCGCAAGAAGTCAGGAGCAAGACACCCGACAGAGCCAAGGTCGTCCGGCTTGGGGCGTTTTGAGATCTCCGCCTGCTCATGCCGCTCATCATCATCGTTGACCTCCGTTCTCTTGCCCCGTGTGTCGAGACGAGCCGGCGTAAGGTTCAGCGCATTATTGTAGTCCCCTACTCCTACAGCGTCAATCAAGCCCTCCTATTGAGGGACTCAGGCAAATATGCTACAGCAGGGGCGCACAAGCCGCCTCTCCAACCCAGGGTATGAACACACGTGGACTCGCGTACGACATACCAGCACGATATGTCGGATTCAGACCTCTTGGCCGCCGTGGCTTCCGGCGATCAATCCGCGTTCGAGCGCCTCTACCGCCTCTATGAAAAGCGCATATTCCAGTATGTCTGCACCCTCGTGTTCGATGTCGCTCTGGCTGAAGAGGTCGTGGGTGACACGATGATAGCCGTGTGGCGAGGAGCCGGCACCTACGGACGCACCGCGCGTGTCTCTACCTGGATTTTCGGGATTGCCCGGCATAAGGCACTGGATGCCGTCAGACGAAGCGGGCGAGCCAGGCGGGAAACGGAACTCGATGGGGCGATGCAGCTGCCCAATCCCCAGGCCGATCCGTCGGAGGGCGTCTTACAGACAGAAATGGCCGGATTGACCCAACGGGCGCTCGCTGCTCTGTCGCGGGACCATCAGGAAATCCTACGGCTGGTGTTTTACGAAGAACTCCCGTACGAAGACATCGCAACGCTCCTGGCCATTCCGACCAACACGGTCAAGACGCGCGTGTTTTATGCGAAGCAACAGCTCAAGCGGCAGCTCGAACGGTTAGGCCACAAGGAAACGATCTGATGAACGATCCGGATACTCTCCCTGCAGGGGTCCATGCGGAAGTAGCCTTACTCCCATGGTATGTCAACGGGACGTTGAGCCCCTCGGAGCGCAGCCAGCTCGACCGGCACCTTGAATCCTGTCCATCGTGCCGCCAGGAACTGGACGAGCTCACGCGGTTGAAGAACGATCTCGCGTCGGTCTACCGGTCTGCTTTCGAGCCTTCTCCCCGCCTGTCCCAATCCGTTTTGAGCGCAGTCGCCCGGGAGTCGCATGACCGTGAATCGTCGCAGTCTCCAAGCTGGTCTTGGTTAGTGGGGATGGATCAATGGTTCCGGTCGTTGTTTCTCCCTCGGTGGGTCCCCACGGCTGCTGTCTTGGCGCTGGTGATGCAGCTGGGCCTTCTCCTATGGGTAACCGCGCCGCAGCCTCCGTCCGATGGCGTCGCCACCAGGTCGCTCTCCGGACCATCCGCGAAAATCTCCGTGACGTTGCAACCGACCGCCACAGAGGAGCAAATTCGCACCGTCCTACAACACATTCACGGCCAAGTAGTGGGCGGCCCGACGCCGGACGGTCGCTATATCATAGGGGTGGGCGTTGTGGACGACGCAGCCATGCAGCAGAAACTGGCGCAACTTCGGGAACGAACCGAGGTGATTCGATCGGCGGAAATCGTCACTCCATGAACCTCGTTGACGAAGCTACCGACGTACGGATGCGCGTTATGGTTTGCTCACAGTGTGTACTCGGTCATAGAGACGAAAGGTACTGCCGATGAAACAGGCGTCTTGGTCCCATCTCACATGGTTGACGTTGGTTTTCGTCTTCTTGTTCGTGAGCACCGGCGTGCGAGCCGTCGCGGAATCGCCGGCCGACGGCGGCCCAGGAACGAAGCGCGCCCTGCTGATCGGCATCAACAAATATAAGGCGGTGCCCAAACTTCAGGGATCGCTCAACGACATCGAGACCATGCGGCAGATCTTAATCACCCGTTGGGGATTCTCAGAAAACAACATTACCGTCGTGACCGACGAAGCGGCGACGCGCGCCAGCATGTTGGCGGCGCTCGACCGGTTGGTGAAGGAGGCGGGCCCGAACGATACGGTGTACTTCCACTACTCCGGCCACGGTTCGCAAGTGGAGGACCTGAATGGAGACGAACCGGACGATCACCTCGATGAAACCCTCGTGCCTCAGGACGGACGGAGCGGCGATGTCCGCGACATCGTCGACGATGAACTGGATGCCATTTTTGCGCAAATGCGCGCAAAGAATGTGCTCATCGTTCTCGACTCCTGCCACTCCGGCACGGCGACCCGCTCGTTGGATATTCGTACCCGCTCTATCCCGCGAGATACCCGCATCGATATTTACAAAGCTGCGGAGGCGGCTGCCCCGAAGACCCGAGCGATCGTTCCGGTCGTCACCTCCCGCTATGTCGTGATGACAGGCGCGGCGTCGCACCAAGAGGCTCTCGATGGTCCCGTCGACGGACGCTATCACGGCTTCTTCACGTACGCCCTTTCGAAGAGCTTGGGTTCCACAGGAGCCGGAGCCTCTCCGCGTGAAGTGTTCGCCGGCGTGGAGCGTGAGCTGAAGCGCATTCAGGCTCACTTCGGTCGCAGCTCGATGCCGGAACCTCAATTGGAAGCCCCACCCACTCTGATCGACAAGCCGCTGCTCGGAGCTGCAAGCCCTTCGGGAACAGGGTTCACCAATCAGCCGGCAGCCCGGCTCCCATGGCTCGATGTGATCCCCGGCGAGGGCGGGCTGATCACACTGGTGAATGGTCCCTTGCTGGGTGCAACTCCGGGCTCGACATGGTCGATCTATCCGCCCGGCGATACCCGGTTTGTGCCCGGACGGGCGCTCGCCGTTGCGACGGTCACGCAGGTTACGGGGAAGGATGCCGTCGCGAAGGTCCAGTCGTCGGTCGGAAACATTCCCGCCGGCGCACGTGCGGTTGCCTTGTTGCCCGCTCCCACCAGACAACGTATTCCCGTGAGGATTCTCGATGTGCCTCCTGAACGGCGCGCGGTGATCGAAGAAACGCTTCGCACGAATATCAAAGACGTTGACGTAGTCGGCCCGGAACAATCCGCACGGTTTTCCGTCGACGTTGAACGCGACACCCTCCGGTTGCTCGCGGCAGACGGGCTGCAAGTCATCGGCACCTTCGGGCTGAATGAACCGTGGGGCGCAGGTCTTGCCACTGTGGTCTCGCGCTCGGCCAACGCATCCGAACTGCTCACTTTGGACAACCCCTCCTCACAATTGAGGATCGATGTACGGGTCGCCACTGCCGCGAAACGGAAGGAGAGTGTGAGCACCAGAGGGATCAAGGTCGTCGCCGACACGCAAGCCGCCAAGTACCACATCCGCAAGCAAGGAAGACCCCGGACGGAGCAAAACAGCCTGCAGCTCGAAATCCGCGTGAACGCGGATTCCTATATCACGATCGTCGATGTCGATTCGGAAGGCAGGGTGAATCTGCTGTTCCCGAATGCCTATCAGCAGCGAAGTTTCTATGGAGATGGATTCGTCCGCGCGAATGAAACGGTGTTGATCCCCGATTCTCTCAAACCGGGAAACAAGGCCGGGTTTTATTGGGACTATAGCCCCCCGAAGGGGACCGATACGATTCGCGTATTCACCAGCACCGACCTTCAAACGGCCCAGATGATCCGGGATCGTGTTCAGTCTCTCCAGACGGCAGCGGCACAAAACAGTGGCGGGCTTAAGACCCGTTCCGTAGCAGCAAGTGTCAACTCGCTCCGGCAGGATCTGGCCAAAACGGCAACCAGAGGCATCAAGACGGTCTACGACCCGAGCTCCCACATACCGGCCAGCGACAGTGCATCCTCAGTTCCGGATCAGCCGGCGGTGTCATATCCACCGGTATCGCCACCGTCACCGGCGACAGACCTTGGAGAAACTTCTGGAAGTCAGGCGGCGGCCCCTGCTGTCGCTGCGGCGGCCCCAGCGCCGGCTGACTGGACCGCCACATCGGTCACGATCGTAATTGCAGACTGAGAAGAGACCGTTCGTCTGCGAACCATCCTTCGCAAATATCGTTTTTTAGGAATGCGAGATCTGTAGTAAGGTTCGCGTTCCGCCTATCCACGGCCAGAGTGAGTTGCCCTCTTTCTGACCTGTTTGGAAAACACGCAGGGTCGGAGAATCGATAACAATCGGGCGTTCATGATCAGTTCAAAACCAATCTGTCTGCTAGTGCGATGAATCCTAAGGCATGTTAATGCTCTGAAAAGGCTGGTGTCGACAGTTCGATTCTGTCCCTCGGCACCATCCACCCAAAGTGCCGAGTTATGCATCTTGAGTGCTGAGTTTTGGATTGAGACCTCGGAACACAAAATTCCTCCATCTTCCCATTGCGCATCACCAGGACCGGGAAGCTGTTGCATCCCCAAAGCAACGGGTGTTCTCCGAAGAGTGCAATGGGCACCCTTTCTCACGGTTCCTTCGGCAGGCCGTCGAAATAGAACGCTGCGATGGCGACGGATGCGGCGACGTTGAGGGAATCGACTCCGCGACGGAGCGGAATGTAAAAGCGGATGGCGGCCAGCCTGAGCGTCGCTTCGGACAGTCCGCGGCTTTCATTTCCCACCGCCAGCACCGCGCGCTGGGGCAACGCGCGAATCTCCCGAATGGCCCTCGCCTGTCGATCGTGCGGCTCGGCGGCCAGCAAGGCGTAGCCATGGTCAAGAAACCAGGACGGATCGTTCCGGCGGAAAATCGGCAGTTGCAGCAGGGTGCCGGTTGTGGCGCGAACGACTTTGGGATTGAACGGATCGGCTGAATCGGAGGTGAGCCAGACGGCGCTCAGGTCCATGGCCGCCGCCGTGCGAATAATCGCGCCGACGTTGGCGGGGTCCTGCAGTCGCTCGCCGAACAGACCCAGCACGCGCGGTCGGGCAAGAACCGCCGCTTCATCCCACTCCGGCTTTCGGACCACCGCCAGAATCCCTTGGGCATGTTCCACATCGGAGAGTTTCCCGAACGCCGTCTCGCGGCAAATATACCGCGGCACCGCACGGCCCTCCAGCACCCGTTCAAGGGTCGGCCGTTCCTTGCTCAGAAAAGCCGGCGTGACGACCAGCGCCTTGACGGCCGACGCGCGCAAGCGAAGTGCCTCGAGCACCGGCTTGACGCCTTCAAGGACGAAGGCCTGCTCGGCATCACGGACCTGCTTATGACGAAGCAGATCGCGGATGAGTGACCCGGTCGCCGCGGGCAAGGAAGGAGGGTTGCGCATGGGTGTCCGTAGGGAGAACGGGCCTGGGAAGGAGTGCGCTGCGAGGACCCGAGTTACTTTCGTTTTCGACCGGATGACGCTTCGGCCGCCCGCAACCGCTGCGCCCTGGCTTTGGCTCGCCTCAACTCGTTGAGCTTGCCGCGGGTACGGTCCCGCTCCATGCGCAATTGCTCGAGCTGCGCGCGGAGATGCGCTTTTTCCTGCTTGTGGAGGTTGGCGCACTCGGCCCGCGACAAGTTGATCCAGTCGCCGCTGCTCCGAGCCCGCCTGATTCGCTGATCCAAAGACTCGCGCAACTGCTTGCTGCGCATGGACATGAGCGATTTCAACGCCTGCTGCCGGCGCTGGACTTCTTCTTCCTCGGCAAGAATGCCGCGAATGTCAGTGCCAAGCATGGGTACGCCTCCTACAACCTGCCGTCGTGAACCAAATCAGTGGCGTATTTTACCCTATATCGCCCTCTACCCGCCAGTTCGCGTAAGCCATTGAAACTATTGATGTCTTCTGACATAGCCCGATGACGATCCCCCGCTCAGGCGGTTGCACCGTACGGGTCGTTCACAGTATGATCGCGCCATGTCGATCGGCTCTCACCTCCAAGCGTGGCGGCTTTCGCGACGCCAACCGGCTGAAGTCCTTGCCCGGAAAGCGGATCTCCCGGTTGCGACCGTCGAAGCGATCGAAGCGGGTGAACTGGACCCTCCAGTTTCAACGCTGGAGGCCCTCGCCTCTGCGCTCGGGGTTCCCGTCCCCTGGCTGTACGGTGATCCGAAAGACTTCGAAGTGCTCTTCGAACAGCCTGAGGAGGAAGGAGAGGGCGGCGGGCCGCTTCCGCCGAACGGCGTCGATCCGGTTACGGAGAGAATTTTGCGCGGAACCCGCGTCGACCGGTCACTCTACGCACTCCTGACGGCGCTGATCCAGAACGGCGATACGAAGCTGCTGCGAGCCGCCGAGGTCAGCCTCCGCAGTTTGGTGAAACAATCCAAGCAGGCCACCGTCCCGTGGCAATCTCGCCCCCCTGGGCACTTCGAGCCCCCCTCCGACTGACCGACAAGGACCGAGTCCGCAACCCCCATTGCTCAGCATCGACTCGGACGTGCGGCGCAATAGAGCATCGCGCCGACGACCGCGAGCGCGGCCAGGCCCGGCCATGCGCCCATCGGCGGAACGTCAAAGAGCGCAAATGGATCGGCGCTTATACTCGGCCAGAGCCCGCTCAGCGCGATCGGGAAGGCCAAAACAATACCCATGAGCGCTTCGCCGGTCACCAATCCGGCGGCAAACAGGACCCCTTGTTGAGTCGAAGGGTCGCCTGACCTCGCCGCTCGCTTCCGCGCCCACTCGCCGATCAGCCCTCCCGCAACGATGGCCGCGGACAACTTGAGCGGCAGGTAGATGCCCAACGCTACGGCCAGCACCGGCAGGCGAAATGCGGCGCCACGCGCGGCCTGCCGCCGATCGAGCCAGATCACCAGCGCGCCGATGGTCATCCCGCCGCCCACCAGAGACCATGGCAGACCTTCCCCGAATACGCCCTTCGCCAGGCTTGCCATTAACATAGCCTGCGGTGCGCTCAAGGGATGGGGATGGTCCGCCGTCGCGTCGCCGATTCCATACTTCGCGTGCAACAACGAAAGGACCGGCACGATCACCACGGCGGCTGTCGCGACCCCGACGACCTGCATGATCTGCTGTTTCCACGGCGTTGAGCCGACCAGATGACCGGTTTTCAGATCTTGGAGGTTGTCTCCGCCCATGGCCGCCGCGCAACAGACGACGGCCCCGATCAGCAACGTCGCCGCGGGACCGGCCGGATGGCCACGGCCCATGACGGCCACGAGCAGAAGCGACGCGAGCATGAGCGTGGCGATCGTCACGCCCGACACCGGATTGCTGGAACTGCCCACCAACCCGGCCATGTAGGCCGCCACCGATGAAAAGAGAAACGCCGCCGCCGCCATCACCAGCGTCATACCCGACGCCACCATCAGATCGCCCACGACCGAGCGGTAAATGAGCCACATCGCCGCGACCGAGCCCAGCAACGCGCCGGCGATCCAGGGGAACGAGGCATCCCGTTCCGTTCGCGGCTGGCCGGAAGCCGCGTCGACGCGGGTCTCACCGGCGCCGGCGGCTTCCGCCGACAACCGACCGTAGGATTCAGCCAGTCGGCGCAGGCTCTGGAGAATCGGGCCCCGGACCTGAATCAAGGTCCACACGCCGCCGACCAGCATCGCGCCGATGCCGACGTAGCGAATCCGGCTGCTCCAGATCGCTCGAGCCGCGTCAAGTCCGTTCATGCCTTCCGGCACTCCCGCCACCGCACCGTACACCGGGAGCAGGATCAGCCACCCGATCGCGCCCCCAAGAAACACGACCGCCGCAGTCCGGAGACCGATGATAAATCCCACAGCCAGCAGGGCCGGCGACAGGTTGATCCCTCCGTAGAGTATCGTCCGCCCGATCTGCCGCGCTCCTTCGGCTGCCTCGGTCCAGAGTCGCACGCCGCTTTCGGCGAATTTCATGACCCCCCCGGTCACTGCCGCCGTCGCCAATGTTCGGAAGCCCGCTGTCGCCGCTCGACCCTGCCCGGTTCCTACCTTCAAAACCTCGGCGGTGGCCAACCCTTCGGGGAACGTGAGCCGCGCGCCGACGATCAGCGCCCGCCGCAGCGGAATCGTAAAGACAACGCCCAGTAGGCCGCCGACGAAGGACACGGCGGCCGTCTGCCAATAGTCGAAGACGTGCCAATAGCCGATCAGGAGCAGGGCCGGAACGGTGAAGATGACCCCGGCCGCCAGGGCCTCCCCGGAGGAGGCCGCCGTCTGGACGATATTGTTTTCAAGAATGTTGGATCGGCGGAAGCAACGCAGGACCGCCATCGACACGACGGCCGCCGGGATCGAGGCGGAAACCGTCATCCCGGCGAAGAGGCCCAGGTAGGCATTGGCTCCGGCCAGGACGGCCGCCAGAATGACTGACAGGACGAGCGCTTTGAACGTGATCTCGGGCAGGGCCGTCGAGGCGGGCACGACCGGCCCGGCGTCTTGTTCCTCCTGTAACGGCGGCATCGACACAGTGTCCTGCGGCGGACGTTTCAGAAAACCTGCATGATCAGACACTTCAAGTAACGGGTCTCAGGCATGGAGGCGAGCACGGGATGATCCCGCCCCTGCGACCGACTCTCGATCAAGCGAACGCGCCGTCTCGCATCACGCGCGGCGGCGAGCACAGTCCTCCACAGATCCTGTTCGCCGACATAATGGGAACAGGAGCAGGACACGAGGAAGCCCTGGGAACGCACCAACCGCAGCGCCCGCAGGTTGATTTCCTTATAGCCGGCCAACGCATGGGCCACCGCTTGTTTGCTGCGGGCGAAGGCCGGCGGATCCAGAACCACCAGGTCATACCGGCGCCCGGCCCGCTCCAGCTTCGGCAACTCCTCGAACGCATCGGCCTCTTGGTACGCGCAGACCTGCTCGACTTTGTTCAGCACGGCATGTTCGCGGGCCTGGGCCAGCGCGTCGCGGCTCACATCCAGCCCCAGCACCGATCGGGCGCCGTGAAGCGCCGCCTGGATGCCGAAGGCGCCCGTGTGGCAGAAGACGTCCAATACCTCCAGATCTCTCGCCAACGAAGCCGTAGCCGACCGATTTTCGCGCTGGTCGCAGAACCATCCGGTCTTCTGTCCCCGTTCCATGTCCACCACGAAGCGGGCGTCCAGTTCGTGAATTTCGGCCTTGGTCGGACCTTCTCCGCGCAGAAACCGCTGCTCGAGCGGCAACCCTTCCAACGCCCGGCTCTTCGCGTCGTTGCGGAGAAACACGCCCTGAGCGCCGGTTCGACTCGTCAACAGATCGGCGAGGATGTCCTTGCGGCGGTCCATGCCGAACGCCAGCGTCTGCATCACGAGCCAGTCGCCATACCAATCCACGATCAGACCGGGCAGCAGGTCCGACTCGCCGTGAACGATCCGGTAGGCGTTCGTGCCGGACACGACCCGCTCGCGCAACTTGACGGCCTCCTCCAAGCGCGCCGCCCAGAACCCTTCGTCGATCGGCTCCTCCTGAAAGGTGAGCATGCGGACCCGGATCTTGGAGTGCGGGTTGAAGAAGCCGCGCCCGAAGAAGCGACCTGCAGCAGTGTACACATCGACGAGGTCTCCGGGACCGGGCTCGCCCTTTACCTCCCACACATGCCCGGCATAGACCCAGAGATGTCCCGGATCGACCCGTCGCTCCCGATCGGCAGACAGCACGATCCGTGCGGTCGGAATCTCGTGTGACGACGACATGGCGTACTTATCGGCCTCTTCCCTGCTCCGCGTCAAGCCGAATCAACCGGTGAGGGCCATGACCGGCCGGACCGGTAGGACATGTTCACCAGGCAAACCTTCACACGCAACTTGCGCGCGCGAGAAGGCCGTGCGAAACTAGCGTCGATGACCGAGGCCCATCCCTCCTATCGGCAACTGCGCTCCCGCCTGCGTATGGCGCTCGCGGTCAATGCGTTCATCATCCTGGCGGAGTTCGTCGGAGGTCTCCTGCTGAACAGCGTCGGCTTGATGAGCGACGCCGGGCACAACCTGATCGACCAAGGCTCGCTCTTTCTGGCGCTCTACGCGCACATGCTCACGTCGCGGCCCGCCAATGAGACGCGCACGTTCGGGTACCACCGCGCCGGCATCGTCGCGGCGTTCCTGAACTCCTTCATCCTGCTGCTCACCGCCGTCGGGATCACGCTGGTCGGCGTGAAGCGGATTCTCTCCCCCGTGCCGGTCGCCGGGGGGTGGGTCATGCTGATCGCGGCGCTGAGCTTCGCCGCCAACCTGGCCATTGCGTTGCTCCTCCAACACGGGGCGCGGGAGGACCTCAACATCCGCAGCGCGTTCTGGCACATGCTGGCGGATGCTTGGGTCTCGCTCGGCGTCGTCATCAGCGGCGGAATGATCCTGCTCACAGGCTGGTCGATTCTCGATCCGCTCGTCAGCCTGGCCGTGGTCGGCGCCATCGTGAAAGGCGCATGGCCGCTCTTCCGGGAATCGCTCGAAGTCCTGCTCGAATCCACGCCGCCGGGCATCAGCCCGTCGCAGATCGCCGCGACCATCGAGTCGATTCCGGGCGTCAAGAACGTGCACGATCTGCACATCTGGGCGGTGGAACCGAGGCTGGTCATGTTGACATGCCACGTCCAGGTCGACGGCGACGACACCGTGCTGACCAACGGTCTGCTGCGGTCGATCCGCGCGCGGGTGGCCTCGGACTTCGGCATCCGCCACCTCACGGTGCAGATGGAGACCCAGTGTTGCCACCCGGATGCGGTCCATTGCGACCTGAACCGGCTCGCCGATCAGCACCGGCCCGCTGAAGCCCTCGAAACCCGCCGTTGATCTTTCGCCTGATCGGGCGCTCCGAGTAGAATGGCCCGGCGCCGGTTCAGCGATCCGGCAGGGCTCACAGCATTATCTATGGTGAGAGGACTTCCCGTTCCGTTTTATCTCCTCTGCGGCTCATTGGGAGCCGGTAAGACGACCTTGCTCATGCGGCTCCTCGAACACTGGCGTCACCAAGGCCGCCGGGTCGGCGTGCTGATGAACGAAGCCGGCGCGGTCAGCATCGACGGCCCCCGGGCAGGTACGCTCGCGCAACAGGTGCTGAATCTCGCCGGCGGCTGCGTGTGCTGCGATACCAGGGAGGATTTGGCCTGGGGCGTCGGTCAACTGGTCACGGACTACCGATCGGACCTGATCGTGTTGGAATGTTCGGGGATGGCCGATCCGGCGGAGGTCGTCGATGCCGTCACGGATGTCTATCTGTCGCGACTGATCTGGCTGGAGCGGGCGATCGCCTTGCTGCATCCGGCTGCAATGGCGGACGGCGCGATGTCGGACGTCGCGATACGCCACGCCGTCCGGTATGCGGACGACGTAATCCTGAACAAACGCGATCTCTACGTGCCCGGTCTGTGGGAACAGTTCAAGGCCGCCGCGATCGAGGAGAATCCCCACGCCAGGATTTGGGAGACCACGCTTGCCCGCGTGGACCCGCATGCGCTGTTGCAGGCCGATCCGCCCGCTCGTCCGGCGGCGACCGTCAACGTCGCGTTCGGGCATACACGAAGCCCGTCGACCGCGCCGGTCTCTCGCGCTCGCCATCACCCGATGGTGGTGACGATCCAACTGCCCGATCCGTTGAATCGGCCGCGCTTTCTCCGGTGGGTCGGCGCGCTGCCGGACGGAATCGAACGCGCCAAGGGATTCTTCCGTTTTGCCGGCGAGCCCGAACTCCAGGAGTTTCAGTTCTTTCCGCCGCGCGTCCATACCGTCTCGCCCGTCACGTTGCTCGACGAACCGGACCACGTCGTCGTGTTGATCGGCCGGGATTACGACCAGGAACGCTGCCGGAATGATCTTCTGGCCTGCGTCGAACGGTGAGCGAGGGCGCCGATCACCTGGGCGGTTGGTGACACGGGGACGGTGCGGGCTTGGCGGCCGGGCGAGGAAATCGAGGCCACCGCAGCAGGGCCCATGCGGCGCCGGCTCCGAATAACCCGCCGATCAGCCAGCCTCCCACCACGTCCGTCACGTAGTGGGCTCCGACATAGACACGCGCGAACCCGACCACGAACACCGCCGGCCAACTGATCCAGCCGGATCGCGGATAGAGGAGCTGCAGAAAGGCCGCGGCGGCCGCCGTGTTGACGGCATGGTTGGAGGGAAATCCGAACGTCCCGCCGCAGCCGACCAGTTCGCGGACATCCGGAAGGGCTTCGCAGGGACGCAGCCGCTGAGTAAGATGTTTAAGCTGCGCGCCGACGGCGTCCACCAACCCGATGGCCACGGCCAGTACGGGAGCGGCCACGAGCGCTTCCCGCCAGCTCAGCCAGAGCCAATAGATTCCCAGGAGAATCCCGGGCAACCAGAGTAGCCCAGGTCTCGCCAATTCCGCCATCGCCCAGTCGACGCCGGGCGACCGGCCGGCAAGTCCGTTGATGGCGAGGAAGAGTTGTTCGTCCCAGTTCATTGTTCGTCAAGAAACGGTCTGTCTGGTCTGTCTCGTTGGTCTGGTCTGTCAGAGCTACCCACTATTCGCTATCAGCCATCAGCTTCTCATTTAGCGCGTTCGAAAGTGGATCCGGATGGTGAGTTCTCCGTCGACCGGCTCATTCCCTTTCATCTGCGGATCGAACGTCCACTTGTTGAGGGCGGCGATCCCCGCGATCGTCAACTCCCGATGTCTGGCCGGCTCCAGCACGACGACCGTCACCTTGGCGTCTTTGGAGACCAGCATGCGAGCCTTCATCCAGTCGTCCAGGTCTTTCCCTTCCAGCGACGGTGGAATGGCAGGCCAGGGGGTGGATTTCGGCACCGGTCCCAGTTGCTGGTCCTTGTTGAGGGGGAGTCCGTGCACATGGACTTCCGGCAGCACGACGACGTCCTCGTCATGATCGGATTGATGCGTGGCGCGATCGCCTTCGGCGGCCAGACTATTTCCTGCCAGAAGAACGATTGGAATCACGAGTCCAGCCACCGCGGCAAAAGACCCAGCGAGCAGGGAATGGCGCTCGGCTCTTCCGACCCGAGTTTTCGACGTTTCACCATTCACGCTTCACACCTCACGGCGGTTAAAAGAACCACTGTCCTCTGAAGAAAAACGACCGCGGCATGCCGGCATGCGCCACGCCGAGACCGATACTCCCTTCGCCCTGGTTGATGAAATACTTTTGATCCAGCAGGTTGATCACGTCGAACCCGATCAGAAACTTCTGCCGATCCCACGGCAGAGGGACTACATGAGTGAGCGAGACATTGTACACCGTATAGGACGGGCTATGGGTCGAATTCGTCTTCGCATCTTCATTCTCCGCCGTGCGCAACCCCGATCCGTAGAGCATCTGGCCGCTGATCGTCGTGCGCTCCAGGAACTTATAACTCACCACGGCCGAACTTGTCAGCAATTGCATGTGATCGCAAAACACGCCGCCCGGCGAGTTGATATCGTCGATTTCCTTCTGCTCCAACAGGAAGTGGCCGGATTGAAGGCCGTACCCCTTGCATTGACCCCAGGCCACGTTGCCGCGCGCAGTCAGGTTCTCCGTCACCTGGACCTTCAAGGCGCCGTCGATCCCGCGCTGCCATCCGCGTTCGAAGGCGAAGAAATTCAGCAACGGCGTGGTGCCGAACTGGCCGGCGTCCGATTGATACCGGTTGAGCTTGTAGTAGCCGGTCAGCTCCAGCGTGGCCCATGAGGTCAGCGCGTGATAGCTCCCCACTTCGAAATAGTGGGAGCGTTCGGCCCTGACCGTGTTGTTCGTCACGTTCTCGGGCTCCGCCGTCGTACCGATCGTGTTGAGCTTGGCGAAGGAAATCGCTTCCAGATTCGGTGGGGTGAACAACCGGCCGTAGAAGGCGTGGAAGACGTTGGCGTTGTCGTGCTTGTACGTCACCCCGACCCGCGGGCTCACCTGCCCTTCGCTCGACTGATATTGAATCGCATCGCCGCGGACACCGAGGTTGAACGTCCAATGCTCGTTCGGCGTCCATTGATCCTGCAGCCAGAATTCCTGGCGGTAGCCGATCAGGCGGTTGTCGGCATCGATCGAGAGCACATTGCCGATCGGCTCACCGGTTCCCGGATCGCGCTGAAAGGCGAACAAGCGCGTCTTGTTGATCGCCTGGGTCCGGTCGATCTGGAACCCCGTTTTGATGAGATGCTCCTTGCTGTGCACGTACGTGTAATCCAGCCGCACGCCGCCCGAATAGGCCATCCGGTCCTGATCAGCCGCCGAGAACGGCTCGTCCGCTTCCGGAATGTGAGCCAGCACATTGAACGGATCCGTTTTGAAGATGGCGCGGGTCTGGCGGAAATATCCGGCCAGGCTGAAGAAATTGCTGGCGTTGATGTCGTGACGCCAGACCATGTGCGCGTACTGATTGTGTTCCTTCTGATTTTCATCGATGGCTTGCGAGGCGACCGGACTGAACGCCGGGTTCTGCGCCTGCAGCAGCGCCAGGACGTCCGGATTGACCGCCAGCCCGGGCGTGGTAGGAATCTGGTACTTGGCCACCGAATTCAGGAAGAGCCAGGTGAAGTTGTTGTGGTTGTCGTGTTGATAGTCGCCGCGGAGGTAGGTCTGGTTGCGCTCGCTCTGCCCGTGAAAGATCGAATGTCCAAGCGTCGGCGGCTCGATGCCGCGGCTGGTTGAGGTGAAGCTGTTCAGCACGTAGTAGCGGAACTTTTCGCCCACGGTGCCGCCGTACTCGAACGAGGGATTGAGCGTTTCGTTCGACCCACCGAACATCTGGAGCGAACCGAAGCCGGGTCTGGTTCCGCTCTTGCTGGTGATATCGATGAGCGCGGCCGTCTTGTTCCCGTACTGGGCCTCCATCCCGCCCAGGATGATGTCGGCCCGTTCCCAAGCGCGGGGTGTGATCACGTCCGAGAAAGTGGACGACACCGTATCCGGAATCGGCACCCCGTCGATGCGGAACTGCAAATTGGCATGGTCCTGGCGGATGTGCAGTTGCTTCAGCGCCCCGTAGGCTGCGCTGGGAATGGTCAGCAACACATCGTGCAGCTCAGTGTTGTTCCCGCGCGGCAACACCTCGACGTCCTTCCGGCTCACCGAGTAGGTTTCACTCGACGCCTTGTATTGAAGAGGAGGTAGCGGAGACACCACCTCCAACGCGATTTCCTGCGTCAGCGCCAAGGTCAACCGGATCGGCGGGGGCGGTTCCGTTCCAATCTTGACGATGACATACTCGCTCCGATAGGTCTCCTGCACGGCGCTCACAGAATACGTGCCTTCTTCGGGCACCGTCACTGAAAACTCTCCCGCGTCGTCGCTGACCGCGGTCGCGACCAGATTCCCCTCCTGATCCTTGACCTGCACAATGGCCTGCGGAATGCGCCGCAGGTCTTGGTTTTGCACAAATCCCCGAACGACCCTCCGACCACTCTCCTCCGCCGCGGAGGCCGAGCTCGTCTCCCATCCGGATACGGCGTAGAACCCCAATACGACGAATGACATCGCGCGGATGAACCAACAGAAATGGCCCATTTCTTTCCCTCCACTGGCAACAATTGAATGATGGCGACGGCGCAAGCCCGCGCGTCGCGCGGTTGCGCCATGGCCGATCGACCGAAAGCGAGAGCTAGCGGAGTGGAGGCGCGCGTGAGGGACCAGCGGAGGAACGATCGATGGACAGAAGAACGGATTCGGCCGAGAATGCCCGTTGTCCGGCTATCTCGGCAACAGCGAGCTTGAAAGGACCAAGGTCAAGCGATCCGGCCGTCTGGTGCTGCATCCATTGGCAGAGATCCGTATCGGAGTGCTCATGCCCGTCCGTATCGGCCGCAGCCAGCTCATGATGGACATCCAATGCGACGGCGAACGGGGCCAAGATCAGGAGGACGAGCCCAACGGTCAAGGCCGCGAACGTGCGTGCTTTGCGATAGACAGCAAGTCGTGTCAGGAAGGTCCCCATCAGCGGACGCTCGTTCAGCAAAGGCCCTTGTTCAACCCAAAGCCGCGGCGCGCAACCAGCAACAGAACCAATCGCCCAGGCGTCTCAGCGGCATTCCGGACACCATCCGAAAAATTCCAGGGCGTGGCTGTCCACAACGAATTTGGTCCGCCGTTCGACCACTTCGGTCAACTTTTCCAACGGGCAGAGCATCAAGTCGGCGATACGGCCGCATCCCCGGCATCGAATGTGATGATGGTGCTGCCGGCCGTGACGCACCTCGTACCGCATCTGCCCTTCGTGGAACCCGACCGGCGCGATCAATCCGAGTTCCTGGAGCATGGCCAGATTCCGATACACGGTGACGAGGTCCACCGTTCGATGCGACCGCTTCAGGTGCTCATGCACCTCCGTCGCGGTGATCGGCAAGGGGCTCTTCTGAAGAATCTCCAACATCGCCTTCCTGGGCTTTGTGAGCTTCTTGCCGCCCGCTTTCAGACTGTCGAGCAATGAATCGGTCATTGATGAATGCATGCTCAATCTAATTGCAAGTGAGTTGCATTTATCATGCTTTCCGTCACGCTGTCAATCCTGCCTCCGCGCCCGGCTCGACCCGACCTCGCCACGGAAACGAAGCCCATGCTAAGATCCACGGCTATGCTGATCGACACCCACACGCATCTGGATGATTCCCGTTATGACGCCGACCGCGAGACGGTGCTCACCCGGGCTCGAGAGGCCGGGGTGGGCGCCTTTGTCACGATCGGGTGCGACCTCGCCACCAGCCGCGCGGCGGTCGCCTTGGCGGAGCGGTACCCGTTCGTCTACGCCGCGATCGGCGTCCATCCGCACGAAGTCAAACACATCGGGGACGGGTGGTACGACGAACTGAGGCGGCTCGCCCGGCATCCCAAAGTCGTGGCCTACGGGGAGATCGGGTTGGATTACCACTACAACCACTCGTCGCCCAAAGAGCAACGCGCTCGGTTCCGCGAACAGATCGGGCTGGCCCGCGAGTTGAAGCTTCCCCTCGTCATTCATACGCGAGAGGCGCAGGAAGACACGATCGCGATTCTCAAAGAGGAACACGCCTCGGAGGTCGGCGGGGTGTTTCACTGTTTCTCGGGAGATGCGTGGCTGGCGAAGGATGCGTTGGATCTCGGTTTCTACCTGTCTTTTTCGGGAATCATCACGTTCCAGAACGCGACCATGTTGCGCGACATCGCGAAAACCGTGCCGCCGGATCGACTCCTGATCGAAACCGATTGCCCCTACCTCACGCCGGTCCCTCACCGCGGCAAACGCAACGAGCCGGCCTATGTTGCCCTGGTGGCGAAAACGCTGGCCGAAGTCCGATCTGCTCCCGAGGCCTCGCCGGCGGAAATCGGCCGGATCACGGCGGAGAACGCCCGTCGGCTGTTCAGAATTTCCTGAGCTGGCGGTTTCTGCGACGGAGCGCTTTCGGCAGTTTATGCGGGTTGCCCTTCTTATCCGGATTGCGCCTCGGCAGGTCTTCTTCCCCGACCGCCCGACCCTTCAATGCCGGGACGGCGGGCGATGCAACCGGAGTGGCGAGTCTCGCGACAAATTCGCCGGCGCCGATCACGAACGCCCCGTGGGCTCTCGCAAAGTCCGCCACCTCGCGGTCCGACGACACCACGGCGCAGTCCCGGCCGTATGCTTGCGCAAGCCGCTGGATGACTTGATCGGCCCGCTCACCGCGCCGCGAATAAATCACTTCGACGCCCGAGCGGTGCTCGTGGCGTTCGACGCCTAGGCCTTCCCGCCACCCGTCAAAGACCACGGTGATCGCATGCCCTTTGCGTTGACGATAGCCGGCCAGATCGCGCAGCAACTGCTCGCGCGCGAACTCGCTGGGAGGCCTGCCGCAGGACGGACCGGCCGACCGAACGCCGAGCACATTGTATCCGTCAATGATCAGATGCGTCGCCACGATCGAGCAAGACCCTCGTAGACTAGGGGAAAGCCCGTCAGCCTTGGCTGTGTCCTGTGGAAGGCTGTGAATTTCCTGTCATTCCCCTTGACAATGCCTGGCACATCTGAGAAAAGTTTTTCATCCGATTCAACGCGAGAGCCGTTCAACGTTGGGAGTCCTTTGTGACCAAGCGGTATCCGGCCGTTGCGTGTGCTTTCCTCGCCCTGCTCTTCGCAGCCGGCGTACCGCTCTCTCCGTCCTCGTTCGCCGCTCCGCCCCGGGCGACAACACTTCCTCCGCATTATACAGATTCCCTGATCGCTTATCCGGTCGCCAAGTCCAGGAAAAACTCTTCGGCTTTGACGCCGGTGATGATCCGGGATTTGCGGGTCGCCACGTATCCGGATTGGACCAGGCTCGTCCTGGATCTCGAACGCCGCGTGCAGTTCACCGAAAACCGGCAGAACAATCCCGACCGGGTCATCATCGAGTTGAAAAACGCGAAACTGGGGACAGCCGTCAAAGGGAAACTCTCGGGCGGAACGCTCCCCGAAGCCGTTACGATCACTCAGAGAACCCCCCGGTCCGTCGCCGTCTCGCTGAAGGCGAAACGGATCAGCGACTATAAAATCCTGCCGCTGTCGAACCCCGACCGGCTGGTGGTCGACATCATGCCCCGCTCCGGATCCGAGAACATAAAAAAGACCGGAGATCAGCCCTCCCCGAACGGTCATGAACCTCAACCGCGCGTCCAGCCGGTTCCTCGGCAAACACTCAAAACGATCGTCATCGATCCGGGTCACGGCGGCAAGGATCCGGGGGCGCGCGGCGCGCACGGGACGGAAGAGAAAGATATTACTCTGAAAGTCGCGCTGCTGCTCCGCGATCTCCTCCGCAAGGAACCCGACACCCGGGTGTTGATGACGCGGGACCGTGACGTGTTCATCGAACTGGAGGATCGGGCCAAGTTCGCCAACCACAACAACGCCGACCTGTTCGTCTCGATCCACGTCAATTCGCATCCGCAGAAAGGAATCAAGGGCATCGAGATCTATCACTTCGGCGAAGCCAAGGATCAACGCGCGCTCGAAGTGGCGGCGCGGGAAAACGGCACGCCGTTGAGCAGCGCGGGTGTCGGCTGGGAATACCTCGTCGCCGACCTTCTCACGACGAAGAAAATCGAGGACTCGTTGGAGTTGGCCTGGACAACCAAGCAGGCGATGGTCACGCGCCTGAACGGCCATTACAACACGGTCGATCACGGGGTCAAAACGGCTCCGTTCTATGTCCTGCGCTTCACCACCATGCCCAGCATCCTGGCCGAAATCGCGTATATTTCTAATCCGGCCGAAGAGCAACTCCTGAAGAGCGCGTCGTTTTTGGCCCGCGTCGCGGAAGCCCTGTTCGACGGCGTCAAAACGTTTGTCAGTCCGAACCGTCTCTCCTCAAAGTAACGAGCCGCGCCCGACTGCGTCTCGCCATGCCTACCCTGAAAGTCACCTTGGAATATGACGGCACCCGCTATGCAGGGTGGCAACGTCAGCCCGACCGGCCGACGATTCAGGAAGCCGTGGAATCGGCGCTTGCCCGAATCACCCAAGCCCAGATCTCGGTCGTCGGAGCCGGCCGCACCGACGCAGGCGTCCACGCGCTGGGCCAAGTCGCCAGCTTCCGGACTGAGCGCGTGATGTCCCCTGAAGAATGGACTAGGGCCTTGAACGGAGTCCTGCCCGACGACATCAGCGTGCGGAGCGTCGAAGAGGTGGACGACGGGTTCCATGCGCGCTATTCCGCGCGCGGAAAGCTCTACGAATACCGCATCCTCAATCGTCCCGAACGGTCCGCCCTGCAGCTCCAACGGGTCTGGCACCTGCACAAACCGCTCGACGTGCCTGCAATGAAAGCCGCAGCCGACCTGCTGGTCGGCAAACACGACTTCTCGTCATTCGAAGGCGCCCTGAGCGACAGCGACAATCCCTGGTGCGATCTGCAGCGGCTTGACATCCGCCAGGAGGCGGACCTCATCCGCATCCAAGCCTATGCGGACCGTTTTCTCAAACAGATGGTGCGAACGATCGTGGGGACATTGGTCGAAGTGGGCTTCAAGAAACGCTCACCGGAATCCCTGAAAGACATTCTCGAAGCACGAGACCGTTCGGCGGCCGGAAAGACGGCTCCGCCCCACGGGCTTTACCTCGTCAGGGTGGATTATGAGGTTCAGGCCAGACCCTCCGAGTCAAGGCCCGCAGGCGCAGCAGACACGCCATCCGGCTCCCAATCGAGTCGATCCTCCAAGAACAGCAGACCGCCGCTACGCCGCGAACTGGCAGGACAGGGCGGGCTCGGGCTTTTGACTGGCTCGCATTCGCGGCTGAACACGGTCAGCTACGTTCGCGGCGTCTTTCTGCAACAGGGATGAGTTCTTGCAGCCCTGCGACCACGTCGGCAGACGGCCTTTATGAACCCCTGATCCGCTGATGTCTTGTCTGAGCCCGCAATTGATGCACTTCCATTCGTAGAGACTCACATGCGCATCGAGGTACCGTTCTTCCACCATTAACCCGGCGCACTTGGGACATTTCATCCCCGCACCACCTCCTTATTTCGCTTCGAATATATGAACCCTGGAATCGCAGAAGGCACGAAGACCCGCTCGGCCGTCATCACGACGACACAGGAACGGGATGTCCGGGCATTCACCGCCAACCTGCATCATTTGAATAAGCCGACTTTTGGCGCGGTCAAGCCGGCAAAACGTCGGCCTTGGCGCCCGAGGCTTCTCTCGCTTTTCTTCGGTCGTTCGCGTATCCTGCGCACAGGCTCGGCGGGCGGAGTCGCCCTGTCGGCGCACACCGCATAGCGACAGGAAGATTGAACGCGATGATGCACGTTCGTTCCGGTGGACGCGACCTCTGCCGGATTTTTGCTTGCGCCCTTCTCTTCCACGTTCTGCCTGCCGCCGCTCAGCAGCCGGACGACATTCTCGAACTCAGCAAACGGATGGTGGAGCTTCAGCGATCCGGACAACACGCCGAGGCGCTTCCCCTGGCGCAACGCGCGGTCGAGCTGTCGGAGGAAGCCCTGGGACCGGAAGATCCGGCCGTCGCCATCTATCTTGACCACTTAGGAACGCTCTATCATCGCTTGGGCGAGGTTGATCAGGCCGAGTCTGTCTTGCAACGGGCCCTGGCGATCCAGGAGAAGGCTCTGGGCTCTGACCATGTGGCTGTCGCCACCACCCTGAACCACTTGGGCAGGCTGTACGGCGGCACGGGAGAAATCCTAAAGGCCGAGCAGCTTCTCCGACGGGCGCTGACGATCCGCGAAAGACTTTTGGGTCCGGATCATTCCGCCGTGGCCGCCAGCTTGAACGCTCTGGCCGTCGTCTTGTCCGTCGAGAAGCGATACGCAGAGAGCGAACCGCTGTTTCTGCGGGCGTTAGCGATCCAAGAGCGCAGGCTCGGATCGACCCATCCTAGCGTGGCGACCACGCTGGAAAACTATGCGGCGCTGCTGCGCGGCGCCGGTCGCCTCGAAGACGCCGCGCTGGCGGAAGCGCGCGCCCGGCGCATTCGCGATCAAGCTCCGCTTCGGCAGGCCCCCAGCCCATAAAATTGCGCTCGCGAGCGGATGCTTTGCGCGAGAAAGTTACGGGAAAGAGGGATGGAAGAAGGGGACGGGCGGGTTGTCCCGACTAACTCTCGCTCGGCGGGTTCTCGAGCTTCTTCCGCAGCTCGATCAGTTCCTGTTCGAGCGCCGCGAAGCGGTCCGCGATGGGGTCGGGAATGTTGATGTGATCCATGGTGGCGTCGGGCACCCGTTCGCCTTCCGTCTTGATGATGCGGGCGGGCACCCCGATGACCGTGGAGTTGGCCGGGACGGATTTCAGGACCACCGAGTTGGCGCCGATCTTCACATTGTCCCCGATCCTGATCCCGCCCAGGATCTTGGCGCCGGCCCCGACGACCACATGGTTTCCCAGGGTCGGATGCCGCTTTCCACGCTCTTTCCCTGTGCCTCCCAGCGTGACTCCCTGAAAGAGCGTCACGTAGTCGCCGATCTCGGCGGTTTCGCCGATGACCACGCCCATCCCATGGTCGATGAAGAAGCCGGTCCCGATTTTGGCGGCGGGGTGGATCTCGATTCCCGTCAGCCAGCGCGCGAACTGGGAAATGGCCCGCGGGACAAACGGCACCCCTTTGCTGTGCAACCAATGTGCGAACCGATAGGCCAGGATGGCATGAAAGCCCGCGTAGGTCAGGACGACTTCCAGTCTGCTGGTCGCAGCCGGATCGCGGTCGAAGACGGCTTGGAGATCCTGTCGGATGGTTTTGAACATGATCACAATCCCCAGCTATCAGCGCAAACCGATAGCTGACGGCTGACATCTGACCGACGACTCATTGGGCGAGTCGCTCAATCACACACACCGCCTGGGTCGCTATGGCTTCCTCCCGGCCGACGGCGTCCAGTCCCTCGCCGCTCTTGACCTTGACGTTGACCAGATCCGGATCGACCCGGAGAACCTCGGCCAACCTTTTCTGCATCGCGGCCAGGTGCGGGCTCAACCGGGGAGCCTGCGCAATGATGACCGTATCCAGGTTCACCAGCCGATATCCCTTTCGCGCCAGCTTGCCGATCACATCCTCCAAGAGTCTCAGGCTGGAGATGTCTTTGTAACAGGGATCGGAACTCGGGTAATGACGGCCCAAATCTCCCTCCCCCATGGCTCCCAGCAACGCATCGCAGACCGCATGAACGAGCGCATCCGAGTCCGAATGCCCCTGCAGCCCTTTGGGATGCGGGATCTCAACGCCGCCTAAGATCAGTTTGCGCCCCGCCGCCAACGGATGAATGTCGTACCCGATGCCGATCCGCATTCCGAGCCTCGTTAATCGTCAACGGCTACCCGTTCATCGTTTGATGCCAAGACAGATAATGTGAGGTGGTCTTTCCGTCAATGATTCGTGCTTACATTCAACGATTCACGTTTCACGTTTACTGCGCGCCGCCAAAATCGCTTCGGCGATGATCATGTCCTCAGGCCTGGTGACCTTGATGTTCTCTCCGCTGCCTTCGACCAGCGCGACACGTCGGCCGAGCAATTCGACCAGGTGCGCATCGTCCGTCGCCTGGATGGCTTCCAGTTTGGCCTTGCGGTGCGCCTCTTCCAGCCAATCCCTTCGAAACGCCTGCGGCGTTTGGGCCAGCCAGAGGTGCCGCCGATCCACCGTGCGCTCGATGGCTCCGTCGGCTCCCACCTGCTTCACCGTGTCGCGCACCGGAATCGCCACGATCGCCGCGCCATGCTTCGCCGCCTGCTCGATCACCTCCCGCACCATCCGTTCGGTGAGAAACGGCCGGACCGCGTCATGCACCAGAACGATCTCCGTTTCGCGGTCGACTTCCGCGAGCGCATGACGCACCGAGTCCTGCCGATGCTCGCCTCCGGCCACGATCTTGCTGACTTTCTTGAACCCGTGCGGAACGACGACCTGGTCCAGGCAGTATTCCCGTTCGGTCTGAGGAACCGCGAGAATGACCCCGTGGATCGCGGACGAGGCCTCGAGCACGCGGAGGGCGTGTACAAGCAGGGGCAGACCGCCCAGCGCGAGAAACTGCTTCGGGACGGTTCCGCCCATCCGCAGACCCCGTCCCGCGGCGGGCACAAGGGCGACGGTGCGTCTAACCACGCGCGACTTGAAACTCCTCCCGCTCGCTCTCTTCTTTGAGTCGTGTGAAGATCATGCGCCCCGCTGTCGTCTGGAGGACGCTGGTGACCACGACGTCCACATTCCGGCCGATGCAGCGCTTCGCGTTGTCCACGACGATCATGGTTCCATCGTCCAGGTAGGCGACCCCTTGCCCGGCTTCCTTGCCTTCCTTGAGCACGAACACGCGGATGGTCTCACCGGGCAACACGACCGGACGCAACGCGTTGCATAATTCATTGATGTTGAGCACGCGGACGCCCTGCAACTCGGCCACCTTGTTCAGATTCAGATCGTTGGTGATGATCTTCGCGCCGACCTTCTTCGCCAGGACGACGAGCTTGGCGTCGACCTCCTTGACGTGCGGAAAGTCGTCCTCGACGATGCGCACGTCGATATCGACCATCTTTTGAATTTTGTTGAGAATGTCGAGCCCGCGCCGGCCGCGCGCCCGTTTCAGCGAATCCGACGAATCGGCGATATGCTGCAACTCGTTCAAAATGAAGTGGGGCACCAGAAACGTCCCCTCCAGAAACCCGGTCTCGCACAGGTCGGCAACGCGTCCGTCGATGATCACGCTGGTATCGAGAATTTTTGGATTCGCCGCCGGCCCGCCGAATTCCGTCTGCTTCACCCCGCCGGGGAATTGTTCCCGGCCGAATCTTCCCCCAAGGACGAGGCCCAGATACGGGAAGCCCAGCAAAAACACCAGCCCGCCGATATGGAAGAGAAACGTTTCGACGTCGAAAATGACGCTGCCCACCCATTCCACCAACCCGGCTAGAAGCAGTCCCACCGCCAAGCCGGCCGTTCCGCCGAAAATGATGCCGAACGATAATCTTCGAAGCGCATACTCGCTCGCGATAATCAAGCCTCCGGTCGCCGCCCCGATTCCCAACCCCATCAGCAGAAACTGGCCGTTGACCTCTTCGGCACGCAAGAACAGGGCCATGCCTGCCAGGGCGCTGAGAAGGACGAATATGGCTCGCGCCACCATACGCTTCACCTCCTCTCGAGATGCGATGCAAACACTCGACCAGCCGTCTCGCGGGTCACGGCCGCAGAGTCAGGACGACCATGGGGTCGCGCCGCCGGTCCACACGCGTGCGACGACCACCCCGTGCGACCCGGTCTTAAGCCCGTACCTGGTCGCCACCTCCTCCGTCGGTTCATGCACGTCCCGATCCGACAACAAGCCGGCCGGTGTACCCGGTTGCGCCCGGTCGCTTCCGTTCTGCGCCACCGTCCGCGGCTGCTCGGCGATGGTCACCTCGACCGACTTCGGAGTCTTGTCCCGAATCAGTTTGACCGTCACCCGTTTGCCGATGGGAGTCTGGGCGACAGCGTTTCGTAACTGCGTCAGGTTCTCCACCGCTTTGCCGTCGTACTCGACGACCACGTCGCCGCGCTCAAAGCCCGCTTTCTTGGCCGGGCTGTCTTCCACCACATCGCTGACCAACACCCCTGCGGTCGATTCCAACCCGAATTGCGCCGCCAGCTCCGGCGAAAGCTCTTGAATCGACACGCCCAGCCACCCCCGCACGACTCGTCCCCCACGGACCAGTTGCTCCAGCACCGAATGCGCGAGGTTGCTCGGCACCGCAAACCCGATCCCCATGTTGCCGCCGCTTCGACTGAAGATGGCGGTGTTGATCCCGACCACTTCGCCGCGCACATTGACCAACGGCCCGCCGGAGTTGCCCGGATTGATCGCCGCGTCGGTTTGGATGAAATCTTCGTATTCGGCGATCCCCATGCTGGCCCGACCCACCGCGCTGACGATCCCCATCGTGACGGTCTGGTTCAGTCCGAACGGATTGCCGACCGCCAGTACGAGCTCCCCGACCTCCAGCCGGTCAGAATCGGCCCATCGGACGGTCTGCAACCCGTCGGCATCGATTTTCACCACCGCCAGGTCCGTCTTGGAATCCGTGCCGATCAGCTTGGCTTTGAACTCGCGCTTGTCGGACAGAAACACCTTGATTTCGTCCGCCTCGTTGACCACGTGGTTGTTCGTAATGATGAGCCCGTCGGACTGGACGATCACCCCCGACCCCAGGCTCCGCTCTTTGTGCGTTCTCGGCGCCTCGAAGCGGCGAAACCATTCGTCGCCGAAGAAGCGATGAAAGAACGGGTCGTCGGGCACTGCGCCGTGCGGTCCCTCGCTCCCGCGGCTGCTCCTCGTCGCGAAGATATTGACGACGGCCGGCTTCACCGTCTTCGCGATCTGCACGAAACCCTGCTCGTCGCCCGCGACGGCGGCCGGCGGCACAGCGGCCGGCACCGGCTTCACCGGCCGGGGAACAGGCACGGCATGGCCGGTCGGCAGCCATCCCATTTCGGAGGCCAGGACGACGCCGAGCAAAACCCCGCCGGCCAGCAGCAGTCCGCTTACCCGGAACGAGGAGCGCCGTCGGCCTCTGCTTTCGGGTGATTCCGGCGGATTCACGGTGTATCCTTTTGGAACACTCGTTATTTGTTAAACGCGAACCGTTAACCGTGAGTCCGATGCCGACAGACCTTGCATTCTCCATCCACGAGGAACGATCTACCCATAACGATTAACGGGGCTTTCACGGAATTTCCCCCGCATAAATGCCCATGATGGTGTGCAGAAATTTGATCGCTTCGGCCCTGGGTCGTTGGAAGGAATTGCGGCCGATGATCGAGCCGAATCCCCCGCCGTCGCGGATCGCCCGTACTTCCTCGAACACGGTTTTTTCATCGCTCTTTGCGCCGCCGGAAAAGATCACGATGCGGCGGCCGTCGAACGCGGACTGCACGACATGCCGGACCCGCTCCGGCAGCGTTTTGACGGGCACCTGCTCGGCTTCGTACACCTTCTTGGCCGCAGCCTGCTCGATATGCGCCGTCGGCAGCTTGACCTTGATGATGTGGGCTCCCAACTGCGCCGCGATCTGCGCCGCGTAGGCGACGACGTCCATCGCGGTCTCCCCTTCCTTGCTTAACCCCGAACCGCGCGGGTAGGACCAGACCACGACGGCGAGTCCGCACCGTTTGGCCTCCTCCGCGATTTCCCGCAACTGCTGATACATCACGGTGCAGTGGGCCGAGCCGGGATAAATCGTGAATCCCACCGCCGAGCAGCCGAGCCGCAACGCGTCGCGCACGCTCCCTGTCACGGACGGCAGCGGATCCTTGTCCTCGTGCAGCACGTCGTGATTGTTCAGTTTCAGGATCAGGGGAATCCGTCCGGCGAACTGAGCCGCCCCCGCCTCCAGGAATCCCAGCGGCGCCGCGTAGGCATTGCACCCGGCTTCGATCGCCAATTCGAAATGGTAGAGCGGGTTGTAACCCGGTGGGTTGGGCGCAAAACTCCGAGCCGGCCCGTGTTCGAATCCCTGATCCACGGGCAGAATCACCAGCCGGCCGGTTCCGGCCAGACGGCCGCTGTTCAACATCCTGAACAGATTCGCCTTCGTTCCCGGATTGTCGCTCGCATACCAACTCAGGATTTCCGTCATGCGCTCGTTCATCACACCCTCCTGGGAATCGTCATTCGTGAATCGATTAAACGTTAATCGGGACGTGGTGACCGTGCTGACTCCGTTCGTGAACCACAGCAGTCATCCGGGCGGTTGACGATGAACGATGAACATTGAACGCCTTTCTCACCGTCTTCCCTGAATGAACGCCTCCGCTTCCTCCACGTCCTCCAGGCTGCCGATGATCAACGGCACCCGTTGGTGCAGGCTCTTGGGCTCGACGTCCAAAATCCGCACGGCGCCTGTGCTCGCCCTGCCGCCCGCCTGCTCCACGACGAGCGCCAGCGGATTGGCTTCATAGAGCAACCGGAGTTTGCCTTCCGGCTTATCCACTTCGCCGGGATAGAGGTAGATCCCGCCGCCCAGCAGAATCCGGTGGACGTCCGCCACGAAACAGCCGGAATAGCGGGAACTGTAGGGACGGCCGCTCGCGTTATCCTGGATCTTGAGGTGGTCGATGTACCGTTTAGTCCCATCCGGCCACTTGTGATAGTTGCCTTCGTTCACCGCATAGACCTTCCCTCGGGGTGGAATCCGGATCTGCTCATGCGACAGAAGGTACTCCCCGATACCCGGATCGAGGGTGAACCCGTGCACACCCCGGCCGACCGTGAAGACCAGCATCGTACTCGAACCGTACAGCAGATAGCCGGCCGCCACCTGGTCGACGCCTTTGCGGAGCAACTCGGATTCGGACGGCAAGCCGTCTTTTTTCTCGTAGCGGAGCACGGAAAAGATGGCGCCGAGCGGCATATTGACGTCCGTGTTGGAGGAGCCGTCCAGCGGATCGAACAACAGGATGTATTTGCCGTGCGGCCAATTCTCGGGCACCAGCAACGGCTTTTCCAGCTCTTCTGAAACCAGCGCGCACACGATTCTGCTGTACTTGAAGACCTTGACGAACGTGTCGTTGGCGATCTCGTCCAGTTTCTTGACGACTTCCCCCTGGACATTGGTCTCCCCGGTAGAGCCCAGGATGTTGATCAGCCCCGCCCGGCGCAAATCCTGGGCGATCATCTTGCCCACCAGCCCAATCTGCGTCAAAAGCACGGAAAACTCGCCGGTCGCAGCCGGGTGAGCCGCCTGTTTTTCAATGATAAAGCGATTCAGGGTGACGGGAAATTGAGCCACGGTCGGTCCTTTCGAGGTCGGCTGTCGATGTTGCTGCTTGCCGGAAGCCGAAGGTGGAATCGACGGCCATTATATCGATTTTGGCCGAGACGGGCAACGAAAGGGCCCCTCAGGGGGCGGACGCCGTCGAGAGGCCGAAGCCTTCGACCAGCTTGGCGACGACGGAGCCGATAATCACTTTCGCCTTCATCATCACCGGGATCCGTCGCTCATCGGTAGTGAACCAGACTCGTATATCGCCCTGGTTCAGGAAAATACCCTGAAAAGGCATGATCGCGAGCACGCGGGCGGTCTCGACCGTGCCCCATGGTCCCTTCAAGGTTTCCAGCGCTTCGACCCGCACCTCCAGCTTATAGTTCTTCTTGTCGTGGTGAACATTCATCACCAGAGAGGCTCCGGGCGTCATGGGCAGCGCGCTCCGCACATAATAGAGACAGGAGATGGCGTCTTGCGTACCGTTCGGGATCGTCAGCACGTCGGTCCGGCCGTCCTTGACCACGGCGACCGTCCCCGCTGCGTGGTGAAAGGTATATTCGAAATCGTTCTTTCGTCGGCCCTCCCGTCGGCGAAAGCTCATACGCTGAGGCAATAGCGTGGCGGCGTCGACCCGGGATTCGACGCGGTTGTCCACCGGATAAAACCTGGTCACCAAGGGACTGGACTGAGCAGCGGCCAAGAACCTGAATCCCGGCCGACTGTCAGAGGTCGTGGACCGACCCGCCTCCAGCACCGCTGTGCCGGCCAGGATGGTGAGCCAGGAAATGTGATAGACAAACCGCTCTCCGTCCGCAAACGGAGGGCGGACCGGAGAAGCGCCTGACGGGGACGGTTGGAAAAACCCGGAATCTACCGAACCAGCCGGAAGCGCTAGGAAGAGAAGCAGGGAGAGGGAGAGGATGAGGACGATGAGACGATCGGGAAAGACAGGTCGCTCCACATTCACGTCACGGGGTCACATGGCGTTGCGCCGCATCCAGTTCGCGTTCGATCGCCGATCGGATCGCATTGAGCCGTTCAGGAGAGGAGGCTTCGAAGCGCAGCACCAAGGCCGGCTGCGTGTTCGACGCCCGGATCAACCCCCAACCGTCCTCGAAGATCGCACGGACGCCGTCGATGGTGACCAGATCCCGGAGCCGCAGCTCCCACGGCGCCAACGGCTGGTTCGCTTTCGCATGGGCCGTCAACTGCGCTTGCACTCGCTTGACCAGATCGAACTTGATCGTGTCCGGACAGTCAACCCGAATTTCCGGCGTCACCGAGGTTGGGGGAAGATCAGCCACCAGACTCGAGAGAGGCTTCTTCGTCTTGGCCAGGATTTCGACAAGCCGACAGGACGCGTAGATGGCGTCATCGTACCCGAAATACCGATCCGCAAAGAACATATGGCCGGACATCTCGCCGGCCAGCGCCGCGCCCTCGGCTTTCATCTTGGCCTTGATCAAGGAATGGCCGGTCTTCCACATGATCGGCCGTCCACCGCGCTTGGCAATATCGTCGTAGAGGCTTTGGGAGGCCTTGACCTCGGAGATGATCGTACATCCCGGCTTCGTCGCCAGAATATCTCGCGCGTAGATCACCATCAGCCGGTCACCCCACAGGATATTCCCCTGCTCGTCGACCGCGCCGATGCGATCGGCGTCTCCATCGTACCCGATGCCGACGTCCGCGCGTACGGACTTCACGGTCCGGATCAGATCGTGAAGATTCTCGACCACGGTGGGGTCGGGATGGTGATTCGGAAACCTGCCGTCCAACTCGCAGTAGAGCCCGGTCACGCGGCAACCGAGTTGTTCCATCGCCTGCTTGGCAACCAGGGCGGCTGCCCCGTTGCCGCAGTCGATGACGACATGCAGCTGATCTGCATGGACGCCCGCGAAACTGTTTTTCAGATAGGCGAGGTAGTCGGGGATGATCGGGTGATTCGAGATCGTCCCCACCCCGGAAACGAATGTCCCCGCCTCCATGACGCGGCGCAACTCCTGAATGTCTTCGCCGTGCAGCGCCTCTCTGCCGATACAGACCTTGAACCCGTTATACTCGGCGGCGTTGTGACTGCCCGTGATCATGATCCCGCCGTCGACAGGCAACCGGAACAGCGAGAAATACAACAAGGGCGTCGGACAGACGCCGATATCCACCACGTTGACGCCGCCGGCAACGAGCCCGCGCACTAAACCGTCGCGCAGACCCGGCGAGCTCAGCCGCCCGTCGCGACCGACGCTGACGGTCTTCACGCCGTTCCCACCGGCCATCGTCGCATAGGCGCGCCCGATCCGTTCGGCGACGTCCTCGGTCAAATCCTTGCCGACGACGCCGCGGATGTCATATTCGCGGAAGAGCCCCATTTCCCAACTCCGATCACTGTTTAGAAGTCCTCCCGTAGTCGTCCTGAAACCGCACGATGTCGTCCTCACCCAGATAGGGGCCGTTCTGGACTTCGATGATGTGCAGCGTCTCCCGGCCGGGATTTTCCAGTCGATGTTTGGTTTCAACCGGAATGGCGGTGCTTTCACCGACCGTGAGATCGTACACTTCCTCCCCGCGGGTCACCCGCGCAATTCCGGTGATCACCACCCAGTGCTCGCTACGCCGATGGTGGAGCTGAAGGGACAGGCGCCCGCCGGGGTTCACCGTCACCCGCTTGACCTTGTATCCCGGCCCCTCTTCCAACACGGTGTATGACCCCCACGGCCGGTACACCGTCAGGTGCTCGAGATGCTCCGGCGCTCCCTGCTGTTTGAGCAGTTCCACCACTTTCTTCACGTCCTGCGACCGGGACTTGGGACACACCAGCGTCGCATCCGGCGTATCCACCACGACCATATCAGAGAGACCGATCGTCGCCACCAGCCGCCGGTCGGCATAGAGGATCGAGTTGCGACTCTCGAGATCCACCACGCGGCCGCTGACCACATTTCCGGTCTTGTCCAGCGGCGCCACCTCTTCAAGACTGCTCCAGTTCCCGACATCCGACCAGGAGAAGTCGACCGGAATGATCGCCGCGCGCGAAGAACGCTCCATAACCCCGTTATCGATCGAGACCGGCGTCAGCTTGCGGTAGGCGTCATCGACCTCGCTCCTCGGCGCGCCGCGCGCGATCAACGCCTCGATCTTGTTCATCGAGCGGGAGAGGGCCGGCTGATGCCTGCTCAACTCATCGAGAATGGTTCGAGCCCGCCAGACGAACATGCCGCTGTTCCAATAATAGTTACCCGCCTTCAGATACCGCGCCGCCTTGACCGCATTCGGCTTCTCGATGAACCGCGCGACCGGATGGCCGACCAGTTTCCCCGCCTTGGCAAGGCGGACGGCTCGTTTCGGCTGAATATACCCGTACCCGGTTTCCGGCCTGGTGGGCTTGATGCCAAAGGTGACCAGATAGCCCTTCGCGGCTAGATCCGTTCCGAGGGCCACGGCGCGCTGGAACTGCTGCTCCCCCTTGATCACATGGTCGGCCGGCAGCACGAGCATGACGGCGTCGGGATCCCGCCGAAGCAGTTCCTGCGCCGCGAGCGCGATCGCCGGCGCCGTGTTGCGGCCTTCCGGCTCGATGATGAAGTTCTCCCGGATCGCTTCTTTCCATTCCTGCAATTGAACGCGAATGGAGTCCGCCTGAGCCGGATTGGTGGAAATCAGCACCCGGTCGGCAGACGTGCAGCCCAGGACCCGCCGCATCGTCTGTTGGATCAGCGTTTCCTCGCCGATGATGCGGAGGAGTTGTTTGGGATAGAGGTGCCGGCTCAACGGCCAGAACCGCGTGCCGCTCCCGCCGGCGAGGATGACGGGGTAGAGATGGTTGTTCAGTTCGAGGTGCGAAGGTCGGCGTTCAAGGGGGCTCATTTCGTATTCTCCACCTTCGAACTTCGCACCTCGAACGTCGAACCTTTGGCGTTCAAGATCAGATCCGCCACCTCACGCACCGCGCCTTCGCCGCCCTTCTTGCGGCAGACATAATCCACCGCCCGCCGCACTGCCGGAAGCGCGTCGGCCGGCGCGGCCGAAAAGCCGACGGCCTCGAGCGCCGCCAGATCGTTCACGTCATCGCCGATGTAGGCCACCTCTCGCAGCGTAAATCCGTGCCGTTCGGCTATCTCCTTGAGGACGGTCAGTTTGTCGAAGGCGCCTTGGTGCACCTCCGGGATCGCCAGCTTCTCCGCGCGCCGCGCCACCAGCTTGGTGTGTTCTTGCGTGACCAGTGCGGTCAGCAATCCCGCCTTCTGCAGCAACTTGATGCCCATCCCGTCCCGCGTGTTGAACTTCTTCCACTCGTCGCCCGATTCGGAATAATACATTCCGGCGTCCGTGAGCACCCCGTCCACATCGGTGGCGAAGAGGCGGATGCGTCCGAGCGTCTGCTGCAGCCCTGACCTCGACGGCCGCCGACGCCCCGTTGCCCTAGACCGAGCCACGCGCGCCCTGCTCCCCGCCGCTTCCGTCCGACAGTCGGTTTCGCGGCGCTCCGCTCAACCACCGCAGATCCGCCTCGACCATCTCTTCCACCAAGTCCTTGAAGGCGACCTGGTACGACCATCCCAGGACGCGCCTGGCCTTTGAGGCATCGCCCAGCAACGTCTCCACATCGGCCGGACGGAGAAATTGGGGATCGATCGTGACATAGTCGCGATAGTCCAGGCCGAGGTGTGCGAAGGCGATCTCCGCAAACTCCCGGACGGTATGCTGTTCGCCGGTCGCGATCACGTAGTCATCGGGCCGGTCCTGTTGCAGCATCATCCACATCGCCTTCACGTATTCCCGCGCATGCCCCCAGTCGCGCTTGGCCTCCAGGTTGCCGAGCCGCAATTCTTTGGCCAGCCCCAGCTTGATTCTGGCGGCATGCGACGTGATCTTCCGGGTCACGAACTCATACCCCCGCCGCGGCGACTCGTGATTGTAAAGGATGCCGGAACATGCAAAGACCCCGTAGGCTTCGCGATAGTTTCTCGTCAGGTCGAACCCGGCCACTTTCGAAATGCCGTAGGCCGACCGCGGATGAAACGGCGTCGATTCGGTCTGGGGCGTCTGTTCTACCTTTCCGAACATTTCGCTGGAAGCCGCGAAATAGAACCGGCACTGCGGCACGCAGTCGCGCACCGCGGCCAGGATATGGTGCGTGCCGTTGATGTTGGCGTTCAACGTCGAGAATTCGTCCTCGAACGAATAGGCGACGAAACTCTGCGCGGCCAAATGGTAACACTCGTCCGGTCGAACGGCCTGGAGCACTCGATAAATGCTCGGCAAGCTCTCCAGGGAAGCCGCGTGCAGATGAAGCCGCTCTTTGATCGGAAGAATGCGCCATAACCGGTGCTCCGGGTCTTCGATCGCCACCCGGCGGACGATCCCGTGGACCTCATACCCCTTCTGCAGCAGAAATTCAGCCAGGTATGATCCGTCCTGTCCAGTGATGCCGGTAATCAGCGCGCGCTTCATGGATGCCTTATCCCGTTTACCCCCTTATCCCGCTACACCTTACCCCGACTTCCTGCATGAACCGGCTCAACGCCTCTTTCCAGTGCGGCATGCTCACCCCGGCATCATTCAACCGCCGGCACGACAGAACCGAATAGGCGGGACGCCGGGCGGGTCGGCGACTTTCGTCCGTGGTAATGGGTTCCACCTGCGCAGAAAAGCCCATCAAGGAGACGATCTCGCGGGCGAACTCATGCCAGGTGCAGTCGCCTGCTCCGGCGATGTGCAGAATGCCGCGCAGATCCAGAGGTAAGACCCGGCGAAGCGCACCGGCCAAATCCCCGGCATGCGTCGGGCATCCCCGCTGATCCGCCACGACCCGGAGCACCGGCTGCTCGGTCGCGAGTTGCAGAATGGTACGCACGAAGTTCTTCCCGGTCGGTCCGTAGAGCCAGGACGTCCTGATCACTAACGTATTCGGACAGTGCGCGAACGCCTCCCGTTCGCCTTGCAACTTCGATCGACCGTACGCATTGATCGGATGCGGTTCGTCCGTCTCCACGTATGGGGCGCGTTTCCGCCCGTCGAACACATAGTCGGTCGAGAGATAGACCAACTTCGCTCCGACCTCGGCAGCGGCCTGCGCCACCCGCCGCGTGCCGTCCGCATTGATGCGCATGGCCCTGTCCGGCTCGCGCTCCGCCTGATCCACGTTCGTATAAGCCGCCGCATGGATGACCACGTCCGGCCAGGCTTCGACGATGTATCGTTCGGCTTCGGGTTTTTCCAGGTCGAACTCGGGCCAGATCCCCAAGACGAGCGTCTGGTCGTGCAACACCCGGCGCAATTCGCTCCCAAGCTGTCCGTCCGCGCCGGTAATGAAGATACGCATGAGGCTAGCCCGTTACACCCTCTCGGAGCCGCTTCCCGTACATCTGCTCGTAGTAGGCGCGGAACTCCCCGGATTTGATCTTCCGCCACCATCCTTCATGGCTTCGGTACCAGTCCACCGCCGTCTGCAAGCCCTCTTCGAACGGCACGGCCGGAGCCCAGCCGAGCGCCCGAAGCCGGCTGCAATCGACCGCATACCTCCGGTCATGGCCGGGCCGGTCTTCAACGAACCGGATGAGCGACATCGGCTTGCCGAGCTGTTTCAAAATCATCTCCGCGACAGCGATATTTTCCCGTTCGTTGCCGCCGCCGACGTTGTACACGGTTCCCGGGCGGCCATTGAGCAGCACGTGCTCGATGGCCGAGCAATGATCTTCGACCCACAGCCAATCGCGGCGGTAGCGGCCGTCCCCGTAAATCGGAAGGGGTTGATCGTCGATTGCGTTGGTCACGCACAGCGGAATGAACTTCTCCGGATACTGATTGGGGCCGTAGGTATTGCTGCCCCGCGTGATCAGCACCGGAAAACGATAGGTCGTCCAGTAACTGCACACCAACAGATCGCCACCCGCCTTGCTGGCCGCATAGGGACTGCGTGGCGCCAGCGGATCCTCTTCCGTGGACGCACCGGTTTCCACGCTGCCGTATACCTCGTCCGTGCTGACCTGCAAGTACCGCTCGACCTTCGCCTTGCGGGATGCCTCCAGCAAGACCGCGGTTCCCACGACATCCGTTTTCGCAAAACTGTTGGGATCCAGAATCGACCGATCCACGTGGGTTTCCGCTGCAGCGTTGACGACAGCTTGAATGCCGTGCTCCTTGAGCACCCGCTCGACGACCGCGGCGTCGCAGATATCCCCATGGACGAAAGCGTAGCGCGGATGTCCCGCCACGTCGGCGAGATTCTCCAGATTGCCGGAGTACCGCAGGGCGTCGAGATTGATCACATGATTGCGCGGATCCGCCAGCAGCCTCCGCACCAGGTGAGAGCCGATAAAGCCGGCGCCGCCGGTCACGAGAATTCTCATCCATCAACCTTCCATCTTATTCGCCCCCGTCCGGGCCACCAGTTGATTGGCCAGCAAGAGCGATTCGATCGTCCCGGCGTCCGTCCACCAACCGTCGAGAAGATCCCACGTCAGCTCGCCCGCTTCAATGTAGGCGTTGTTCACGTCCGTGATTTCCAGCTCGCCTCGGCCTGAAGGCTTGAGAGTTTTGATAATCTCGAAGACCCGCGCATCGTAGAAATAAATGCCCGTCACGGCATAGGGCGAGCGCGGCTGCTTGGGTTTCTCTTCGATCCTGGCCACTCGCGCCCCCTCCAGCACCGGCACGCCAAAGCGCTGCGGGTCCTTGACTTCTTTCAGCAAAATCTTCGCGCCGGTCTTCTGCTCGCGGAAGGCCTGCGCCGCCCGAAGGATATTGCGCTCGATGATGTTGTCGCCCAACACCACACAGATCGGTTCACCGTCGGCAAAGTACTCGGCCAGCCGAAGCGCGTCCGCGATCCCGCCTTCGCCTTCCTGATAGGTGTAATCAAGATGCTTGAGGCCGAATTCTTTTCCGTTTCCCAACAGCTTCAGGAAGTCGCCGGCATTGTTGCCGCCGGTGACGAGCATGATTTCCCGAATGCCGGCGTTGACCAGGGTCTGGATCGGATAATAGATCATCGGTCGGTCGTACACCGGCAACAGGTGCTTATTGGTCACCCGCGTGAGCGGCAATAACCGCGTGCCCAGGCCTCCGGCAAGGACCACGCCTTTCATATTGCCTCCAGAATTCGTTCGAGGTTTGACGTTCGACGTTCGAGGTTATGGAAAGTCTTACTGCGGATCAAAGACCCTTGTTCGCATCATGAGAGCCTCGGACCTCGAACCCTGAGCGATCCTCAACGAGAACGATGCGCTAGTTCCCGCCTTAGCTTCCAGGCCCGTTCGATACGATCCTCCTCATCTCGACCCCGCCGGTCAGCCAGGGAAAAGAAGGCGGCATAGGCCTCACGGTCACGGCAGACCAGCAGCCGCCCTTTCAAGGCCTCACGCTGCAAGATCGCGTTGTCGGTTATGTTCAAGAAGACGAGATCCACTCGATCGCTGCCGACCGCATCTTGCACAAATCCCAGAATCCTTGCCCGTTCCTCAAGATCGGGCTCATGGTCCAGGTAAACGGCTATGTCGATATCCGAATCGGCTTTCGGGAGCACGCCGTCCCGTGCGGAGCCAAAAAGCAGAGCGAACAAGATACCTGGTTCCGACTCCAATGCCTGGGTCAGACGTGTCGTATCAATGCGCTTCGACATAGGCTTTCACTTCCGTCATATATGCTTCGACATCCCCCAGTTTCTTCGTCGCGATTCCATAGAGAATGGCCAAATCGACACGTTCATACTGATGAACCAGGAAATTGCGAAAGCGGATCATCGGAATGTAGCGACCGGCATTCTGAACCACCCCGAGCTCCTCAAGCCGCTCCATGACCGAAGCTGAAGTCTCAGGGGGAAGCCCCCCGGAGAGCGCAATAAGTCGCTCTCCGATATCGATCATCGCTTCGATAAGGATCTGCAATGCCCGTTCAACGATCTTCTGTCGACCCCAATCCTTGGCGAATTCCTCGTAGGTCGATGGCAGATAACTCTGCAAACGGCGCAGGGTCTCTTCCATCTCGGCCAACTTCCGGACTAAGATTCCATTCCTCTTCACAGTGTCCTAGAGGACCTGCCGAAAATACTCAATCGTCTTCTGCAATCCCTCTTCCAGCTCGATCTTCGGCTCCCAGCCCAGCAGCACCTGCGCCCGCCGGATATCGGGGCGGCGCACCTTCGGATCATCCACCGGCAGGGGCTGGCTCTGGATAGGGCTTGAGGAGCCGGTCAGCTTCAACACCAACTGGGCAATCTCTCGCACCGCCAATTCTCGGGGATTGCCGAGATTGACCGGATCATGAATGCTGGCGGGCTCCGCCCGAGACGGCGCGGTGAGAAAACTCGCTCGATCCGTCCGTTCACCGATGCTCTTGTCCGATTCGGCCGAGAGCAACGCCACGATACCACGGATCAGATCGTCCACGTAACAAAAACTGCGAGTCTGCGTCCCGTCGCCGAACACCGTCAACGGCTTCCCTTGCAACGCCTGAACGATGAAATTGGACACCACGCGCCCATCGTGCGGCCTCATGCGCGGGCCGTAAGTGTTGAAGATCCGCACGATCCTGGTATCCAGGCCGTGATACCGGTGGTAGGCCATGGTCAGGGCTTCCGCAAATCGCTTGGCTTCGTCGTACACCCCTCTCGGACTGATCGGATTGACGTTGCCCCAGTAGGACTCCGGCTGCGGATTGACCAGCGGATCGCCGTACACTTCCGATGTGCTCGCCAAGAGAAATCGCGCGCCTTTCGCCTTCGCCAGCCCGAGCGCCTTGTGCGTCCCCAACGCGCCGACTTTCAGCGTCGCGATCGGCAACTCCAGGTAATCCTGCGGACTGGCGGGCGAGGCGAAATGCATGACGGCGTCGAGCGGGCCGTCCATGTGCAGATAGTCGCACACGTTGTACTTCACGAAGCTGAACCGCTCGTGTCCCATGAGATGCGCGATGTTCTCCGGCCGGCCCGTGATGAAATTGTCCATGCAGACCACCCGATGCCCCTGCGCGATCAGCGCGTCGCACAAGTGGCTGCCCAGAAAGCCGGCTCCGCCGGTGATCAAAATTCTCACGAGTAAACCCGTGGTAATGGGGTAAAGGGGTAATAATGTCTCCAGTGCTTTCGTTCCGCTAGCCCGTTACCCCGCTGCCCCTCCACCCCGTTACCCTGTTCTCCCGCTACCCCCATATCCCTATCCCTCTACTACTTTCTTATAGACGACCGTCATCTCCCGAGCCGTCCGGTCCCATGTGAACCGGGCCGCCTGGGTTAATCCCTTCTCTCGGAGAACGCGGCGCAGGTCCGCATCGGTGAGCACGCGCACCATCGCAGCGGTAAACCCTTCGGTATCCTTCGGATCGAGCAGGATCGCCGCGTCGCCCGCGACCTCGGGCAGCGACGAGGCGTTGGAACTGATCACCGGACAGCCGCACGCCATCGCTTCCAGCACCGGCAGGCCGAAGCCTTCGTACAACGAAGGAAAGACGAAGACAGCGGCGTATTGATAGAGTTCGATCAAGCGCTCATCGCTCACAACGCCGGTGAAGATCGTCTGCTTCTCAAGACCGGCTGCGGCAACCTGATCGAGCACCTCCGTTCGCTTTCTGACATCCCCGACGAGGATCAGATCATGCCTCTCCCGAATCGGAAGCGCCAGTTTAGCGAACGCCTCCACCAACGTCGAGACGTTTTTGGTCGGGTCAGAACCGGCCACGCAGAGGATGTAGGGACGCCCCCTTCCCCCTGCTCTCTCCCCCGAGGGGAGAGGGGCCGGTCGGAAGCGCGCCAGATCCACGCCCGGCTGAACCACGGTGACCCGATGCGCCGGAAGTCCCACGAGTCGCAGGAGGTCTTGCCGAGACGACTCCGAGTCGGTCACCACGTGGTCGAGACCGGTTCCCCGATCCCCGACCAATGTCCGCTCGATCATGCCGCCGAGGTTCCTGCGCGGGACGAGCTCGCCGAAGAGGAGCGGCTTGACGTCATGGATGGTCGCGATGAACTTGCCTCGCTTCCAGGCCACACAGGAGTCATAGGGAAAATGGAGCACGTCATAACGTCCGACGAGCAACGGGGCGGTTTGTTCCCAAAACCGTCGCCGGAACAGGGGGAGTCGAATCAGCCGGTACCGAAAATTCGGCCGCTCCGGAAACCGATAGGCGTCCGTCGGCATCAACACGTCATACTGGTTATCCCGATCGACCCGCCCGATCGCTTCAATCAATTCCCGGCAGTAGCGCCCGAGTCCGACGTTGAAATCCCTCAGATGCCAGGCCGCGATGACGATCTTCACGAGGAAAAAGAGGAGGAGGCGGATTCTCCGAAGGCGGGCGGACTGTAGTTCGGAACCAGTTCTCTGAGCGTGCCGAGCATACGGTCCATATCATGATAGTGGAGCGCGGTTTCAAGCTCCTTGAGCATGCGGTCCCACTCGACCGGCATAGTCCCGCGCCAGACCGCCCGTTTGATCTTCGGATGGCACGTCGGCTCGACACGCTCCGATGGCTCGAATAATTCTTCAAACAGCTTTTCGCCCGGCCTCAGCCCCGTATAGACAATCCGAATGTCTTTGTCCGGAACCAAACCCGACAGAACGATCATGTTGCGCGCCAAGTCCGCCACTCGAATTTGTTCGCCCATATCCAAGACAAAGACGTCCCCGCCTTCGCCCAACACGCTCGCCTGAAGCACCAACTGCACGGCTTCAGGAATCGTCATGAAGTACCGTTTGATGTCCGGGTGGGTCACCGTCACCGGTCCGCCTTTTCGGATCTGTTCCGCGAACAGCGGGACCACACTGCCGTTGCTGCCCAACACGTTGCCGAAACGGACGACGGTGAATTTCGTGGCCGCTCTGCCGTTCATGCGCTGGATCAGCAATTCGGCGATCCGCTTCGTCGCCCCCATGACGCTCATGGGATTGACCGCCTTATCCGTAGAAATCAACACAAACCGCTGCACGCCGGAGAGGAGCGCCGCGTCGGCGACCGCGCGTGTGCCGAAGACGTTGTTGCGGACCGCTTCGCCCGGATTGCGTTCCATGAGCGGGACGTGCTTATGAGCGGCCGCGTGAAAGACCAGATCAGGCGAGGTCGCCCGGAACACCTCGGACACCCGTTCCGGCAGCGTCACGTCGCCCAGCAGAGGCAACAGCGTGAGGCCCGGGAACATCCGCCGCAACTCCAGATCGACGGCGTACAGGCTGTTTTCATACCGTTCGAACAGAATCAGGGAAGCCGGCCGATAGCGCGCAATCTGGCGGCACAGTTCGGACCCGATGGAGCCACCGGCCCCTGTGACCAGGACCTTCTTGCCTTCCAGCAGAGGGTGCAACTCCTGCCGATCGGTCTCGATGGGTTCGCGCTGCAGCAAATCTTCGAGGCTCATCGGTTTGACCTGTCGCAGCGAGACAGGATCGTTCAGCAACTGCTTCACGCTCGGCAGAATCTTGATCGGCACCGTGCAGCCTTCCGACGCCGCGAGAATTTTCTGTTTGACCGCGGTCGACGCCGAAGGAATCGCCACGATGATTTCCTGCGCCTCGCAACGCTCCGCCGCCGCTTTGATGTCGGCGATCGTTCCGATGACTGGGATACCGTGGATCTTGGCCTTCCGTTTCACCGGATCGTCATCGACGAGCGCCACAGGTTTGTAGGTAGATCGCCGGTCCGTGAGCATATCGCGGACGAGCAGTTCCCCGGCGTTGCCGGCGCCGACGATCAGCACACGCCGGGCCGTCGGACCGAGAATCTGCAGCCACTCGCGGAACCAGCGCACGGCAAGGCGAATCCCCGCCAGATACAACCCGCTGAGCAGACCGGTGAGGATGATGATCGACCGCGGATACTCCACCCAACGGAGAATCCCGTGAAGAACGACATACAGAACGATCGAGCCGGCGACGGAAGCCCACAAAATCCGCCCCAGATCGTGCAGGCCGACGTATCGCCAGAGGCCCCGCTGGATGCCGAACACCCACAGCCCGGCGCCGAATATGGACAGGACGAAGGGAAGCCCGTACAGCGCCAACCGTCCGTACGGTGGGGGGATCGCGCCGTCGAACCGCAGCAAAAAGGCGGTCAGATTGGCCAGCGCGATCAAGGTCAGTTGGGTCGCCACCACCAGCACGCCGCGGTGGCGAAGAACCGTCTCGCCGAAGGCGTCCGATAATTTCCTGAACAGCGTGACGGCAAGCGTTTTCATGAAACGACGCCCGGAACCGGTCTATGAAGAAGGAACGGCGTGATGCCCATAGCAGATGGCGCGAAGAAACTCAACTTTCCCTCCCATCGGGATCCGGAGATGGTCGAGCGGGAAGGTCCAATACAGCCAGGGCCAGCAGAACCCAATAGAGGATCGCCAGGGTGCCAACGAACATTTGGTCGAACAGGAATCTGACCATCAACCCCATCGTCGCCACGCCGGCCCCCAGCAACACCGATCGGTTCAAGGACTCTCTCGCCGATCGAAAGCCGGAGACCAGATGACGAAGGATCGAACCGATCAACCACAGAAACACGATGAGACCCGGCAGACCGACGTGCAACGCCAGGTACAGCAGAATGTTATGCGTGCCGTGCATCCTCACAGGAGCATGGCCGGGCGCGACGGCTTCCGGTTGATCGCCATACACCAGCTTAAAGTTGTCTTTACCGTACCCGATGCCGACCAGCGGATGCTCCGCGATTTCCGGCAGGCTGAAGGTCCAGATATCGAGTCGGTGGATCACGGACGAAGGCGTGCTCCGAATCGGAATGTAGGACCGGATGCCTTCGAGCGAGCGAATCCCGGCCCAGTCGGTTGCGGCGACGATCGCCAGCGCGACGACGATCGCCGCAGTCGCACCCCCCGCCAGGACCCACGCCGAACGCCGTCGCAGCAACCAACCGAACGCCCACAGCTCGCACAGCAACGCGACCAACCCAGCGCGCGAGTGGGTGAGCACGAGGCAGAGCGTCGAGAGGGCGGCAACAGAGCCGGCGGACATCTTCAGCCATGGACCCTGTGCTTCGAACGCCAGTGCAAGACCGACCGGCAGGAACATCACCAAATAGGTGGTCAACCACACTTCGGCAGGCAAAAACGACCGCATGGCCTGCGGGTACGTCGGGTTGAATTCCACGATGCCGTATGCGCTGACCGGAACGAGCGCGGCAAGCAAACAGGCCAAGAGATAACGCCGGTGCTCCCCCTCCCGAAAGAAATGCAACACGGCGTAGAACACCAGAACCTGCTGGAGCAGCTTCCCGTATTCTTTGAGGCTGTAGGCGGGAAACGTCGCAAACGGGATCGTGAACCCGACCCACAGAACGAAGGCCGCGATCGGTCGATCGAACGGCGTCCGGATCAGAAACACCCCGCGACGGCGCGCGCACCACCACGCCAGGAGGACCAGGAGCACGAGAAACCCGTTTCGTTCGACGACCAGGAGCGCTGTGAACGGCAAGGAACACACGAAAGCATACAGCACGCCGCGGATGAGGTCGTCCAGATCGGGCCGGCGCCCCGTCCACCTGGCCGGCTTCGCGCTGATCGCTTCGCCGCCGTTCAAAGACCCGCCTCCTGCCGGACCCGCCGCCGCTCCAACAGGCCGACGCCTGAGCCCAACACGCCGAACACCGCCAACCAGCTCAACACGATGATCGTGCGACCCGCTCCGTCGCCATGATGATAGAGCGACGCGGCGATTCCGCAACAGACCATCAGCGCATACTCGGCCAGCACCGTGCGGCGGTGTCCCCAGCCGCTCAACACCAACCGCTGATAATAGTGGACGCGATGAGCCTCCCACACGCGTTCACCGCGCAGCATACGCCGAATCACCGTCGCCGTCGCATCGAGGATGAACGGGGAAAAGACCATCACCGGAACCCATACATCGAACAGCCCGTCCCGTCGTCCGACCAAAGTTAGCGCACCGGCGAGAAATCCGATGGGGATGCTCCCCACATCCCCCATGAAGATACGCGCCGGAGGAAAATTGTCCAGCAGAAATCCCGCCGCTCCAGACGCCACCATGATGGAGAGGGTGAACACCAAGGGATGGGCGCCTCGCCACGCAAAGTACGCCAGAAAGCAGAATCCCACCACCGTCATCCCGCCCGCAAAGCCGTCCATCCCGTCCATGAAGTTGTACAGATTGGTCATCCACACGAGAAAGACGACGGTCACAGGCCAGGCCACCCAGCCAAGATCGAGACGTCCCACGAAGGGCACCCACAGGGAGCCAAGAGCCACATCCGCCCCAACGACCAACGCCAGCGCGGCGATGACCTGCACGCCGAATCGCAAGCCGATCGGCAAGCCCCACCGGTCATCGCAGAACGACACCACCGCGAGCACCGCCGCGGCGCCGATGATCCAGATCCCGGTCGCGGTCAATAAGGAAGCGGGGTGCGCCTGATCCCCCGGTCCGATCAGCGCGGTCAGGGCGAACCCGCATGCGGCGCTCACCAGGACCGCCACTCCTCCGGTTCGCGGCGTCGGCACCAGGTGCAGGGACCGCTCGTTGGGATGATCCAGCAGGTAGAGACGAGAACGCGGATCGCAAAGACGGCGCGTGAGCCACCACGACAGCACAAACACGACACCGGCAACGCCCAGAACGCTCATGCTGCGGCCCGCCGGTAAAACGCGACGAGTTCCGGCACCGCATCCTCGAAGGAGTATTCCGGCCGATAACCCAGATCGCGGGCGATGGCATCCGAGCAATACCAGGCCGGCTCGATGAGCTTCTGAAGAGCGGCGCGCGTCAGCGGCGCCGGCCGCTTCGTCAACGCCTGAAACGCGTCTCCGGCGCCGGCCGCCGCTTTCAGGAGCCACAGCGGCACACGCCGCCTGGGAACCCGTTTCCCCAAGCCGGCGCAGAACAGTTCATACATGGCGGTCACACTGTACGGCCTCGCATCAGTCACGACATAGCAGGGCGCGAGCCATCCATCGGCCTGAAGAATCCGGAGCACGGCCTGCGTGAAATTGCCCACATGGAGCAGGCTGCGCACGCTCGCGATCGGCGGAAGCGGTGGAAACCAGCCGCGATCAATCGCCGCGATCATCCGGAACAGGTTCCCCTTGTCCGTGGGACCGTACACCATCGGCAGCCGAAGAGAGACGCCACGAAACCCGCCGGACCGCGCCAGGTCAACGACAAGTTGTTCAGCAGCCCATTTCGACCTGGCATAGGCGGTGACCGGCGCGGGCGGCCGGGATTCATCGACACAGCCGTCGGTCGTTTCTCCGAAGACTTTCACGGTGCTGGCGAAGATGAAACACCGCACCCCGGCCGCAGCGGCGCCTTCCAGCAGATGCCGTGTTCCCTCGACATTGATCGAATGATACTCCTGTTCGTCGGTGGCCACTTCGTCCAGCGCATGGACCTTGCCGGCCAAATGGACGACCGCCTGGCATGCCGTCGTGGCAGCCTTCATCGCCGCTCGATCGCGCACATCGCCGGTCATCACCTCACACCGGACGTCGCCGTGCCGCGGAGCCGCCCGGTGATACAAAGCGCGAACGGCGTAGTCTTCGCGCAACAGCGCTTCAACGAGGGCCTTGCCCAGAAAGCCCCCGGCGCCCGTGATCAGAACCCGCGTCATGCCAACGCCTGCGCCTGCCGCCCATGCCCGCGAAGCTCGAGCAATTCACGATACAGCGCCAGGGTGGCCCCGGCGATTTTCGACACGGAGTAGTCGCGCGCCACCATGTCGCGCCCGGCTCGGCCCATCGCCGCGCAACGATCCGCATCGGCGAGCAGCGACGCGATCGCGTCCGCCAACGCGCCGGGGTCTCGCGGTGGAACGAGGAGCCCGTTCGACCGATGGCGCACAACCGCGCGGCACCCCGGCACATCCGTCGCAATCACGGGTTTCCCGCAGGCCGATGCTTCGAGCAACACCTTCGGAAGACCTTCGCGAAACGAAGGCAGCACGACCAGGGACGCAGAGGCCAGCACGGCCGGCATATCTTCGCGATGGCCCCACCATTCAATGTCGCCGTTCTCGACCCAAGCTTGCAGGCGACTCGGAGGGATCGCCGCCGGATTATGGGGATCACACCGTCCCACCAAGACGAAACGCGCCTCGATGCCTTGACGCCTCACCAACTGCGCGGCTCGGACAAAATCCGCCACCCCTTTGTCCCAGAGCATCCGGGAGGCCAGCAGAACGACCGGCGCGCCGGCCGCCGGCGCGCCGGGAACAAACCGATCGGTATCGACGCCGGAGCCGGCGATGATCCGCGCCTGTTCCGGTCGCACGACCCCCTTCGCGACCAGATAATTGCGATCTTCGCTGTTCTGAAACACAGCGACGGACCGGCTCAGTCCGATGGCGACCTTCAAGGCATGCAAAAGAAAGAAGCGGAGCATTCCACCGCGGCGTTCCTGATCGGTGAACACATAGCCCAATCCCGCGAAGGCGTTGACGACCGCAGGGATACCGGCGACCCATGCCGCCAGCGATCCATAGAGAATGGGTTTCATCGCAACCTGGTGCACAAGCTGCGGCTGCTCCCGTCGGTACAAGCGGGTTATTTCGAAGATAGTCATGAGTTCGGCGAGCGGATGGCGGCTCCGGCGCTCGAGACGAAGTGGGTAGAGCCGGAACCCCTCTCGTCTGATGCGCTCTCCGTGGTCGGTTACTCGCGTTGCGATCGACACATCGAACCCGGCGTCGCGCGCCGCCTTGGCCAAATCCAGGCGATGCGACCAGAAATACCAGTCTTCGGTGATGAGAAACAGCAGGCGCGGCCGCGCGTTCATTCCCAATTGAGCAACCTGCCGCAGATGATCGAGGTCGGAACGTATCCTTCCTGCTACGTCTGGTCCATGACTTCAGGATGAGACTGAAGCCATTGCAGGAGCGCGGAAAGAATGCATCAGCCGGTTCCGATAGCCGGCCATATCCCGCAAAAGACGGGCTTCCCGTTCCCCCAATACTCCGATGTCTCGAAGCTGGATGGGAATATCTTTGTATTCGACGACCGCACGCCCGAAGCCCTTGGCCAGGACATGACGGCCAAGGTCCAGCAACGCCTCCAGCCCTCTTCGCAAATAAGACTCGGCCGCCGCCACCGTTCGAGGATCACGTTGAAAGGACTCGAAACTTTCACCGGGCAGAGACCTGAGGCCTTCAACCATCCTCCGGACCCACGAGGCGCGGTCAGCAACGATGGTCGCGCGGATCCGTGAAGGGGTCACATCGCAATCCCGGCTAGAATGCGGTGGATCCGTTCCCGCTCGAACGGGGCTAAATCACCCGCCCGGCGCAGCACATACAATTCATACTCCGCAGACCGATCCGGGTCCGCCTCATACACCAACTCGCCCTGAACGATTTCTACCGCTAAAAACGCGGACGCTTCCGGCAAGCTCACCAGATCGATTCGGTTCACGCCCAGCAGATCTTCCAGATCCGCCATCAGCTTGACCTTCGTGTGCGCATCGAGGATGACACCCGGGTGAGGAAGGACCCCGACATCGACATCCGACGACGCTTCCCTGGACACAGGTTGTCCGGAGCGGATCAGGCGCGCGATCTCAGCCGCTCGGCTACCGAAGACGTACATCGCCTCAATGCCGTATCGGCGGCAGAGCGCAGCGACATCGCCGACGAGATCACGGCTCATCTGACCTCTCTACAATCTGTCTGGCTCATCCTCGCGCGCTATTATGTGAAAGCCGACTCCGAGCGTCAATGCGCAGAGGCACCGTGAACCTCTTAGAAGCGAAGCCACGCCTGAAACATCAAAATCGTCCACAGCGGATATTGCCAATTGCGCCGGCCGGACAGGTGTTCCGCCCATTTCTCCCGGATCGGTTGCGGATTGAAAAATCCGTCCTGCCGCAAGCAGCGTTCATCCAACAGCGACTCTGCCCAGTCTTTGAGCGGCCCTCGCAGCCAATGGTCGATGGGCACGCCGAATCCCATCTTCGGACGCTCGATCAAGGCCTTGGGAACATAGCGGTCGAGCACCTGGCGGAGGATCCACTTTCCCGCGCCTTCCCGACGGATTTTCAATGACAGGGGGAGCCGCCACGCGAATTCCACGACGCGATGATCCAGTAAGGGCACCCGCGCTTCGAGACTCACCGCCATACTGGCTCGATCGACCTTGACGAGAAGATCGTCCGGCAGATAGGTGACCAAATCCAGATACATCATCCGCAACGTAAAGTCATCCAGCTTGGCCCACCGGGAACAGTCCGTGAGCGCGGTGAGCGGCTCCGTGGCGCCGAGGACCACGGATGATGGCTCCTGCCAGAGCGAGACCAAGCTGAGATACATCCGTTCCGGATGGTCCATCGCCAGAATCCCCGCCAGCTTGTGCAGTTTGTCTCCGGGATGTTGGAGGGCCGGTGCGAGAGCGCCCAGGCGTCGAAACATCGTGTTGAGCGAAGAGGGCGAGAGGAGCGTCAGTCCGCGGGCAAGAACCTGTCGAAGACTCGCCGGCGTCCAGGCGGTTTTTCGCCACAGGCTGCGGCCCACAAAATACCGGTTGTAGCCGGCGAACAGTTCGTCGCCGCCGTCCCCGGAAAGACTCACCGTCACATGCCGGCGCGCCAGTTCGGACACCAGGAATGTCGGAATCTGCGACGAATCGGCGAACGGCTCGTCGTACATTGCGGGCAGGCGCGGAATCACCGCCATCGCCTGTTGGGGTGTGACGTACAATTCCGTGTGATCCGTCCCCAGATGTTGTGCGACCCTCTTCGCGTGTTGCGCTTCGTTGTACTCGTCCTCGTGAAAGCCGATCGAGAAGGTCTTGACGGGCCTGGTACTTTGCGCCTGCATGAGGGCCACGACCGTGGAGCTATCGATCCCGCCGGAGAGAAACGCGCCGAGCGGCACATCCGCGATCATGCGGAGCCGCACGGCCTGACGCAACAGCGCATCCAGCTCCTGCGCCGCGTCCGCTTCAGATCCGCGGAACGGCGACGCGCACCCTTGTTCGGCGACCGTCCGCGCCGACCAGTATCGAACCGGTTTCCAGCCGTCCGGCGATTCGGGATCGGGGGAAAAGCCGTCGGCCTGCGCGACCCGATCCGGCGTGATCGTCAGCAGGCAGCCGGGCGGCAGCTTGTAGATCCGACGGTAGATCGAGAGCGGAGCGGGGATGTAGCCGTGCCGGAGATAGAGCGCCAGCGCGTCTCGATCGATGTCCGGTCGAAAGTGCGGGTGACAACGGAGCGCCTTGACCTCGGAGGCGAACACAACACTCCGATCCGCCCAACCGAAATAGAGCGGCTTAATCCCGAGCCGATCGCGCACCAGGTACAACACCTGATCGGCACGATCCCAGAGCGCGAACGCGAACATGCCGACAAAGCGGGTGACAGCGGCCTGCACCCCCCACTGCTCGATCGCCGCCAGCATGACCTCCGTATCGGAATGTCCGCGGAACTTCACGCCTCGGTCTTCCAGCTCGCGCCGGAGATCGAGGAAGTTGTAGACCTCGCCGTTGTACGACATGACATACCGCCCGCCGGCCGACACCATGGGCTGATGGCCTTCGGGCGAGAGATCGAGAATCGAAAGCCGCGCATGCCCAAGGCCGACTCCGACAGCGGGATTGCACCACACCCCGGTGTCGTCCGGCCCGCGGTAGCGGATGGACGCCACCATCGCCTCGACCGTCCGGGCGAGATCAGCGCTCGCGTGACCGAAGATACCGGCTATGCCGCACACGGGACGGACCCTACCAACATGAGAACCGGCTGGCAATCATATCCATTCATGGCAGAGGAAAGCAGCCACGCGTCGGCTGCGGAAGCGTCTATAAACGGGCTCCTCAGGATCTTCTGTAGGTCCAGAACTGAGAATGTCCCTCGCCCCTGCCCTCTCTTCCGCACCAACCCCTGGTCATTCACTTTCACCCTCTCCATCACCCCTTGCATCTCGAAGAGCAACGGGTAACCGGGCAGAGAAAAAGGAACCACGCCATGGCTTGTCAGTGGAGTTGTGTCATGCTAATATCATCATGTCACATATTTGCAAAGGTGACACATGAAACCATTCAGAACGCATCTGAGTCAAGGCGGCAGAGTTGTCATCCCTGCCGATTACCGCAAGGCACTCGGCCTGAAACCGGGAGATGACGTCATGCTCGTTCTTGAAGAGAACGAAGTCCGGCTGATCACGCCTCACCAGGCCATCAAACGGGCCCAATCCTTCGTACGCCAGTATGTGCCGCCAGGTCGCACGCTGACAGAAGAACTGCTCAAGGATCGCCGCCAAGAAGTCCGGCGCGACACGCGCAAACGCACGACGATGTCAGGACGGTCGTGAACGAAACGGTTCTCGATGCCACGGCCGTCCTGGCCCTTCTCAATGACGAACCGGGAGCAGACCTCGTCGCCTCCCTGCTCCAAACGGCCGTCATCAGTACAGTCAACCTCGCTGAAGTCGTGAGCAAACTCGAGGAAGCGGGAATGCCGGGTCCGACCATTCGGACCGTGATCAGCGAGTTAGGGCTCAAGACGGTTCCGTTCGATGAGACTCTGGCATTCCGCGCGGGTCTCCTGCGTCCCTCGACGAGCAAGTACGGTCTCTCGTTGGGGGACCGCGCCTGTCTCGCGTTAGGGCAACGCCTCCGGAAGCCCGTGCTCACTGCCGATCGGATGTGGAGGAGCCTCAAGCTTAACGTGGTCGTACGTCTGATTCGGTAAGGAAAGGCCGCTCGGCTTCCTGCCATGGGTCGAGCGAAGGCACAGAGCCCCTCACGCGACCCCATGGCCTTTTATCCCTTCGGTAAAAGCATCCCCAGGGCCCGCGAGGCCGCCGAGACGATCCGGCGCGCCTCATCCGGCGTGTGCTCACTGGTCGGCAACAAACCTTCCTCGCCCGAATCCCGACTGCGAGACACGCGATCGATCAGATCGACGTCTTCCTCCTCCAAGACATCCGGCAATCCAGAGCGCTTCCCATCAGCGGTCAGTTTTCTGAGCGTGTGCGTCCGCTCCACTTCCTACTCTCGTTAGCCGTAAGCCAGCCTGCACCGCTTCGCACCAAACCCTGTCTACCATTCGGCCACACGAGAACACATCGATGCCGCCATCGCCTCGACCGTCCGGGCGAGATCAGCGTGCGCGTGACCGGAGATACCGGCTATGCCGCTCATGAACCGAGAACCGAGTCCACGCTGTTCAGGCTGCGACAACGCGAACCGTCAACGATCATTCGGAGTCTGACGTCAACGATCATTCCGAGTCCGACACGAACGATGCACTGCGAGGCGCATGCGCATCACACGCGACGGCCACCGTCCGCACGGAACGGCACATGAGATCCACGAGCGCCTTAGCCATCTCGAGATGTCCGGCGGCATTCGTATGCGGGTCTCGCGGCCAGAGGTAATACGTGCTGAAATCCGCCGCCTGTTCAAACCGTGGAGTCATATCTACGAAGGGAATGTCGTGGGTCGCGGCCAATCTAGCAAGAACGCGGTTAATGTGCTGCACTTCGGGCTGATGGAGTTGCGCGATATCGGGAATGTACATCGCAACAAGAACCGCGCCATGATCTGCTGCAATCCGCTTGATGCGCGAAAGATAGTCCGACAGGAGCCGTTCATACCTCTCGACGATTGCCCGCGAGCCTTCCGTCATCAGATAGTTTGGCCGGTGCGACCATTCGGCTCGTCTGGCATCTTGATCGTGCAGATATGGAACCCGCTTGGTACGGTTTTTCTCTCGAATCTGGTCGCTAAGCGATTTGGTGAAGTTGTACAGACGGGAATAGTGCAGGCCCCCCTCCCTTGAACTGTAATCCACGGCGATACTGTTCGTTCGCCGGGATCGCCTCCTGAATCGGACCGTTCAGATCGTCGGTAAAGTAGGCCAGCACCACCACGTCGGGGGCATAGCGGATTCCGGCCTTCTTGAGAAACAGATAGTACTGATTCAGCCCCCACCCAGGAACCCCAGCATTGATTGTCTCGACCGGCATACCCGTACGCTGCTGTAGCAACAGTTCCAGTTGCTTCAAGAACGTCTCCTCGGACGCGACTCCCCAGCCGAAGGTAAACGAGTCGCCCAGGCCAAGGATTCGAATAGTACCGTTTTCCTTCTCCCACGCATGTTCTCGATCACGAAAGCCGTGCGAGTTAATCGTCACATGCACATTGAGCAGGCCGAAACCTTCGAAATTGGGGACGAGTCGGTGCCCATAGACATCGGATGGTTCATACCAATTGGCATAGTCCACATACGGACGGGATAACGGGTGATCGATAATTCTAAGAGCTCCTCTGCGAGGAGAAGGGCGAAGACGAGGGATCCGAGCACCAATGGTACTTCCCTGTATCGTCCCCGAACGATGAGGAGCAACAATCCGGCACATAACAAAGCTATGATCGGAAACTCGGTCGTCGTCGAACGTATCGTAAGCCAGCCCCATTGGAGGTTGACCCCTCCGGCGAATATGACGAGCAGGGCGTCCAACGCGAAAACGCCCATTCCGGCAAGGAGAATACGGCAGCTAATTCTTTTCAAGCCGGAGGTATACCGAGCGATCTCACACATATCGCTAATTGAGATTGTATTGAGCGTGGTGCGAAAGCAGGTACTTCGCGACCATCTTGGCCGCGAGTCGCTGGCCTCTCTCGTTCCAGTGGCCGTCGTGCGGCCATGAATGCTACTGCCCGGTCTCCAGAAAATCTTGCCGGAACGGCTGAAGCAGATTGATCACCTTGAATCCGGACTCCTCCCCTAACTTGGCGATCGCCTGAATAAGGTTTCGCGACGTATAACCATGGAAGGGATCGGGAAGCCGTCTCTGCACCAATCATCCAAACGGAGGGAACCGGACCGCGTCAGTTGGTGGAGAACATCAAATGGTTGGGAAAGGATGCAAGCCTATCTTTCGAACGCATACCGCAGTTTCTCGTCAACCTGCGTCAGTAAGGCAGCCGAAAGCTCTCCAAGTTCACCCAAGACAATCGTGGACTCCACGGTGGCTACCTTATCCAACTTCACGAGCGACCGTGTTTTCAGTCCCGTCAGCCCAAAGTCCGAGCGAGACTCGTCAATGAGTAAATCGGTCGGTGCGAGAGGCTGTTCCCGATAGGACCCAATGAAGGCCAGGAGGACATCCTTTCCCGAACGGTCCGAGCGCGAGACCACGACAGCGGGACGCACTTTCTGACCTGACAAATCGGTGAACGGAAAAGAGACGAGTACAACCGTTCCGCGCTTCACCGGTAACGCACTTTGAGATCGTCGACCGTGTAGACGTCCGGCATTTCGCGCAGCCAGTCGAACGCGCCTCCCAACTCAGCCAGCCGCATCAGCCCCACAGTCGCAATTTCGTCGGATTCCATATGAAGCTTGATCTCTTCGCTCCTCCGCGCGAGCTCGACGAGCCGGTCGAACTCCTCACGCGGTGGGATGGCTTCGTCGCCGATCAATTGCGCGTGCAACGTGGTCATTGGCCTGCCTCTTCCCGCTGATGGAACAAGCAGAAGTCCAGGCTACACGTTTAAAGCAAGACGCTGAGAGGCGAACTCCGGAACATCGCTCAGTGTCCCGCCTTTTCCAAATTGCCCGAGTAGCGGCAACGGCTGCTCCCAGAACCGCCGTATCCTGCTCCACTAGACCGGATTGGCCTGGCTGAACCCCCGCCAATATCGTCCCAGGCCTACGATCTCAAATGTTCTTGGCGCCTTAGCCCGCATTATTCATGACGGTTCGTCGCGTTCCCCCCGTTGCCATGAACGAGCAACGGGTACCCGGGAGTCGCGTCGCGAGACGGGC
>Ga0070741_10001918_pt1 | contig 58966 bp, 41 predicted proteins | sample Coa_R1_4_FD_66440 | JGI IMG/M metagenome (GOLD analysis project Ga0070741, IMG submission 66440) | Surface soil microbial communities from Centralia Pennsylvania, which are recovering from an underground coalmine fire - Coalmine... | ecosystem: Environmental > Terrestrial > Soil > Unclassified ... | reverse complement strand
CGCCTCGGCCGATGTGTCGATCGTCAAGACATTGACCACCGCCGGCCCTTTCCACGCCGGCGATTCGATCAGCTACACGCTCGTCGTCGCCAACGCCGGCCCCTCGACCGCGACGAGCATCCAGGTCACCGACACGCCGTCGAACATGACGATCACCAACGTCAGCGGCAGCGGCTGTGCGGCTCTCCCCTGCACGATCGCTTCGCTCGCGAACGGCGCCAACACAACGATCAACGTCACGGCGAAGATCACCGCCGCCGGCGCCTTCGACAACACGGCGACGGCGACCGCCGTGCAGTTCGACCCGAACACCGGCAACAACACCGACAACACCGGCAACGGCGGCACGGCGGTTGCCGCGGCCGACGTCTCACTGGTCAAGACATTGACCACCGCCGGCCCCTATCACGCCGGAGACTCGATCAGCTACACGCTCGTCGTGGCCAACGCCGGCCCCTCGACCGCGACCAGCATTCAGGTCACCGACACTCCGACGAATCTGACGATCACGAACGTCAGCGGCAGCGGCTGCTCGGCGCTTCCCTGCACGATCGCCTCGCTGGCCAACGGTGCCAACACGACGATCAACGTCACGGCGACGATCATCGCCACGGGCGCATTCGACAACACCGCGACCGCGACGGCCGCGGAGTTCGATCCGAACACTTCCAACAACACCGACAGCACCGGCAATGGCGGTACGGCCGTCGGGTCCGCCGACGTCTCTCTGGTCAAGACATTGACCACTGCCGGCCCGTACCACGCCGGCGATTCGATCAGCTACACGCTCGTCGTGGCCAACGCCGGTCCGTCGACGGCCACCAGCATCCAGGTCACCGACACGCCGTCGAGCATGACGATCACCAACGTCAGCGGCAGCGGCTGCTCGGCGCTCCCCTGCACAATCGCCTCGCTCGCGAACGGCGCCAACACCACGATCAACGTCACGGCGACGATCACCGCCGCCGGCGCGTTCGACAACAGCGCGACGGCGACCGCCGTCCAGTTCGACCCGAACACCGGCAACAACACCGACAACACCGGCAACGGCGGCACCGCAGCCGCCTCGGCCGATGTGTCGATCGTCAAGACATTGACCACCGCCGGCCCCTACCACGCCGGCGATTCCATCAGCTACACGCTGGTCGTCGCCAACGCCGGCCCCTCGACCGCGACGAACATCCAGGTCACCGACACGCCGTCGAACATGACGATCACCAACGTCAGCGGCAGCGGCTGCTCGGCTTTGCCTTGCACGATCGCTTCGCTCGCGAACGGCGCCAACACCACGATCAACGTCACGGCGACCATCACCGCCACCGGCGCGTTCGACAACACCGCCACGGCCACGCCTGCCGAGTTCGACCCGAACACCGGCAACAACACCGACAACACCGGCAACGGCGGCACCGCCGCGGCGGCCGCGGACGTGTCGGTCGTGAAGACGCTCGTCACCGCCGGCCCCTATCACATCAGCGATTCGATCCAGTACACGCTCGTCGTCGCCAACGGCGGTCCGTCGACAGCGACGAACGTCCAGGTCACCGATACGCCCACGAATCTCGCCATCACCAACGTCAGCGGCGGCGGCTGCTCGGCGCTTCCCTGCACGATCGCCTCGATGGCCAACGGCGCCAGCGTCACGATCACGGTGACGGCGACGATCACCGCGACGGGCACGTTCGACAACAGCGCCACCGTCACCGCGGCGGAGTTCGACCCGAACACCGGCAACAATTCCGACAACACCGGCAACAGCGGCACCGCGACGGCGCTGGCCGACGTCTCGATCGTCAAGACATTGACCACCGCCGGTCCCTACTCGCTCAACGAGTCGATCCAGTACACGCTGGCCGTCGCCAATGCCGGACCTTCGACGGCGACGAACGTCCAGATCGCCGACACGCCAACCAACATGACGATCACCAACGTCAGCGGCGGCGGATGCTCGGCGCTTCCCTGTACGATCGCCTCGATGGCATCGGGCGGCAGCGCCACGATCACGGTAACGGCCACGATCACGGCGACCGGCGCCTTCTCCAACACCGCGACGGTCAGCGCGACGGAGCCCGATCCGAACAGCGGCAACAACTCTTCGACGGCGGGCGGCAACGCCTCCGCCGCGGCCGACGTCTCGGTCGTCAAGACGTTGACCACCGCCGCTCCGTACACGCTCGGCCAGAATGTGACCTACACGCTCCTCGTCGCGAACGCCGGACCTTCGACGGCGACGAATGTCCAGGTCACCGACACCCCGACGAATCTGACGATTCAGACCGTCAGCGGCGGCGGCTGCGCGGCGCTCCCCTGCACCATCGCCTCGCTGGCCAACGGAGCGAGCGTCACGATCACCGTCACAGCAACGATCAACGCCACGACCTTCGACAACAGCAGCACGGTCAGCGCGACGGAGCTCGATCCGAACCCCGGCAACAACACGGACAACACCGGCAATGCCGGCTCGACCGGCACACCGGCCGACATGCAGATCGTCAAGACGTTGACGACCAGCGGTCCGTTCTCCGCCGGCCAGAGCATCACCTACACGCTGCAGATCACCAATGGCGGCCCGGCCAACGCCACCAGCATCCAGGTCACCGACACGCCCACGAACCTCACGATCACGAACGTGACGGGCGGCGGCTGCTCCGCGCTCCCCTGCACGATTCCCAGCATGCTCAACGGCGCGAGCGTGACGATCACCGTGACGGCGACGATCAACGCCGCCGGCGCCTTCGACAACTCGGCGAGCGTCTTCGCAGCCGAGGGGGATCCGAATCTGGCGAACAACACGGACAGCACGGGAAATGGCGGCAACGCCGCCGCCGCGGCCGACGTCTCGATGGTCAAGACGTTGACGACCGCGGGCCCCTATGCGCCGGGACAGGCGGTCAGCTACACGCTCGTCGTGGCCAACGGCGGCCCGTCGACGGCGACGAACATTCAGGTCACCGATACGCCGGCGAACCTCACGATCACCAACGTCAGCGGCAGCGGCTGTTCCGCGCTCCCCTGCACCATCGCCAGCCTGGCCAGCGCCGCGAGCACCACGATCAATGTTACGGCCACGATCAACGCGGCGGGCGCGTTCGACAACGGCGCGACTGCCACCGCAACGGAGACGGATCCGAATCCAGGCAACAACAGCGACAGCAGCGGCAACGGCGGCACGGCAGTCTCGGCCGACGTCTCGGTCGTCAAGACATTGACCACCGCGGGGCCCTATCTCCAGGGCCAGACGCTGACGTACACCCTGCTCGTCGCCAACGCCGGACCGTCCACGGCGACCAGCATCCAGGTCACCGACACGCCGTCGAATCTGACGATCACCAACGTCAGCGGCGGCGGCTGCTCGGCGCTCCCCTGCACCATCGCCAGCCTCTCCAGCGGCGCCAGCACGACGATCACCGTGACGGCCACGATCAACGCGCCGGGCGCCTTCGACAACAGCTCCACGGTCGCCGCGGCCGAGCCGGATCCCAATCCGGCGAACAATACGGATAGCACCGGCAACGGCGGCAACGCGTCTCCGGTCGCCGACGTCTCGATCGTCAAGACGTTGACCACCGCAGGACCCTTCAGCTCCGGCCAGAGCATCACCTACACGCTGGTCGTGGCCAACGGCGGTCCGTCCGCGGCGACGTCGATTCAGGTCACCGACACACCGACCAACCTCACGATCACCAACGTCAGCGGCGGCGGTTGCGCGGCACTCCCCTGCACGATTGCCAGCCTGGCCAACGGCGCCAGCGTGACGATTACGGTGACCGCCACGATCACCGCCAGCGGCGCGTTCGACAACAGCGCGACGGCCACGGCGGTGGAAGCCGATCCCAATCTCACGAACAACACGGACAACACGGGCAACAACGGCATCACCGGGGCTTCCGCCGATGTGTCGATCGTCAAGACGTTGACTACCGCAGGGCCGTTCACGGCTGGGCAGTCGATCGCCTACACGCTCGTCGTGGCCAACGCCGGCCCCTCGACGGCGACGAACGTCCAGGTCACCGACACGCCCACGAATCTCACCATCACCGGCGTGAGCGGCGGCGGCTGTGCGGCGCTTCCCTGTACGATCGCCAGCCTGGCGTCGGGAGCTAGCGCAACGATCAACGTCACGGCGACGATCAATGCCAGTGGTGCGTTCGACAACACCGCCACCGTCTCGGCAACCGAGCCCGATCCGAATCCCGGCAACAACACCGACAGCACCGGCAACGGCGGCAACGCCTCGCCGCTGGCCGATGTCTCGATCGTCAAGACGTTGACCACCGCCGGACCGTTCACCGCCTCGCAGCAGGTCGCCTACACGCTGGTCGTGGCCAACGCGGGCCCGTCGCCGGCGACGACGATTCAGGTCACCGACACGCCCACGAATCTCACGATCACCAGCGTGAGCGGCGGCGGCTGTGCGGCGCTTCCCTGCACCCTTGCCAGCCTCCCGGTCGGAGCCAGCGTCACGATCAATGTCACGGCGACGATCAACACCAACGGCGCGTTCGACAACAGCGCGACCGCGCTCGCCGTCGAGACCGATCCCAATCTCGCCAACAACACCGACAACACCGGCAACGGCGGCACGGCCGGCGCGCAGACCGTCGACGTGATGATCACCAAGACCGCCAATGTCACGCAGTTGCAGGTCGGCGGAACCCTCGACTACACGCTCACCGTGCACAACAACGGCCCCGGCACCGCGACGGGCGTGACCGTCACCGATCCGCTGCCGTCGTCGTACACGCTCCTGAGTGCAACGGCGAGTCAGGGTACGTGCAGCGGCACGACCACCGTGATCTGCTCGCTCGGAACGATGCTCAACGGCGGGACGGCAACGATCACGCTGCACGGCATCGTGACCCAGCCCGGCAATCTCACGAACACGGCAACCGTCGTCGCCAACGAGTCCGAGACCTCAACATCCAACAACTCCTCGGTCACCGGCGTCGCCGTGATCCCGGGCGCCGCAATCCCGACCCTGAGCGAATACGGCCTGATGCTCATGGCCCTCTTCCTCGGCATCGCCGCAGTGATCGCAACGAAACGAAGCTGACCGTCGCTCCCCCTCGCCCCGGCTCCGTCGGGGCGAGGGGGGTTAAAAGCGAAATTCAAAAAGCAGAAGGCAGAACGCAGAACGCAGAATTGAGAATTCAGAATTGATGTGGCGCTTCGCGCGTCGCTCTTCCTGAATTCTTCATTCTGCGTTCTGCGTTCTGCGTTCTGCATTTCGCTTTTGACTCTCGTTGAAGAAGACACGAAAAGCGAAATTCAGAATTCTTGAATTTCCTCGCGCTCCGTCACCGCTGCCAGCTCCGCACGAACTGAAGCTGCGACAATAGTCGCCGGAATGCATCTCCATCCCGGCGACAAACTCGGCCGATATGAGATCGTCTCATTCATCGGCGCGGGCGGCATGGGTCAGGTCTATCGCGCGCGCGATGCGCAGCTCGCGCGCGAAGTCGCCGTCAAGCTCCTGCCCACCGCATCCGCCGGCAACCCTCAGATCGTCACGCGATTCCAGCAGGAGGCGCGCGCCCTCGGCCTCCTCAATCATCCGAACCTCGTCACCGTGTACGACTTCGGCACGTCCGGCGATTCGTTCTACATCGTGCTGGAGCTGCTCGAAGGCGAGACGCTTCGCGAGCGCATCACGCGCGGCCCGCTCTCGCCGCGCCGCGCGATCCAGTACGCCACCTCCATCGCGCGCGGCATGGCCGCCGCGCACGATCGCGGAATCGTCCATCGCGATCTGAAGCCGGAGAACGTCTTTCTGACGAAGAGCGGCGGGCTGAAGATCCTCGACTTCGGTCTGGCGAAGATGAATCCCGCGTTCGATCTCTTCGCCGCCGACGACGACTCCCCGACGCTCGTCGGCGTCTCGCAGCCGGGGATGGTCATCGGCACCGTCGGCTACATCGCGCCGGAGCAGTTGCGCGGCGAAGCCGTCGATCATCGCGCCGACATCTTCGCCTTCGGCGGCATCCTCTTCGAGATGCTGACGGGCAAGCGCGCCTTCAAGGGTCCGACAGCCGTCGCGACGATGAGCGCGATTCTCAACGACGATCCCGCCAGCCTGCAGGACCTCGGTTCCGCGGCCATCCCCGGACTCGATCTGATCGTCGCGCGGTGTCTGGAGAAGGATCCGGAGAATCGCTTTCAGAGTGCGCACGATCTCGCCCTCGCGCTGGAGGCGCTGGGCAGTTCGACCGACAGCCTCGCGATTCCCTTCGCTGCGAGACTGCGAGGCAGCGCGCGACGATTCAAACGGTACGCGCTCACAGCGGCCGCGGCGCTCGTTGCCGCTGCCATCGGTGCCTTCCTCTGGACGCGCCTCCAGCCGCATCCCCAGCCGCGCTATCGCCAGCTCACCTTCCGCCGCGGCGACATCTCCGCCGCGCGCTTCACTCCCGACGGCGGCATCGCCTACTCCGCCGCATGGGAGGGCGGCCATATTCGATCTACACCTCGCGCCTGGACTCCATCGAGTCGCGCGATCTCGAGCTCCGCAGCAATGAACTGTTAGGCGTCAGCCGCACCGGCGCACTCGCCCTCATCGTGAAGGAAACGGAGGTCGGGGGAACGCTCGCGGTGGCCTCGCTGTCGGGTGGCGCACCGCGCGAAGTGGCGGACGATGTCGTCGCGGCCGACTGGTCGCCCGACGGCAAAACGCTGGCACTCGCGCGGCGCACGAGCAGCGGCGAATATCAGATCGAGTATCCGCCGGGAAAGATCCTCTACTCCGGCCCGACGCGCATCCGCGATCTGCGTGTCTCGCCCGACGGAACGATGCTGGCCTTCCGCCTCCGCGAGGCGCGGCTCGGCAAGGCCTTCGCGGTGGCCATCCTCGACTCTAACCATCGGCTGCACAAGCTCGGCGACTGGAACAACGCCAAGGGGCTGGTCTGGACGCCCGATGGCGCGAAGGTCCTCTTCGCCTCGAACGAGAATGGCTCGACGGCCTTGCGCAGCGTGACGCCATCCGGCCGCGTGGAAGTCATCGGACGCTTCGACGGCTTCGTCAAACTTCACGACATCGCGCCGAACGGCGAGCTGCTGATGACGCGCGATGACTATCGCGAAGGCATCATGGCCCGCGCTCCCGGAGCCGATCATGAGCGCGATCTCTCCTGGTTCGACGGCTCCGGAGCCTCCGACATCTCACCCGATGGAACGCTTCTCCTGATGAGCGAGTTCGGCGAAGCCGGCGGCGCGAAGTACTCCGCCTACGTCCGTCCGATGAACGGCGATCCCGCCGTGCGCCTCGGCGACGGCTACGGCGTCGCGCTCTCTCCCGATCTCACTTCCGCGCTGGTCATCGTTCCCGGCACCACACCACACCTCGCGATCGTCCCGCTGGGCGCAGGCGAAACCCGCACCGTTCCCCGCGGCAACATCGAAGACTACGAGTTCGCCTCCTGGCTTCCCGACGGACACACGATCGTCTTCACCGGACGCACCGCGAACACGCCGATGCGCGTCTACCTGCAGGACACGCGCGGCGGCGTCCCCGTCGCGATCGGCCCGCCCGACGTCCGCCTCGCGCAATCCTCGCGGCCCGTCTCGCCTGACGGAAAACGGCTCGTCGTCCGGCGCGACGACGGCGCGATCCTCATCGTCTCCACCGATGGAAGCGGCACACCCCACGTGCTGCCGATCGACAAGCGCTATCGCCCGATCACGTGGTCGCCCGATGGCCGCGAGCTCTTCGTCTACGGCGAGGCGGAGATTCCGGCGAAGATCTATCGCGTGAATGTCGAGAACGGAACACTGACGTTCGTTCGCGATCTGATGCCGGCCGACGCCGCAGGTGTGTATCGCCTGCTCGACGTCGTCATCACACCCGACGGAAGAGCCTACGCCTACGGCGTTCTGCGCAATCTCTCGACTCTCTTCCTCCGCCAGTAGCACACTAAGGGGATGCCGGTCATCACGAGTGCCGCTTCGTGGATGTTCCTCGCTCTCGCCACGCCCGCGCGCCGCCGCCCGTCGCCGCAACCGTGGCAACCGAATTTCACTGTGGCGAAGATCGGCCCCATCACCGTTGCTGCGAAAACGTTCCATGCATCAGGACGAGTGAGCGCGCAGTGGAACAGCGCAGCATCGGCCGATCATTACGAAGTGACTGCGACGAAGGCGAACGGCGGCGTTCCCATCGTCTACAAGATGAACCAGAGCGGAACGCTGACGGGCCTTGCGTCATCGACCGAATATCGCTTCGCGATCAAGGCATGCCTCGACGCCGCGTGCTCCTCTTCGATCGACGGCGGAACAGCGTCCGCGACGACGGACGAGGAGTATTGGCAGATCCGGGGAACCGGAAGCACGTTCGCGACCGCGGACAGGATCGTGTCCGACGGAAACACCAAACCCTGGGTTGTGCGCTGGGGTGCGGATGCAGGCTCGAGCCTCGCGAACCGCGCGCAGCTCTACTACGACCCGATCCCTTCTTCGGAGAAGGGCATCAAGATCGGGACGAACAGCAACGCGATCACCTCGGCGGATTCGGTCGCGTCATGGACGCCGCTCTCCGGCTACGGATTTCATCGCAATGATGGAAATGGAAAAGCCGGCACAGGCCCTCTGACGTTTCAGGTCATCCCGCTCAGCGCCCGAACCGGCGGTGCGGCACTTCTGATCTACGAAGCGACGGATGCGGATGGTCACGGAAGGATCTACTCAATCAAGAGCCGCGACGGCTGGCTCGGACGCGATTTCAACAAGAGTGCAAGCACGATCTGTGCAGACACCGACCTCGTCGCCGGCGGCAACTGCGAAGCGAAGCTCGAGATCGGCATCGCGAGCGACGGCAATCCGCACGTGAACGAGGCGCGCCAGTTCAAGGTGGGACTGCCGCTGCTCGATCAGTGGACGTGGGACGGCGACTCCGGCACTTTCATGGTCGTCACACTGCACTTCGGCAACGACACTGCCTGCAGCACGAGCTTCTTCAACATGGGTTCCGCGTTCTATGGGAACAGCAAGTGGACTCTCGAATACGGCAGCAACGGCTGTCCGAAAGTGATCCCCGGAGTCCAGGCACCGATGCCGGTGCACCTCGGTGCTCTTCGCTACAAGCTCTATTTCAATCACAACACGAATGCGAGCGGCTCCGCCGATCAGTTCAAGCCGATGAAGCTGCTCTACGCCGACGGCGCCGGAGGTCTGAGCCCGGCGCTCGTGGAATTCGCGGACTGGGAAGACATCTCGCAGGCTCGCCGCGTCAACATATTCTGGCCCACGGGCGTGCTCCTCACCGATCAGGAGAAGAGCATGTTCGACGACTATCAGGTGTGGATGCCGGCCGGCGATCCTCAACTGCAGGTGATGTACTCGAACATGAGCTGTCCGAACAACGCGTGCGGCCCGCCGTTCATCGGGATGGCTGTGCTGTTGAATCCGTGAGCGGCTTCGTTCGCTCGCCGAGGAGAGTGACGAGATACACCATCGCCATGAGGGCGATGAACAGCAGTACGGCGATGATGATCCCTGCGTAGCGGCCGAGCCAGTCGGTGCGGCCGCGTGCGATCGCGAGCGCCTCGTCGATCTGCTTGCCCGAGTATTCGGTGCCGAGAAGATATTTCACGGGCCGCAGACTGGCGTCGAGGACGATGATCTGATTCGGGTGTGCGAACAGTCCGTTCGCATCCGCGTAACGATAGCCGAGGGGATCGAGAAACTCGTGCGGATTCCGGGACGAGACGAGGGTCCACGAAAGAGGCAGCGCATGCCGCTCGCGAAAACGGCGCAGATCGGCCGGTGTGTCGCGCGGGTCCATGGAGAAGAGGATGACGCGATACGACGAGGGTGACGCCGCCGACTCCGCGACTCCGCGCTTCAGCCCATTCGCAATCAGAGGACAGGCCAGCGGACACCGGCAGTAAATCGGCGCGACGATCACCGGAGCCCCGCGGAACTCGTCCGTCGAGCGAACGCGGTTGGTGTCGTCGGTGGTTAGGATGGCGAGGAGAATGAGAGTGAGCATGATTGCTAGTGGAAAGGATGGGACGGATGGGACGGATGGGACGGATGGGACCGATGGGACGGATGGGACCGATGGGACGGATGGGACGGATGGGACTCCGATGCGGTTCTACCCATCCGTCCTATCCGTCCCATCCGTCCCATAGTCCCATCCCATTCATCTATTCAGCCACCGGGCTCCCGGGCAAATACCTCGGTGCGCCTTCGTAGTTCGCCTTCGCCAGTTCGTAGAACGGCGCGGTGTACGCGAGGATCAGGAGAATCACGGCCGCGATGATCCAGGGGCGGAAGCTCTGCACGGCCGGAACGCGTTCGTCGTGCAGCGGCTCGCTCACCGGAAGGTCGAGTGCTGCTTCGCGCGTCTTGCTGCTGAGCAGCGTCGTGAAGAAGACGATGAAGTAGAGCGCCATCGCCGTGAACATGATCACGCCGCCGATCGTCCCGACGAGCTTCGCCACTTTCCACGCCGGCTGATACAGCGGTGATGCGGGGTTCGTGTACGACAGCCCCATGTTGGTGCGGCGCGGCTCGCCGGCGATGCCTCCGATGAAGAGTCCCGTCGAGAACACCATGATGCCCAGCGTCCAGAGATACGGCACCCAGGCATTGAGTCCCTTGAACCGGATGTCGCGCCCGGTTAGACAGGAGATCAGCAGGAGACTCCCGCCGATGAATGCGAGAAACACCGGCCCGGCCACCGTCTGATGAAAGTGCGCCGGCATCCACGCCGTGTTGTGCACGACGTTGTCGAGGTTGTAGGAAGCGTTGATGATCCCTGTGATGCCGCCGAAGATGAAGATGAAGAGACCGCAGAAGAGATAGCCGAACATCCAGCGCTCGCGATCGAGCCACGGCAGCTTCTTCCACCAGCCGAACAGTCCCTCGCCTCCCTGCTTCCGCGCGCCGTACTCCATCGATGCCGCGAGCGTGAACGCCGTGACGAGACTCGGAATCGCCACGAGCAGCGTGAAGAACGCATGCACCGACTTCCAGGTCGTGCTGATCGCGGGCTCCGTATATTGATGATGGATCCCGATCGGCGCGGAGAAGGCGACGAGCCAGAGGAACGTGAATCGTCCCGCGAAATCGGAGTAGAGCTTTCCGCCGGCGAGCTTCGGCAGCATCGTGTAATACATCACGTACGCCGGCAGCAGCCAGAAGTAGACGAGCGGGTGGCCGAAGAACCAGAAGAGCATGCGCGCCAGCGGCACGTTCACGGTCTTCGTGATGCCGAGGGACCAGGGGATCAGCAGGAAGATGATCTCCACCGCGACCGGCAGCGTGGCGATGAACCAGACGATGAACGTGGCGAAGATGCCGGTAATCGCCAGCGGCGTCTTTTCGCCGGGATGTTCGCGCTTCCACGCGCGATAGGTCGGAATCCAGCAGAAGAACGCGACCCACGACCCAACCACGAGCAGCACCAGTCCGATGTAGAACGCCGGATGCGCCTTGAGCGGCGGATAGAACGTGTAGAGCACGCTCGCATGTCCGGTGAGCATCGGCACGGCGGCCATCAGCGTCCCGATCACCATCAGCCACATCGACGCCGAGGCGCCGCCATGGATCAGCGGCTTGCCGGTGTAGAAGCGCATGATCGCGTGTCCGAACGCGACGGCGAAGAACGTCGTGAAGACGACGGCGTTGATCGCACCATGCAGCGTCAGCCCCTGGTAGTACTCGATGCCGAGGAAGGAGCGGGAGCGGATGACGCCGGCGCGATAGAGCACCTGCAGCAGTCCTGTCGCGATGCCGAGGATGAGGAGGACCATCGGAAAGGCGATCTCGGTGAGGATGATCGTGCGGAGGCCGGGCTCGATCTCGGTGCGCGTCATTTCAGGGTCTCCAGATACTCGACGATCGTGTGCAGGTCGTTCGGCGGAATTTCCATCGCAGGCATCACCGGGTCGAAGCCTTTGACGATCTGCGAGTCCGGCTTCTCGATCGACTGCTTGAGATAGTCGTCCGTCGCGGTGACCGTCTTGCCGTCGGCGAGCGTCCGCTTGCTGCCGTAGAGACCCTTGAACGTCGGGCCGGGCGACGGCGTGCCGTCGAGCGAATGGCAGGCCGTACAGCCGTATTTGTCGAGCAGATCCCTCCCCGACGCTGCTGCAACGGCTGGTTGGGGCGGCGGCTCCGGCGGCTTGTCGGTGACGTGAATGCGTCCCGCCATGTTGTGATGCTGCACGCCGCAGTACTCGTTGCAGACGACGAGGTAGTCGCCCGCCTTGTCGAACTTCACGCGCGCGTAGTTGACGGCGCCCGGCACGGCCATCAGATTCACGTTCGTGCCGATGATCTGCATCCCGTGCGTGACGTCGGCAGTGCTCAGATAGATGTCGACGGTCGAACCGGGAACGACATTCAGATCGGCAGGCTCGAACTTCCACATCCGCGCCACGTAGTGCACCTCGTAGCGCTTCGGCCCCTGCTCGATGACCTTCGCATCCTTGAAGGGGCGCACGTCGTTGAGGCAATTCGGCACATCGATGCCGAAGACGCGGACGGAAAGAGCGATCACGCCGGCGATCGCAAGGACGAAGATGGTCGCAGCCGCGATGATTCGTTTCTCGAGCATCGCTAGCCCCGCGCCACCATGATGCCCATGATCAATCCCCAGAGCGCGACGTAGAACAGCATCATCGCGACGAAAAAAGCAATCGCACCACGAGGAACGAAATCTTCGTCTTCCATAAAAGGAAGAAAACATGGGGGCGAAAGGGTGCAGGGTGTTCGTTGTCACATGGCGGTGTGATGGGATGGGACTATGGGACGGATGGGACCTATAGGACCTATAGGGAGTTACCGTCTAACCTCGGTTCCGCCCACAGGGTCCCATTGGTCCCATAGGTGTCCCATTAGTCCCCCATAGTTACCGTCTAACCTCGGTTCCGCCCATAGGTCCCATAGGTCCCATAGGTCCCATTAGTCCATAGTTACCGTCTAACCTCGGTCCGCCCATAGGTCCCATCCGTCCCATCCGTCCCATCCCAACCATCACACTCCCCGGTGACCGCTCACACCGCCCTTCGTGCGACGCTTCTTTACCGTTCGTTTCATGGCGGTCACAGTGGAAGCAATCGGTTACCGGCTGACACCGGATGGGTCTTTCATTCGCGGCGGGTTCCTGGTCGATCCCAAACCTGACGAAGTCGTCGTCGAAGTTGCGGGCTGCGGCCTGTGTCACACCGACATCGGGTTCGCGCGCGGCGGCGTCGCGACGCGGCATCCGCTCCCGCTGATTCTCGGCCACGAGATCTCCGGGCGCGTGATCGATGCCGGTGCAAGCTCGGCGCAGTGGGTGGGCCGCGCCGTCATCGTTCCGGCGGTCATTCCCTGCGGCGACTGCGATGCGTGCCGCGCGCATCGCCCGACGATCTGCCGCCGGCAGTTCATGCCGGGCAACGATGGCGACGGCGGCTTCGCGTCACACGTCGTCGTGCCGGCACGCGGTCTCTGCCCCGTTCCTGAAACATTGCCGGATGGCATCACGCTGCCGATGCTCTCCGTGCTCGCCGACGCGATCAGCACTCCATTCGAAGCGATCGATCGCGCCAACGTCGGCCCTGACGACGTCGCGGTTTTCGTCGGCGTGGGAGGAGTCGGCGGCTTCGGCGTGCAGATCGCCGCGGCACTCGGCGCCTGCGTCGTCGCGATCGACGTCAGCGAGATGAAGCTCGAGCTCGCGAGCCAGCATGGCGCATCGCTCACCTTGAATGCGCGCACTCTGACGCCGAAGGAAATCAAAGCGGGCATCCGCTCCGTCGCGCGCAAGGGGCTGAAGATTTTCGAGACGAGCGGCACGACGGCCGGCCAGCAGACCGCATTCCAACTGCTCGACTACGGCGCGTATCTCGCGATCGTCGGCTTCACTCCCGACAAGGTCGAGCTGCGGCTCTCGAACCTCATGGCCTTCGACGCCACGGCGCGCGGTAACTGGGGCTGCGCGCCGGCGAAGTATCCCGCCGCCCTGAACCTCGTGCTCGAGGGAAAGATCGCCATCGCCCCGTACATCGAGCTCCACTCGCTCGACGAACTGCCTGCGCTCATCGACCAACACACGCCACTGCGTCCGGTACTGCTGCCATGAAAAATCACAACCTCACCAGCGATTTCTCTCCACGCGAGATCCTCGTCTCACGGCACCGCGTCGCGGACGGACTGCACAGCGTCTGGATCACGCTCAACAACCCGCGCGAGATGAACAGCTACACCAGCGAGATGGTGAAGGAGATCATCCTCGCCATTCGCGAGGCGAGCAACGATCGCGCAGCGGTCGCCGTCGTCCTGACCGGCGCCGGCAGCTCCGCCTTCTGCGCCGGCGGCAACACGCGCGAATACGCGGAGCTCTACGCCGGCCGTCCCAACGAATACCGGCAGTACATGCGGCTCTTCAACGACATGGTCACCGCGATTCTCCATTGCGACAAGCCGGTGATCTGCCGCGTGAACGGCCTGCGCGTCGGCGGCGGACAGGAGATCGGGATGGCCTGCGACTTCTCGATCGCCAGCGATCTCGCCCTCTTCAGTCAGGCCGGACCGAAGCACGGCTCCGCTCCCGACGGCGGCAGCACCGACTTCCTCCCGCTCTACGTCGGCGCCGAGCGTGCGATGTACAGCGCGACGCTCTGCCAGACGTGGAGCGCACACCGCTTCTACTGGCTCGGCGGCCTCACGCAGATCGTTCCCGCGCTGCGCGTCGACGGCCAGTGGTTTGCGAATCCGCTCGTCGTCACCGATCGCCTCATGGACGAATACGGCCGCATGATCATCGGCGAGCCGAAGAGCGGACCGGCGCGCGAGGAAGCGAAGGCACTCCTCGCACGCGGCAGCGTCGATCTCTCCCTCCTCGACGACGCCGTCGACGACCTCATCCAGAAACTGCTGCACACAATGCCCGACTGTCTGATCAAGACGATCGAGAGCGTGCGCAAGCACAAGCTCGAGCATTGGGACCGCAACCGCGAATCGAATCGAGCCTGGCTCTCGCTCAACATGATGACCGAGGCGAATGCGGGATTCCGGGCATTCCACTACGGAACGAAGCAGCAGCGCGAAGTCGACTTCGTGAAGCTGCGCCAGCGTCTCGCCGAAGGCGCGGCATGGAGCGAGGAGCTCATCGAGGAGGTCGCACCGTGGCTTGCACCGAAAGTGAATGTGTAGCGGACTGCGTCCGGCGCGCCGAAACGCTCGCGTTCGCAGATCCTCCCCCGCACTCGATCGGCTACATGCCGATCTATGTTCCGCGTGAGCTGATTCACGCTGCAGGTCTTCTCCCCGCCGGCCTCTACGGCGGCGGCGATCGCCTGGAGATCATCCGCGGCGATGCTTACTTCCAGTCCTACATCTGCCGCATCCCGCGCAGCACGATCGAGCTCGCGCTCTCCGGCCATCTCGATCGCCTCGACGGAATGCTCTTCCCTTCGATCTGCGACGTCATCCGCAATCTGTCGGGGATGTGGCAGATGCTCTTCCCCGACCGCTACGTCCGCTACATCGACGTGCCGCAGAACTTCGATCCCGCAGTCGGCGGGCGTTTCTGGCGGCACGAGCTCGAGACGCTGCGCCGCGACATGGAGCGCATCGCCGGCCGCCCGATCGACGACGAGGCACTGCGCAACAGCATCGCCGTCTACAACGAAAATCGCGCCGCGATCCGCGAGCTCTATGCGCAGCGCAGCCGCGCTCCATGGCGCTTCCCGCTGTCGGAAGCGTATCTCGTGCTGCGCGCCGGAAACTCGGTGCCGCCCGAAGAGCACACCGCCCTCATTCGCGACTACATCCGCGGCGCGGAGAACGACCTCTCGCGCCGCGAGATGGATCAGAGCCGCGTCGTCCTCGCCGGCATGTTCTGCGAACAGCCGCCGCACGGCCTCCTGGTGACGCTGGAACGCGCCGGCTGTGCCGTCGTCGACGACGATCTCTTCCTCGGCATGCGCTGGATCCAGGGCGACATCCCGCTCGATGGCGATCCGCTGCAGAATCTCGTCGACGCCTATCTAACAGCGAGCGCAACCACTGCATCACGCTACTCGCCGGAAGGCCACCGCGCGAAATGGCTGCTCGAGTCCTACCGCCGGAATGAGGCCGAGGGGGTGATCTTCTGCGCGCCGAGCTTCTGTGATCCGGCGCTGCTCGAGCAACCGATGCTCGTGGCCGCACTCGATCGCGCAGGGATTCCGCACACGGAGTTCAAGTACTCGGAAGACACCGGGCAGTTCGCGGTGATCCGGGAGCAGGCCGGGACATTCTCCGATTCGATCAGGCTGTGGAGTGCTTCATGAAAGAAAACTCGATGCTGCTCCAGAAGCAGCTCCTCGCCGATCACTTCGACGCGCTCGCACGCGCCAGGGACGAAGGGAAGAAGGTCGTCTACACATTCGTCCCCGGCAATCTCAACGAGCTCGTTCGCTCCTTCGATCTGCTGCCGGTCCTGCCGGAGATCAACGCGCTGCAGTCCGGCATGCGCAAGCTCTCCGGCGGATACATCACCGAAGCCGAAAAGAGCGGGCACAGCGAAGATGTCTGCACGTACGTGAAGTGCGACATCGGCATGCTGCGCAAGGGCAACATCGGCCCCACCGGAAAGCCGCTGCCGAAACCCGATCTGCTGCTGCTGTCGTACACCGGCTGCTTCACCTTCATGAAGTGGTTCGAGCTTCTGCGCGAGGAGTACGACTGCCCCGTCGCGATGCTGCACGTGCCGTATCAGTCGGAGGGACGCATCGAGCCGCACCAGCGCGAGTACATCGTGCAGCAGCTCCGGAGCGAGATCATTCCGAAGCTCGAGCAGGTCAGCGGCAGGGAGTTCGACATCGAGAAGCTGCGCAGCATGCTCCGGCTGTCGTCGAAAGCGGAAGACGATCTCGTCTGGGTGCTGGAGAGCGCGAAGAACACTCCCTCCCCCATCGATGCCTTCTTCGCCGGTGTCTACTACCTCGGGCCGATCTTCAGCGCGTTCCGCGGAACCGAAGACGCCGTGCAGTACTACCGCACGCTGCGGGGCGAGATCGAAGAGCGGATCGCGAACAAGGAAGGGCCGATCACGCCGGACGGTCCGATGAAGGGCGAGCGCTACCGGCTCGTCGTCGAAGGTCCGCCGAACTGGACGAGCTTCCGCGACTTCTGGAAGATGTTCTACGAGGAAGACGCCGTCGTCGTTGCCAGCACGTATACGAAAGTCGGCGGCTTGTACGACCAGGGCTTCCGCCACGATCCCGATCATCCGCTCGAGACGCTCGCCGATTACGCGCTCGGCTGCTACACGAATCTGAGTCTGCCGGCACGCGTCGATCTGCTCGCCAGATACATTCGCGACTATCGTGCGGATGGCTTCCTCGTGAACAGCGTGAAGAGCTGCAACTCGTTCAGCGTCGGACAACTGCTGATGCTGCGGCAGCTCGAGGAGCGCACCGGAGTGCCGGGCGCATTCATCGAAAGCGATCTCGTCGACCCGCGCTACTTCTCCGCAGCGAACATCAAGAACCGCATCGAGAGCTACCTGCAGATGCTCGATCAGAAGCGTGGTGCCGCATGAAAGTCTTCGTCGGCATCGACCTCGGCTCCACGACGACAAAGGCCGTGATCCTCGACGAAGAGGAGCGCGTCATCGGCCGAGGCATCACGAACAGCCGCAGCAACTACGACGTCGCGTGCGCGGTCGTGCGCGAGGAAGCATTCGTCCGCGCCCGTTTCACGATGATCGAGCGTGGACTGCGGACGCCTCGCCCGCACGTCATTCAGGATCTGGAGCGCAACTTTCGCCTGCACCAGCACCTCGAACAGCTCGATCGCCTGCGCGAGGCGATGCTGATGCTCGCCGCCAGGCGCGGCACGCCGGCGTCGATCATCAACGGCATCTGCGACGAGATGGCCATCCGGGCGCGCAAGCACTTCGCACCGGGCGCGACGCGCAAGAGCGATTTCTTCCGCGACCTCGCCGCCGCGGACTACATGTCGCTCGCCGAAGCGATCCGCGAAGTCTCCTTCGAGAGTCTCTGCGCGATCTACGACGCGGCGATCCTCGCCGTGGAGAACCTGACGCTCGATCGCGCCTTCGAGCGCCACATCGGCTCCGCACTCCAGGAGACGGAGGATGGCGAGAGCCTGAAGGAGGCGGTCGGGGCCGCGTGCAACGCTGAGTTAGTCGAATCGGGAAGCGTCGGCACCGGCTATGGCCGGCAGCGCCTCCCCTTCCCGAAAGAACAGATCCGCAGCGAGATTCTCTGCCATGGACTCGGCGCGCATGCGATGTTCCCCGGCACGCGGACGGTGCTCGACATCGGCGGCCAGGATACGAAAGCGATCCAGCTCGATCCGAACGGAATCGTGACGAGCTTCCAGATGAACGACCGCTGCGCGGCGGGCTGCGGACGCTACCTCGGATACATCGCCGACGAGATGAACCTCGGACTGCACGAGCTCGGGCCGCTGGCGAACGAGAGCCGGCATCGCGTGAAGATCAACAGCACGTGCACGGTGTTCGCCGGCGCCGAGCTGCGCGACCGGCTGGCGCTGGGGCAGAAGCGGGAGGACATCCTCGCCGGACTCCATCGCGCGATCATTCTCCGTGCGATGTCGCTGCTCGCGCGCTCGGGCGGAATCAGCGACGAGTTCACGTTCACCGGAGGCGTCGCGCGCAACAGCGCCGCAGTCGGCGCACTGCGCGACCTGATCGCGGAGAACTACGGCGCGCGGACCATCAACATCTCGCACGAGTCGATCTACACAGGCGCGCTCGGTGCGGCATTGTTCGCAACACGTTCCGCGGTGAGGGGTAACGCATGACGATCGCGGCGGGAATCGACGTAGGCTCCAGCGCAGTCAAGGTCGCGATGATCATCGGCGACGAAGTCCTCGCGCTCCACAGCGAGCGCATCCGGCGCCGCGAGCTTCGCAAAGTCATCAACGACGCCTACTCCATCGCCCTCGGCATGGCCAATGTCAAAGAGAGCGATCTCGCGTACGTCGCGACCACCGGCGAAGGCGAGCTCGTCGAATTTCGCCGCGGGCACTTCTACGGAATGACGACGCACGCGCGCGGCGCGATCCATCTGCTGCCGGAGACGCGCGCCGTCCTCGACATCGGAGCGCTGCATGCGCGCGCGATCCAGATGGACGACAGGAGCCGCGTGCTCAACTATCGGATGACGTCGCAGTGCGCGTCGGGCTCGGGCCAGTTCCTCGAGAACGTCGCGCGCTACCTCGGCATCGCGCTGGAGGAAGTGGGGCCGCTGTCGCTGCAGGGCGATGCGCCGGAGACCGTCAGCAGCATCTGCGCGGTGCTCGCCGAGACGGATGTCATCAACATGGTCAGCCGCGGGATCAAGCCGGCCGACATTCTCAAAGGCATTCACATCTCGATGGCCGGGCGCTACGTGAAGCTGTTGCGCGCGAGCGGAAACGCGACCGATGTCGCGATCACCGGCGGACTCGCTTCCGATGTCGGACTGGTCGAGGCCCTGCGCGAGAACTGCGCGGACCTGCGTTTTCACACGCATCCCGACTCGACCTACGCCGGCGCGATCGGCGCGGCGTTCTGGGGCGCTTATCGCCACCGAGTGCTCGAGTCGCGAAAGGCATCATGACGATCGCGGTCGTCACCGGCGCGCGCGGCGGGATCGGAAGCGTGATCGTCACGACGCTGCGCGAGGCGGGGATGACCGTCCATGCGCTCGATATCGAAGAATGCGATCTGCGCGATGACGACGCGGTGCGCGTCGCGCTGGAACGCGTCGCGGCATTCGATGTGCTCGTGCACACGGCGGGCGTGTCGCGCGACGGCGTGGTCTGGAAGCTCGATCCTGACGACTGGGACTTCGTGCAGCAGGTGAACCTGCGCAGCGCGTTCTTTCTGCTGCGGCACGCGATCCCGATCATGCGGGCGCGCGGCGGCGGGCGCGTGGTGCTGATCGGCTCCATCAACGGCTCGCGCGGAAAGATCGGCTTGTCGGCTTACGCTGCGAGCAAGGCGGGGCTCATCGGCCTCGCGAAGAGCGTTGCGCGCGAGACGGGGCGCTTCGGAATCTGCGTCAATGTGGTCGAGCCCGGCTGGGTGCGGACTGCGCTGACCGATTCGAGACCGGAGGAGTTGCGCGAGGCCGCGCGCGGCGAGACCGCTCTCGGCGAGCTCGTCGAACCGGCCGACGTCGCGGCCACGGTCGCGTTCCTCTGCGGACCGGGCGGACGGAGGATTACCGGGCAGGTGATCCGCGTCGACGCCGGGCAGCTCATCGGTTGACGTGGCAATCGTCATGCAATCGCGATTCGCATGCGCCGAGCACTTCTCGCACTGCTTCTGACCTTCCCGATGTATGCCGACTGTCCCTGCGTTCCGCGCGAGAACATGTGGGTCGTCAGGACCTGCGATGGCTTCAACTGCGCGATGAGCTCGCTCGCCGTGGCCAACGGAGATCCGCTGACCTTCGCCATGCCGGCGGGAATGGAGGACCCGAGGTGGATCGTGCTGCAACGCGTGGTTGGGGGAACGTATACCGATGACGGAAGCGATCCGTTCCGCGTCGAGCAATTCCCGGCTCTCGATGGCGCGACGGCGCGCATGAACGCGATCACGTCCGACCACCGCCCGATGATCGTGAGCGCCCCCGACGGCGCGCTCCTCGTCCTCTCCCTCCGCAACCCCATGACGCCCCGCCACCGCTCCACCCGTTAAGTTGGTTTTCGGGGGTCACACCTGGAAAATCAACTTAACGCGATCCCGGTTGTGCTAGCCTGAGCATCTCCACTTGATCGGCGACTCGATTCGCCCTTCCCGGCACGCCTCTCTTCTACATGCGTGTCCAGACAACTCAGACTTGAGCATCCCGGTGCCTTATGGCACATCACCAGCCGCGGCAATGAGCGCCGTCCGATCTATTACGACGACGAAGACCGCCGCCGCTTCATCCGCTTCATGGCCCATACGGTCAGCGTCCGCCGATGGGTGCTGCACGCGTGGGTCCTGATGACGAATCACTATCACCTGCTGCTGGAGACACCCGAGGTCGGGCTGTCGATCGGCATGAAGTGGCTCAACGAGACCTACGTCGATTACTTCAACCGGCGTCACTCGCGAGTCGGCCATCTGTTCCAGGGCCGGTTCAAGAGCATCCTCGTCGAGAAGGAAGGGCATCTTCTCGAATTGATCCGCTATCTCGTGCTGAATCCCGTGCGCAGCGGCACCGTCGTCTCTCCGGCGGAGTATCCATGGAGCAACTATCACGCAACGAGCGGGGACGCCGCGGCGCCGTCGTGGCTCGAGACGGGCTGGACCCTCGACCAGTTCGACCCGCGCGATCACGACAACGCAGGAGTCGCCTATCGCGAGTTCGTGGCCTCGGCACGCGGCGTCTCGTACAACCCCTGGGCCTCCCTCCGCGGTCAGATCTTCCTCGGCAGCGACGAATTCTGCCAGCGGATGCAGTCGCTGGTTAGCCAGAAGATCCGCAGCGGAGAGCATCCGAAGTCGCAGCGGAGGTTCGTCCGCCCGCCGCTGGAGTCGGTCGTATGGGAAATCACGACGCGCTTCGGGACCACGGTCGATGCACTGCGCCGCAAGGCGCGCGCCGGCATGCATCGCAAGGCGCTCGCACATCTCGCGGTCGACGAGTGCGGCCTCACGCTGCGCGATCTCGCCGGCTGGATGAACGCGACGCCACAGGCGATCTCGAAGATGCGCCAGGCGTCGTGCGAGTTGTACGCGATCAACGGCTCGTATCGGAAGCTGATCGACGAGATCACGAGGTCGTTAAGTTGATTTTCCAGGTGCGACCCCCGAAAACCAACTTAACGATGGCACGAGGGCCGTGAGTTAAGTTGATTTTCCAGGTGTGACCCCCGAAAACCAACTTAACGCCAGATGATGATGCGGGGGCGGGTGGGGGTGGGCTCGTTCCCGTCGGTGTGCGGCATGGCGGGATAGCCGAGCTCGGCCGCGACTTTGTGCCACTGCTCCTGGAAGTCGGGGCGATTGTGGTGCGGGAGGCTGATGCCGCGCGCGTAGAACGAGATGTGCAGCATCTCGCCGGCCCATGCGATCGCCATCAGATCCGAGGGGGTTGCGGGATGGCCTGCGACTGGAATCACGCCGCGCGATACTCCGTACGTCGGGTTGAGGATCAGCGTGTAGACCTTGATCTTCGAATGATCGTTCGCCGCGACGAGCGTCGCGATTCCCGGCTGCGGCGCGCGTCCCGCTCCCCCTTCGTTCGGATCTTCCTCGACGATCACCCGATATTCCTTCGGATCGAAGCGGTTCATGATGCGCTGCCCTTCGCCGGTCGCCGCCCAGCGGACCAGACCGGAGCGCGTCGCGTCGAAGCTGTTCCGCACCTGCAGCGCGCTGAACTGCGGTCTGGCCGCAGCATCGAACTGCACCGGCTCGCCGGCGAGGATGAGCGCCGCACTCTGGCGCGGCTCACGAAGTCCGCACAGAAGCAGCACCGCGATCAGCGCGGAAACCCGCTTCAACACGAAATCAGTGTAGGCCACTCTGCTGCAATACGGATTACCATCATCGGGGTTCACCCTATCCAATGGTGCTCGTTCCGTCGGACCGCGAAGAGTCCTCGCGGCGCAAGCTGTTCACTACGCTCGTCCTGCACGGGACGGCAGGGCTCGCTACGCTTCTCGCCATCACGTTCCTCCGGCTCGAGGAAACGCGCCGCGTTCTCCATGCTCTCGGGTCCTCGGCGCTCCCGCTGATCCTCATCTTCGTCGCGTTTGCGTTCTCGCTCTCGCTGCTCAAGTTCAAGCTGACCAACCGCGTCTTCGTCGCGCTCGGCATGATCGGCGCGACGACGATGCTTCCTCTCCTCGGCGTCGTTCTGTCCGCCTGGATCGCCGTGGCTGCCTCGGCGATTTCGCGCCTTCTCGCGATCAAGCAGATCGGCCCGAACAAATCCGATCTCGACGATCCGGTGATGGACTACCTGCGCGCCTTCGCGCAGTTCGCGACGTACGGAATCCCGACGCTGTTCGCCGGGACGATCTATCAGCTCATCGGCGGCGTCACGCCGCTTCAGGCCGCCACGTGGCCCGCGGCGGGACGCGTCGCCGTCGCGGGCTTCTCTCTCCTCCTCGCCAACCATACGGTCATGAAACAGGTCGAGGCCGCCTACGGCTACAGCGCCGTCAAGATGATCAAGGTCTCGGTGATCGACGGCGCGATCTACACGCTGGCGCTCCCCTTTTCCGTTCTCATGGTCATGAGCTACCCGCCCCTCGGCGCGGGTGCAGTGCTTGGTTGGGCTTTCACCGGAGTGCTTCTCAACTGGGTCTCGCGCAATCTCGCGCTGACCCGCGCCACCCGCGACCACCTCGTTCACCAGCTCGCGTCGCTCTCCAATGTCGGAAAGACGATCTCCCTCCGCTTCACGACAGACGAGCTTCTGATGGCGATCTACAAGGCCTGCCGCGAGGCCGTCGACGTCACGTTCCTCACGATCGCGCTCTACGACGAGACGACGAACGAGCTGGCCTGCGAGCTCGATGTCCGCGAGGAGGAGTTCCTGCCGAAGTTCCGCGTGCAGCTCGGCGACGGTCTCAACTCCTGGGTCGTGAAGAACGCCCGCCTGCTCAATCTCGCGTCGAGCCGGGAGGAGGCGAACTTCGGCATCGTCGCGTACGACGATGGCAAGCCGACGGAGTCATGGCTCGGAGTTCCGATGATCGCGCGCGATCGCGTCATCGGCGTCATCTCGGTTCAGAGCTACCGGCGGAACGCGTTCTCGCCCGACGACGAGATCCTGCTGACGACCATCGCGAATCAGGCAGCCGTGGCCCTCGACAACGCGCAGCTCTTCCGCGATCTCGAAGGGCTGACGACCGAGCTCGAGCAACGCGTGCTGCAGCGGACGACCGAGCTCAATGAGACCAACGTCCGCCTCCAGGCTGCCGACCGGACGAAGAATCAATTCCTGGCGAACATGTCGCACGAGCTGCGGACGCCGCTGAACTCCATCATCGGTTTCTCCGCCGTGCTGCTGAACGCAGCAACGGATCTCCTTCCCGCGCGTCTCTACAAGTTCGTCGAGAACATCCACATGGCGGGCAATCACCTGCTCAACCTGATCAACGACATTCTCGACCTGTCGAAGATCGAAGCCGGCCGCCTCGAGCTCCAGCCGCAGCGCTTCGACCTCCGCAACACGATCACCGCCGTGGAGCGGGTGGCAAAGGGCATCTGCTCCGCGGCCGACGTCACGCTGCTGACGCGCGTCGACGATTCGCTGCCCATGGTCGTGCTCGACGAAGGGCGGACGAAGCAGATGCTCCTGAATCTCATCTCCAATGCGGTGAAGTTCTCGAACCCGCGCAGCGTGGTCCATCTGGACGTCTCGCATCTGGCGGACGAATCTGCGGTGCAACTGGTGGTTAGAGACAACGGCATCGGCATGCCGCCCGACGAACTGCCGAAGATCTTCGACCAGTTCTACCAGATCGAGCGCCACGGGTCCTCCGCCCGTCCCGGCACCGGCCTCGGGCTCTCCCTCACGAAGGGATTCGTGGAGCTCCATGGCGGCTCGATCGCGGTCGAATCACAGGCCGGCCGCGGATCGACGTTCCGCATCAAGCTCCCTCTGGAGTGCGTCACCGCTGAAACGCGTAACTGACTTTCATGAATACGGACCGCGCTGCCTTCCTGAAATCGCCCTCCTCCGCAGTCACATCGTGAAGATCGCCGGCGCCGACAAAGAGCACCGTCTGCCAGTTGACCTTGTAGGCAAAGAGCAATTGCGACGCGATCCTGCCGGCGTGCTGACTGATCGTCTGATCGTCGAACAGCACGCGGTTGCGATTCGCCCGCTGGTTCTGCACGACGAGGCGCAGATAGCGTTTCGAATCGAACGTCCATGTCGCGCGGACGCGCTCGGTCTGCGCGGTGAAGAGCCGCCCATGATCGACGTTCAACCAGCGCACGGCATTCGTCAGCCGGATCTCGAGATGATTGTTCGGACGGATCACCGCCCCGGGGCTGACGTTCGCACCATCGCCGAGGCGGTTCTTCGAGAAGTCGACTTCCTGTCCGACCCAGCCATCGAGCGTGACGAAGGAGAGCACGCGATTCACCGCGAACTGCAGCGTGTAGTAGAGGCGGCTGCGCTGGAAGATCTCGTCGCCGCTGCGCACGTTCTCATTCGCCAGACGGAAGCGCCAGAACGAACGATGCCGGCCGTCCGCTCCGAATCCCGCTGAGACCAGACGATAGAGCTGCTTCCCATCCTGCTCCGACTCGTACTGCGACATCGCATAGACGCGCACGCGGCTGAAGAATCCCTTCGGCCGGAACGTGTGCCCGGCTTCGCCGTAGTTCGACTTGTAGCCGACCTGCGGCACGAAGCCGTCATCCGCGCGGAACCCGTCGCCCAGGTCGAGATACTCGACGAAGAGATCGTCCTTCTCCGAATTGCGGGAGACGCGCAGATCGCCGGCATACGAGCGCAGGCGGCGGCCGTCCCACTCCGGATCGAGCAGCTCGCCTGCCGCGGTCCGGAGATTCGGCGTGACCGTGTCGCTCAGCAGCAACTGGCCCGTGACGGTGTAGTGATCGTTGATGCGCCAGACGAGATCGGGGCCGAGCACGCGATTGTGCGCGCCGCCGGAAATCTCGCGCGTGGTGCCGAGAAGACTGATGAACGAGGTCGAGCCGAAATCGTGGCGCACCCGTCCGATCGCGACACTCGACGAGAAGTCCTGATCGACGAAACGCGAATCCTCCGGCCCCGGCACGATCGTCTGCCCGCCGCCGCGATCCTGCGCGACGAGCAGCGTCCAGGCGTCGCTCGCGTACTTGCCCGTGCCGCGCAGTCCCCATCGCGGCGACGTGATGGAGCGCGTCGATACGGCCTGGATCGGCGTCTGAAACAGGTTCACATCTTCGAGAAAGAACGGCCGCTTCTCCGGATAGAAGACCGCGAAGCGCTCGTTCGCGGTGATCGCCGCGACATCCGACTCGATCTGCGAGAAATCAGGATTGATCGTCGCGTCGACGGCGGTGTAGGCGTTCGGCGTCCACTTCACATCCGCACCCTCGTCGTTGCGGAAGTGACCGTCGTCGCGTCCCGCCGTCACATACGGCGCAGCGATCAGATGCTGGCCGGAAGGGAGATCGGCCAGCCCTGTGATCTTGTTGTAGTTGCAGACGAAGCACGACGAGCCGCGCGGCATGCGATGCGTGAACATCTGATAGCGGCGGTCGCGCGGATAGTTGCGGTAGAGGATCATCCCCCACGTCTGCAGATCCTTCCCGCTCTTGTAGCGCAGCGATGCGAACGGAATGCGCAGTTCGAGCTGCCATCCCGACGGCGTGATCTTCGTCGCCGAGTCCCAGAAGTAGTCGGGTGAATTGTCCTCGCCGGTGTTGTCGTCGGTGGCGGCGTCGTACTGGATGTTGTTCGCGTTGGCGAGGAAGAGAATCGCGGTCTTGTTGTCGTTCCGCGAATCGATGATGACGCCGGCGTAATCATCGGTGCTGCCGCTCACGGCATCGTGATCGCCGAGGGGCGCGCGGATCTGCGACGGATTCGGATCTTCCATCCGGATCGCGACGTAGAAGAAGCGGTCGTCGTAGGTGACCCAGCCCGTCTGCTTCACCGGCGGAGGACCGTTGTCGCTGACGTTCGTCTCGAACCACTCGTCGAACTTCGTGGCGCTCTGCCATGCCGGGTCGGACAGATCGCCGTCGATCGTGATCGGACCGCTGGCGCGGGTGATGCTCACCGGCGGCTCGTCCGCGTACACGAAGAGGGTTGAGCAGAGCAGGACCAGAAGGAGAACAACGCGGGCCGTCGTCGTCATTTGCAGTGAGACGAAAATTCGGGCCGAGGGTTGGTGAACGAACGGTTACGAATGGATGGGAGGAATGGGAGGAATGGGACCTATGGGACCTATGGGACTTATGGGAACGATGAACGGGGACGAAGAAACGATGAACGAAGAAACGATGAACGATGAACGATGAACGATGAACGAGGAACGGGGGACGAAGTTCCCTGTTTCCCCGTGGTTCTGGAACGATGAACGATGAACGATGAACGAGGAACGAGGAACGGTAAACGAAGTTCCCTGTTCTCCGTGGTCTCCGTTCATCGTTCATCGTTCATCGTTCATCGTTCCAAAAGTCCTATACTTTCAGTGTCCACTCATGTCCGACCTGGTCGATGCCGAGGAACTGCGGCAGAGCGAGGAGCGCTACGCGCTTGCGGCTCGCGGCGCGAACGACGGTCTGTGGGACTGGAAGCTCCAGACCAACGAGATCTATTTCTCGGAACGATGGAAGCAGATGCTCGGTTTCGAGGACCACGAGTTGCCGAACGTCGTGCAGTCGTGGCTGGGCCGCGTACATCCCGATGACCTTCCGGTGCTGCAGGCGCAGATGCAGCTTCATCTCGAAGGGCAGACGCCGCACTTCGAATGCGAGTACCGGATCCTGGAGCAGGGAGGCACGTATCGCTGGATGCTCGGCCGCGCGATGGCCGTGCGCAACATCGACAACGTGGCCTATCGCATCGCCGGCTCGCAGACGGACATCACGGAGCGCAAGCTGGCGGTCGAAGAACTGCTGCAGGCCGCCTTTCACGACAGCCTCACCGGCCTTCCGAACCGGATGCTGTTCATGGACCGCCTCACCGGCGCCGCGAACCGCGCGAAGCGGAAGGACTATCAGATCGCGGTGCTCTTCATCGATCTGGACCGCTTCAAGATGATCAACGACACGATGGGGCACGAGATGGGCGACGCCGTGCTCGTCGAGATCGGGCGCCGTCTCGAAGGCTGCGTCCGGCCGGGGGACACGGTCGCGCGTCTCGGCAGCACCGTCGCGCGTCTCGGCGGCGACGAGTTCACGGTGCTCGTCGAGCGCATCAGCGATGTCGCCGACGCCGTCCGCATCGCCTCGCGCATTCTGGAAGTCGTGAAGCAGCCGCTGCTCGTCGACGGACAGGAAGTGATGACCACGGCCAGCATCGGCGTGGCCACGAGCACGACCGGCTTCGAGCGGCCGGAGGATCTGCTGCGCGACGCGGACGCCGCGATGTATCGCGCGAAGAAGATGGGAAAGGCGCGCTACGAGGTGTGCGACCGGCAGATGCACGAGCATGCGCTGGAGCGGCTGCACATCGAGCGCGATCTGCACGGCGTCATCGATCGCGATGAGCTGCGCGTCGTCTATCAACCGGTCGTTGCACTCGCCGACGAAAAGGTCATCGGCTTCGAAGCTCTGATCCGCTGGGAACATCCGACGCGCGGGACGCTCAATCCGGACGACTTCATCACCATCGCCGAGAGCGCCAATCTCATCCATCCGATCACGCTCTGGACGATGGGCCGCGCCCTGCGGCAGTTGCAGCAACTGCGGGAAGACGAAAACGCACGCGAGCTCACGATGAGCGTGAACGTGTCGGGCCGCGACTTCGGCTATGCCGATTTCGTCGAGGAGCTGACCTCGGCGCTGCAGGCGCGTTCCATCGACGCGAGCGCCATCAAGCTCGACATCACCGAGGCCGCCATCATCCGCAACGCGGAAACCGCAGGCCGGGTGATGGGAGAGCTCGCAGGCCAGAACATCCGCTTCACACTCGACGACTTCGGCACCGGCTATTCATCGTTCGCGAATCTGCTGCGCTATCCCATCGACACGCTGAAGATCGATCGCTCATTCACCGCGCACATCAACGAGCCGGAAGGCCTCCGCGCCGTTCAGATGATGGTGACGATGGCCCGCGTCCTCGGCATGACCGCCGTCGCGGAAGGCATCGAGACGCGCGACCAGCTCGAGGCGCTGCGCCTGCTCAACTGCCCGCTGGGACAGGGATATCTCTTCTCGAAGCCGCTTCCGGGAGAAGAGATCGCGGCGCTGCTGTAAGGGTCTTACGCCACCGGCTCGACATCCCGACGGCAGTGCTTGCAGACACGCGCCTTCTTGAGAATCAGCTCCGCACAGAAGGGGCACTCGCGCTCGTCGCGCACGAGCACAGGTGCAGCGGATGGTTGAGACGCATCGGATGCCTGCCCCGCCGGCTGCTTCTTCTTCATCGCGGCGAGATACGTCTGCGCCATCGCCGACAGACGTGCGTCGTGCTGGCGGCGTTGCGCCTCGGCGCGCTGCATGAACAGCCGGAGCGCGAATACGACCGCGATCAGCAGGAGAAGGGTAATGACCACTCCCAGGAACATGCCCCCTATTTTCCTCGAAATTCTGCATTTCGGTTTTCGCCGCCTGCACAGCCCCTCACCCCTGACTCCTCTCCCCGCTTTGCGGGGCGAGGGAGACGGGGGATCCATTTTGCATTTTGTCCACACTCCCCCATGGTGAGGTGGCGAACCATTCCGCGAACTTCTCCGCCGGCAGCGGCGCGCTCATGTAGTAGCCCTGCGCCATGTCGCAGCCGAGGCGCTTGAGGATCGCCCACGACTCCTGCGTCTCGACTCCTTCGGCGATGACGATGAGCCCCATGTTGTGACCGAGCTCGATCGTCGAGCGGACGATGACCAGATCATCGGCCGCGCTCTCCGTCAGGTTCTGCACGAACGACTTGTCGATCTTCAGCTCATCGACCGGCAGCCGCTTGAGATGTGCGAGCGACGAATAGCCGGTCCCGAAATCATCGATGGCCAGGCTCACGCCGCGTTTCTTCAGATCGCGCAGCACCTTCAGTGCATGCGCCGCATCCTTCATGATCGCGCTCTCCGTGATCTCCAGGACGACTCGCGACGGTGGCAGCCCGGTCTCGGCGAGCAGGCCGCTGATCAGCGTCGGCAGCTCGGCGTCGAGCAGATCGAGGGCGGAGAGATTCACCGCGACGGCGAGGTCGACTCCGTTCCGCTGCCACTGCGCGCACTGTGTGATCGCCTTGCGCAGCACCCATTTCGTGATCATCCCGATCTTGCCCGACTGTTCGGCCAGCGGAATGAATTCGTCGGGCCGCATCACGCCATGTTTCGCATGCTTCCAGCGCACGAGAGCTTCGACATGGGCGACATGCTCGCTGGGCACGTCGATCTTCGGCTGGAAATGCAGTTCGAGCTCGTCGCGCGCGATCGCCTGCCGCAGCTCCATCATCAGCGCCAGACGGCGGAGGCTGTGCTCATCGCGTCCGGCCTCGTAGATCGCGATGCCGCTGTGATTCTTCTTCGCGTCGTACATCGCGATGTCGGCGCGCTTCATGAGGGTGTCGGCGTCGTCGGCATGATCGGGGAAGAGCGCGATGCCCATCGAGGAGTTCACGTCCACCGACACGTCGCCGAGGTTGAAGGGCGAGTCGAATGCGGTGCTGACGCGCTGCGCGACCTCTTCCGCGAACGTCGCATTCGGCGCGGTGAACTTGATCGCGAACTCGTCGCCGCCGAGGCGCGCGACGGTGTCGGTCTGGCGAAGAGTCTGCTCCAGCCGCCGGCCAATCTCGATCAGGAGCTGATCGCCGAAGTGATGGCCGAGCGTGTCGTTGATCTCCTTGAAGCGGTCGACGTCCATCATGATCATCCCCACCGCGCTCCGGCTCCGGCGCGACTCGCCGATCGACTGCGACAGCCGGTCGAAGAAGAGCGTGCGGTTCGGCAGTCCGGTGAGGCTGTCGTGCGTCGCCTGATGGATGATCTGATCCTCGCGCGCCGCGATTGCCGCGCGCATCTGATTGAGCGCGATGCCGAGATGGCCGATCTCGTCGGACTGCGTGACGCGGACCGGCGTGGAGTAATCGCCGCGCTCGATCTGCCCCGCCGCATCGGCCAGCGTGCGCAGCGGGCGCGTGACGCCCCGCGCGAAGAAGATGGCCACGATCACCGAGAGCAGCAGCATGATGAACGACAGTCCGAAGATCTGCAGCTCGAGCGTGTCGAACGGCTTGCGCGCTTCCTCAACCGAGCGTTGCAGCAGACTCTCGATCTTCGAGCCGTCGCCGGTCCGCAGCGGCTGCAGTTGAGACATGTACAGGCCGCTGTGAAGATGGAGCATGTCCGGCGCTCCGCCCCCGCGCAGCTTCGCCAGCAGATCGGTCCGATCTTCGGAAGGGAGCGTCGAGATCACCTCCGCCTGCGCACCGTCGGGCTGCGACCAGATCGAGACATCCAGCGCCGTCAGTTGCTTCACATCGGTGAGCACGCGCTCGCCGATCTCGAAGCGCGCGCAGACCCAGGCGATCGTGCGAGGCGCGAGCACGGGGACGACGACGACTTGCGCCGGCCGGCCGCGGAAGGAGACCGTTGCCGATGCCTCGCCCCGGTCCTCTGCCGTTCGCAGCAGCGCGGCGAACGGAAACGGCTTTCCGATCAGACCATCGTTCGCCGTCTCCGCCGTCACCGTTCCATCGAGGCCGATGAGCACCACGGCATCTGCTCCGATTCGCGAGCCGTGATTCGCCAGGACGGACGTGATCGTCGGAGCGTCGGCCGACGCGATCGCCTCGCGAAACGCGAAGTCGAGGGCGAGCACCCGCAGCGAGTCCTCGAGCTGGCGCGCGCGCGTCTCGAGCACACGCTCCAGCACGCGCGCACCGACGCGCAACTCCTGGTCCACGCTGCGGTGCAATGTCCGCTGACCCGCGTAATGAACGGAGACGAGCGTTCCCGCCTGCAGCAGGACGAGCCCGGCGATGACCAGGATCAGAAACTTCGTCTGAAAACTACGGATGGCCATGGGCGTGAATCACGAACGAGAGGTCGGCGCGCTCGCTGCCGGAGATCGTGACGTTGCCCGGACGCGGTTCGTCGCGCATGTCGGGATACCAGACGTGAACCACGTACCGCCCCGGCTCGATGTCGCGAAGCGCGACGTGTCCATCGCCGCCGGTGCGATCGAAATAGGGAGTGTCGACGACGATGATGAACGCATTCATCTGGTCATGAATGTTGCAGCCGAGGGTGACGACGCCCGGCTTGTCGAAGAGGACGGGACTGGCCGGCGTCCCTTTGTAGAGCGGGAGCTGAAACGGTTTTGCAGGTGAGAAGGAGTAGACGTGATGGCGGATGTCATCCGAGTTCGGGAACCTGACGGAGGTGCCGGTCTGGATGACCAGCACGTGCGGAATGAACATCCGGTTCTTCTGATCCATCACCGCCGTCCTCTTCGCCAGCGGCAATGCTCTCCCCTCGGGCACGGCGTAAACGACGGCGTCTTTGACCGCAGCGCCGTGCGCATCCTGCACCCGGACATCGATGGTACCGGCCGAGAGCGGAACTGCGAGCAGGAGCGAAAGAACAAGGGGGCGCATAGTGAATTCAAATTATGGACCCAGTACAGGACAACTGCCGGATGCGCGTTCCAGATGGACAAGCGGAGAGGTTGCCCTACACTTCTCCTCGTGCGTGTCGCGATCCTGCTTTTCATCGCGTTGCCGGCCCTCGCCTCCGATTCCCTGCAGTGGAGCGGCTTCGCGCTCCTGCGCGCATCGAACAGGCCGGAGCGGGTTCCCTTCGACGATCATGCGGTCTCGGCGCAGGTGCAACTCGGCATCGACTGGGATCCGTCCCTCCGCTTCGGCGGACATCTTCATCTTCTCGCGCGCAATGACGGCGATGGCGGAGACCGCGCGCGCTTCGGCGTCGTCGAGGCCTATCTCGAGCAGAAGTTCTATCCCGGCGAAGACAGGATCCGCATCATGGAAGGAGCGTTCTTTCTTCCGACGAGCCGCGAGAATGTCGACGCGCTCTGGGAGTCGCCTTACACGATCAGCCCCTCTGCGCTGAACAGTTGGATGGGAGAGGAGTTTCGTCCGATCGGAATCGACGCGTCGTACACATGGCGGCATGCGATCACGATCGGCGGCACGGCATTCACGGGCAACGACACGTTCGGCGCGCTGCCCGCGGGCCGCGGCTGGATGCTGCGCGATCACTGGGCGCTCCTCGGCGAACATCTGGAAGCAGGCTTCGGCAATTACTCGTCGGTTTCCGCGGAGACGGACCATCGCATCGGGTGGTCAGCGCGTGCGCGCTGGAGCAACGACTTCGCGCTCGTGCAACTGACGCACATCGACAATCGCGCCGACGCGCTCCAGCATGGAGAGCTCTACAACTGGGAAACGCGCTTCGACATCGCCGGCGCGAGCGTCAACTGGAACGACTGGACGGTTGCTGCAGAGGATGGTTGGGGACCGACGGCCATCAACGTCTACGGAAGCAATTACAAGGACGATCTCGTCGCGAAGTATCTGCTCGTATCGCGGAGGGTCGGCAATCATCGAGTCTCGATACGCGGCGACGGATTTCAGACCGGCGAGTCGCACCGGCACGCGCTGACGGTGGCCTGGTTCTGGGCACCGGCGGGACCATTTCGCACAGGCGTCGAAGTGATGACGAGCGGCCGCGACCACAAGGTGTCAGCCGAGGTTCGCTACAACTTCGCAGGGCATTAGAACGTCGATCACGACGCCAACACCACCGAGCGCATCGACAACGTGGCGTACTGGAAGCCTTCGTAGATCGTCGACAGCGAATCGTCCGCAAACGCGGCACCGAGAACGATGAGCAGCGGCTCGAAGTGCTCCGGTGTAGGCACGGCGAGCGAAGCGCCGGGCGCGCTGCGATAGCGGGCGATCGCATCGAAGTCGCGAGCGTTCATCCGGTCCGCGATCCACCGGTCGAACTCCGACGCCCACCCGAGCGGCTCCGCGTTCTTGTTGCCGAGGTCGAGGATGCGCAGGTTGTGGACGATGCCGCCGCTGCCGGCGATCGCGACTCCTTTGTCGCGCAGCGGCGCGAGTGCAGCGCCGAGTTGGGCCAGCTCGCGCGGCTCCGCTCCGGCAGGGAGCGCGACTTCGACGATCGGGATGTCCGCCGCGGGACGGATGTGCAGCATCGGCACCCACACGCCATGATCCCAGCCGCGCTCGCTTTCCAGCGGCGCGCCGATGAGCGCCGCGATCTCTTTCGCGAGCTCCGGCGCGCCGGGCGCTGCGTACTCCATCTGGTATAGCTCGGGCGCGAAGCCGCCGAAGTCGTAGATCATCGCCGGCCGTGCCACTGCATTCACGCGCGCCGGGCCGCGCGACTGCCAGTGCGCCGAGATGAACGCGATGCCGCGCACCCCTTCGAGCGACTTTCCGAAGGCATTGGCGGCGCGGGTGAAATCGTCCTGCTCGATCGCGAGCGACGGCGCGCCGTGCGCGACGAAGAAGGCGGGTGCACGCATGCCGGACATCCGATGCGAATCGTGCGCCGTACATTCATCAAACGCAACCTAAGAAGGAGTCCGCCATGAAACTTCGCTCCACGCTCGCCCTCCTCTCGCTCGCTGTCACGGCTGTTCTCTCCGCGCAGGAAGCGCCGAAGCCGGACCCGGCACTCAAAGGCCTGGCCGCATTCACCGGGACCGTGCAGTGCAAAGGCTCGCAAACGTTTACCGGCAAGACGATTCACTACACGCAGACCGTCACCGGCGCGTGGGTCCTCGACGGGATGTGGCTCGACGTCCGCGTGACGCAGCACAAGACAAAAGAGAATCCGATGCCGTTCCGCGGCCGGTCGTACATGGGCTACGACGCCCAGTCGAAGAAGTTCGTCATCTACTGGGTCGACAACACCGGCGGCTTCGAGACTGCGGAAGGCAACGGCTGGGAAGGCGACAAGTTCACGTTCGAAGGCACCGCGCACATGGGCCCGATCGTGACGAAAGGCCGCGACGTCTTCACCAGGAGCGGCAAGAAGCTGACGCACACCTACGAGATCGAGCAGGACGGCAAGTGGAATGAAGTGATGAACGAGACCTGCACGAAGTAGCAGGGACGAGTGATGAGTGCTGAGTGACGAGTGATGAGTTGTGAGCGTGGCGCTCGCCGCGTCGCGTCTCATTCCGATGACCGCACGCGCGCTGCGATCCTGACCCTCGGCCTCGCGAAGTTCGCCCTCCGGGACCAGGGCTGTAGACTTGCGCCGCTATGCGCAAGATACTCACACTCCTCGCCGCCGCCGTGTTTGCCGGATGCGCGAGCACAACGACGCCTCCCATCTCGATGAACGCTCAGTCCGAACGCTACGTCAAACTCGTTCTCGCCCTCGGCGAACATGACACCGACTACGTCGACGCCTACTACGGCCCGCCCGAGTGGCGCGACGCGGTGAAGGCGCAGAAGCGCACCGTCGATCAGATCCACACGGACGCCGTCGCACTCGACAAGGAGCTGCGCGCGATGCAGCAGCCTGCGGACGAAATGCAGGCCCTTCGCCGCGAGTACCTCGCGCGGCAGACCGAGGCGCTGATCGCGCGCGCGGAGATGCTGCAGGGGAAGAAGCTGACCTTCGATGAGGAATCGAAGGCGCTCTACGACGCCGTCGCGCCGCACCACGATGAATCGTATTTCGAGCAGCTCACCGCACAGTTGAACGCGGAGCTGCCGGGCGACGGCGCGATCGCCGATCGTCTCGACGCGTTCAAGAAGGATTTCATCATCCCGAAAGAAAAGCTCGACGCCGTTTTCAAGCGGGCGATCGAAGGCTGCCGCGCGCGCACGCTGCAGCACATGGAGCTTCCCGCCGGCGAGACGTTCACGATCGAGTACGTCACCAACAAATCGTGGAGCGGCTACAACTGGTACAAGGGGAACTTCCACAGTCTCATCCAGGTGAATACCGACCTGCCGATCTACATCGACCGCGCGATCGATCTCGCCTGCCACGAGGGCTATCCCGGACATCACGTCTACAACGCGCTGCTCGAGAAAAACCTCGTGCGCGACCGCGGCTGGCAGGAGTTCACCGTCTATCCCCTCTTTAGTCCGCAGTCGCTGATCGCCGAGGGGAGCGCGAATTACGGGATCGACATCGCGTTTCCGGCGAACGAGCGCGTCGAGTTCGAGAAGACGAATCTCTTCCCGCTGGCCGGGCTCGACGCGTCGAAGGCGGCGAAGTACTACCGGGTGCAGGAGCTGGTTGGGAAGCTGGCGTACGCCGGCAACGAGGCTGCACGCGGTTATCTCGACGGGAAGCTGACCGCGGATCAGGCAGTCAACTGGTTGACCAGATACGCGCTGATGTCGGAGCCGCGCGCGCGGCAGCGGCTGAAGTTCATCGAGCAGTACCGCAGCTACGTCATCAACTACAACCTCGGCAAGGATCTCGTCGCGAAGTGGGTGCAGGGCAACTGGGACCGCTTCAAGCTGCTGCTTTCATCGCCGCGGTTGCCGTCGAGTCTGAAGTAGGACGACCTCTCAGGTCGTCCTCCTCACCCGGGGCAAGCTGAGAGCTTGCCCTACGCCATCTTCGCCAGCTCTTCGCGGACGTCCTCGAGGAGCATGTCGATCCGCTCGCGATGCGTGCGATGCGAGACGATGCAGACGCGGATGACTACCTCGCCTTTCACTACGGCACTGGTGAGCATGACGCGCTTGCGCCGGTTGACGCGCTCCAGCAGCTCGCGGTTGTCGCGATCCGAGCCGTCGATCCGGAACGCAAGCGTCGAGAGCTCCGGCTCGGCGACGATGCGCAGGCCGCGGTTCATCGCCAGACCGTCGCGGGCGACGGCGATCAGGTCGAGCTTTTCGTCAAGTTGTTGACGAAATGGCTCGATGCCGAAGAGCTTCAGCGGCAGCCAGACGCGCAGGCCGCGAAAATCGCGCGAGAGCTCGGGCGACAGCTCGCAGAAATCGACGAGCTCGTCCGCGTCCTGCATTTCCGGAAGATAGTCGGCGTGCGATGAATGCGCGGCGCGCAGCAGACGCGCATCTTTCACGAGCAGCGCACCCGTTCCGAATGGCAGGAAGAGCGTCTTGTGCGGATCGAGGATCACGGAATCCGCTTCTCCGATGCCGCGCAGCCGCGCCTTCCCGCGCTCCGTCAGATTGAAGAACGCGCCGTACGCGCCGTCGACGTGGAACCAGAGCGACTGCTCGCGCGCGATCCGCGCGAGTCCCGCCAGATCGTCGACCGCGCCGGTGTTGGTCGTGCCGGCGCTTCCCGCGACGAGAAACGGTGTGAAGCCGTCCGCGCGATCGCGCGCGATCGCTTCCTGCAGGGCGTCGAGCCGGATGTGAAACTTCTCATCCGATGGAATCTCCCGCACGCTGGCGTGGGGGAACCCGGCGAGGTTCGCAGCTTTCTGAAACGAGTGATGGATCTGATCCGAACAGTAGAGCGTCCCGCGCAGAAAATCCTCGGGCAACCTCGTGCGGCGCGCGGTGACGATCGCCGTGAAGTTCGCGAGCGAGCCGCCGCTGGTCAGCACGCCGCCCGCTCCGGCCGGAAGCCCGAGAATCTCAGCGAACCAGCGGATGACATTCGCTTCGAGCTGCACGAGTGCAGGCGCCGCGGCGCAGACTCCGACGTAGCGGTTCACGGAGTCCGAGATCAGATCGGCCACGGCGGCGTGAAAGATCCCGCCGCCCGGGACGTACGCGAGATATCCCGGTCCCGCCGCGTTGAACGAGCGGGGGATCAGTTCGTGGAAGAGAAGGTCAAGAAGTTGACCATAGTCACTCCCCCGCCGCGGCAGCGGCTCGATCAACGTACGCGCAAACTCCGTCGCACCTTCCACAGCCTGCGCAGGTTGCGACGGCAGCGACTCGATGTGCGAAACGATGTGCCGCATCGCCTCATCGACGAGACGGCGCATTTCCATGGCATCGGGCTCGAGCGGATACACGGCCCGAGGTTATCATTTGCGAAGAAGGTCCGGAGGTGATCGATGCTTCGCAGGATCGCTGTGCTGTTGTTCCTCGCGTGTGCCAGCTGCCGCACATCGCAGCATGTCCCGATTCGCCCGCTTGCCGAATCGGAAGCGTTCGCGCGGCTCGCGCTGCAGGATGAGCACGGGCGCGTCCGTCCCGACGGGTTCATGCATGCGCTCGAGCAGAAACGCGCGCTGCCCATCGCACCGACCGCCGCCGGCCTGACTCGCGAGAGCTGGACCTGGCTCGGCCCGGGCAACATCGGCGGACGCATCGCCGCACTCTGGTTTCATCCCACGACCGCGGGCGTCATGCTCGCCGGCTCGACCGGCGGCGGCATGTGGAAGAGCACCGACAGCGGCGCGAGCTGGGCGCCTGTCGACGACTTCCTCCCGTCGCTCTCCGTCACCTCCATCGTCTCACTCCCCAACGATCCGAACACGATCTTCGCCGGCACAGGCGACGGATGGTTTGCCTCGCTCTCCATTCGCGGCGCCGGCATCTACAAGTCGACCGACGGCGGCGCGAAGTGGACGCAGCTTCCATCAACCGCGAACACGAATTTCCTCGCGGTCAACGCTCTCGCGGTTTCCGCTGATGGCTCCACGCTGCTCGCCGCAGTCACCAATCAGGTGGCAGGCAGCAGCGGCGGCATCTACCGCTCGACGGACGGCGGCACGACGTGGACGAAGAGCGTCGAAGGTGCGGACTTCGGCGTCGTCGAGTTTCATCCGACCGATTCGTCGAAGGCGATCGCATCGACGCGGACCGGGCAGGCGGTCTACTCGACGGATGGCGGGACGAGCTGGAACGTCGCCACCGGCTTCACCTCCGACAATCGCATCCAGGTGAAGTACGCGCCATCGAATCCGGCGATCGTCTATGCGTCGGTCGATGCGAGGAACAGCGAGCTGTGGAAGAGCACCGATGGCGGTGTGACGTACTCGAAAGTCAACGACTCGACGAAGTGGCTCGGCACGCAGTCGTGGATTCACAACACGATCTGGGTCGATCCGACGAATGCTGACACAATCGTCACCGGCGGGCTCGATCTCTACCGCAGCACCGACGGAGGAGTCACGCTGACGAAGATCAGCAAGTGGCAGAAATCGCCGCAGCAGTCATCGCACGGCGATCAGAAGCTCGTGACCAACCCACCGCAATTCAACGGCAACTCGAACAAGACCGTCTACGTCGCGAACGACGGCGGCATCTATCGGACGCAGGACATCTACTCCGTCGAAGAGCTCGGCGGATGGGAGAACCTCGACAACAACCTCGGCGTCACGCAGTTCTACGGCGTCGCCGGAAATCCGCGGAGCGGCGCGATCGTCGCGGGCGCACAGGACAACGGGACGGTGCTCTTCTCCGGCGATCCGCAGAAATGGACGGAGTGGTACGGCGGAGACGGCGGCTACGTCGCGGCCGATCCGTCGAATCCCGATTACTTCTATGGCGAGTACACCTATCTGACGATCTTCCGCACGTCGGACGGCGGAAGGACGAAAGGCGATGAGATCTACGGCCGCTATTGGTCGTGGAATGGTTCCGCGTGGGAGGAATTGCAGCGCGCGAATCCGATCACGGAGGCCAAAGCGGGCTCCGCGAATTTCATCGCGCCGTTCATCATCGATCCCAACAATCCAACCCGTCTGCTCGCCGGCGCAAAGTCGCTGTGGGCGACGAACAACGCGCGGAAACCGAATGGCGAAGGAGGCCCCGACTGGTCCGCGATCAAGCCGGCGGCCTCGCAGCCGATCAGCGCGATCGCCGTCGCGCCCGGCGATTCCGATCAGATCTGGGTCGGGCACAACGACGGTTCCCTCTATCGCACGGCGAATGGAACGACCGGTTCGCCGGCGTGGACGCGCGTAGGTGAAGGGACGCTCCCTGCGCGCCAGGTGTTGTCGATCGCCGTCGATCCGCGCAGCAGCAATACCGTGTTCGCGACGTTCGGCGGATACACGACGAACAACATCTGGAAGACCACGGATGGCGGAGCGACGTGGGTCGCATCGGCAGCAGGCCTTCCATCCGTCGCGATGCGCAGCCTCGCGATTCATCCGACGAACTCGAACTGGGTTTATGTCGGATCGGACATCGGCCTCTTCGCCAGCGAAGATGGCGGAGCGACGTGGAAAGTGCCGCAGGACGGGCCGGCGAATGTCGCGGTGCGGCAGCTCATCTGGTTGAACGACACGCTCGTGATCGCGACCGCGGGCCGCGGTGTCTTCAAGGCGGCGACCGGCGGCAGCCAGAGCACGACCTCGCTCGCGGCGATCTCCGATGCGTATCACCTTCGCGTGAAGGCGGCGGCGAACGATTGCTACGCGCTGACGATTCTCATCGACCCGCCGAACAGCGGCGCGGTCACGCCGAAGCAGGCGCCGGACTGCGGCACGAAGTACACCGCGGGAGCCGTCGTCGTTCTCAAAGCGTCGCCGGCGACGAACTTCGCGTTCGGCGGATGGCGCGGTGCCGTGTTCGGAACGGATCCGGTCGCGACGGTGAAGATGAAATCCGATCAGACGATCACGGCGCGATTCGCACCACCGGCAACGAATGACGATCCGGCGACCGCATACGACCTGACCCCGGAACTGACGAACGCGAAGGCGGCGTCGATTGCCGAGGACACGTCGAATGCGTCGAACTCCGGAGATGATCCGACGACGTGCGAGGCAGGAAAAGGGGGCAAGACGGTCTGGTTCCGCTTCACGCCGGCCGTCGACGGCAAGCTCCATCTCGACACGAAGGGGAGCAACTACGACACCTCGCTGACGATCTACACCGGGAACATCGGATCGCTCGTGACATCGGCATGCGACAGCGAGGACGAGAATGCAGACGCGTCGGATGGCACGCCGGTCGACATCGGAGTCGAGGCCTCGTCGCTGGCCGAGCTCGATGCGCTCCTCCGCGCGAATGTCACGTACTGGATCGAAGCAGGCGATGCGACGCCGCCGGATCTGATCGAAGAAGAATCGAGCGGCGGCGATCCAACCGACTCCCCGGAGGGAGGCCTGCTGATCCTGAACGCGCGCTTCGGCCAGGGCCCCCCAAGAGTCCGCGCCGTCCGCCATTAAGTTGGTTTTTGGGGGTCACACCTGGAAAATCAACTTAACGCCGTGCCAACTCCTGCCCGTTAAGTTGATTTTCCAGGTGTGACCCCCGAAAACCAACTTAACATTTGGGGGGATGGCGGAGCTTCGGCGGGAGATTGGGTTGTGGCGCGGGATCGCGCTCAACATGATCGATATGGTCGGGATCGGGCCCTTCATCACGATCCCTTTCATTCTCTCGGCGATGGGCGGCGGGCGCGGGATGCTCGCGTGGGTGCTCGGCGGTCTGCTGGCGATCTCCGACGGTCTCGTCACCGCGGAGCTGGCGTCGGAGCTCCCCTCCTCCGGCGGCTCGTATCACTTTCTCCGCACGTCGTACGGCCGCTACGGGCGGCTCGTCTCGTTTCTGTTTCTCTTTCAGATCCTCTTCTCCGCACCTCTCTCGATGGCCTCGGGATGCATCGGCTTCGCGAACTACCTCGGCATCCTCGTGCCATGGGTGAAGACGCACGGCCCGGTGACGGCGACGATCGTCTGCCTGATCACCGTCGCGCTACTGCTGCGCCGCATCGAATCGATCGGCAAGTTCTCGATCCTCCTCTGGATCGGCGTCCTCGGGACGCTGACGATCGTGATCGGCGCCGGCCTTCCGCACCTGAAACTGAGCGCGTTCGCGTTCTGGTCGGCGCCGCGGCTCGATGGCGCCAGCGGCTTCACCGGCCTCGGCGCCGCGCTCCTCATCGCGGTCTACGACTATCTCGGTTACTACAACATCTGTTACCTCGGCGATGAGGTCATCGAGCCATCGAAGACGATTCCGCGCGTCATCGTCATCTCGATTCTCGCGATCGGCGTGATCTACCTCGTGATGAACGCCTGCCTCATCTCGGTGCTCCCGATGAAGCAGGCGATGACGTCGCAGACGGTCATCGGCGATTACATCGCCGTGCTGCTGGGCGCACGCGGCGCGAAGATCGTGACGGTCCTGATTCTCTGGACCGCGTTCGCGTCGATCTTCTCGCTCATGCTCGGCTATTCGCGCATCCTCTACGCGGCCGCGCGCGACCGGAACTTCTTCGGCATCTTCGCGACGCTGCACGCGACGGAGGCGTATCCGATCGTCTCGCTGCTCTATCTCGGCGTGGTTGCGGCGCTCTTCTGCTGGAGGATTCCGCTGGAGACCGTGATCCGCGGCATCATCACGATTCGCGCGATCATCCCGTTCATCGCGCAGATCATCGGCGCCGTGATCCTCCGCATCCGCGAGCCGGAGCGCGAGCGGCCATTCCGGATGTGGCTCTATCCGCTGCCAGCGATCATCGCACTGGGGCTGTGGATGTACGTCCTGTCATCGCCGCAGAAGGGCATCAAGATGACAGGCGTGTACGTGATGGCGGCGGGCGTCCTCTTCTTCTTCGCACGCGAGTACTTCACGCGGCGAGCGACAAGGCAGCACGCTGATCAAGTCCGCTCGTGATCGATCCAGCGCGCGACATCGGGCGCTTCGTACTCGAGGAAGCGATCGATCAATCTCTCCGGATCGCTCTCGACGATGGCGATCTGGCGGAATCGCGGCGCGAGGAACCGCTCCTCGACCATGCGATCGAGAAACTCGAAGAGCGGCTCGAAGAAGCCGTTGACGTCGAGGAAGCCGCACGGCTTCCGGTGCGATCCGAGTTGCGCCCAGGTCCACACTTCGAAGATCTCCTCGAGCGTGCCGATCCCGCCGGGAAGCGCGATGAAGCCGTCCGCGAGGTGCGCCATCTTCGCCTTGCGGTCATGCATCGTCTCGACGACGTGCAACTGCGCGAGACCTGCATGGCCGACTTCACGTTCGGAGAGCATGCGCGGAATGACACCGACGACGTCGCCCTTCCGCGCGAGCATCTCGTCGGCGAGGATGCCCATCAGCCCGACGCGGCCACCGCCGTAGACGAGGCCGATGTCGCGCGCCGCGAGAGTCGCCGCCATGTCGCGTGCAGCGGCGGCGTAGTCGGGCCGAAGGCCGACATTCGAGCCACAGAAGACACAGAGACGCTTCATGAGTCCTTAAGATTAACGGATGCGACGCGTAATCGCCCTTCTCTTTTTCGTTCTGACGCCGGCCGCGCTGGGCCAGACGGCCGATCTCGCACTCCGTGCCGAGCATCTGGCGCTGGATGCCATGCAGAAGTGGAATCTCCCCGGCCTTGCGGTCGCGATCGTGAAGGATGACAAGGTCGTCCTCGCGAAGGGCTACGGGGTCAAGTCCGCAGGCGGAGGCGCCGTCACCGCGGACACCCTGTTCCAACTCGGCTCCAACTCGAAAGCGTTCACGAGCGCGGCGATGGCGATTCTCGTCAGCGAGCAGAAGATGGGGTGGGACGATCCTGTCCGTCAACATGTTGTCTATTTCCATCTCGACGACTCCTGCGCCGATTCTCTCGTGACGCTGCGCGACCTCGTCTCGCATCGCACGGGTCTCAGCCGCCATGACGAGCTGTGGGACAACAGCGGCCTGTCGCGCGAAGAGGTCATCCGCGCCATCGGGCATGTCGAGCTGACGAAACCGTTCCGCAGCGCCTATCAGTACAACAACATCATGTTCATGACCGCGGGCGAGGCCGTGGCGCACGCGAGCGGGATGTCGTGGGATGACTTCGTGCGCACGCGGATTTTCGTTCCGATCGGAATGGTGCACAGCACCGCGACGACCGCCGCATGGCTCGCCGCGAAGGACCGCGCGACAGGACATCGCTTCGATCCGCAGGCGACCACGAACGCCGTCCGCCCCTTCGTCGACTACGACAATCTCGGTCCCGCGGGAAACATCGCATCGAGCGCGGCCGACATGGCGCAATGGCTTCGCTTCCAGCTCAATGATGCGAGGCTGGCCGAGACGAAGCGGCCGCAGATGATCATCCCCGCCGATCCCGACACGAATCCCGGCACGAGCATTCAGACCTACGGGATGGGCTGGAACATCTCCGACGATGCGGGCACGCTGCTCGTCGCGCATGGAGGTGCGCTCAACGGCTTTCGCGCGCAGGTCGCGCTGCTGCCGAACGAGCACGAAGGTATCGCGCTGATGACCAACACTGGACGCGGCTACGGCGTCATCGCTCTTCGCGCCGCCCTCATCGATCTCCTCCTCGGCCGCGATTCACGCGACTGGAACCAGCACTACGACGGCGTCGAGAAGAAGCATGCAGAGCCGCGCAAACACGACTGGCGCCCGGATACGCATCCTTCCCGCGAGCTCGCGGCGTACGCAGGAACGTACGTGCATCCCGGCTATGGCCGCGCGACGGTCACCGCCGAGGAGGGGGCGCTCGTGCTGCGCTGGCTGCGGCACACGATGCCGCTCGTGCATGAGCAATACGACACATTCAACGCGGTGTCGGAGCCGGAGGAGATCGACGAAGACGTGCAGTTCGCGCTGGGGACGGATGGAGAAGTCAAGATATTGACGATGTTCGGGCAGACGTTCGTACGCAGCGTAGCGCCGTGAGCCGGACGGGATGCACGATCACTGCGCGCGGGACGCCTGCGCTCCGGCGATCTCGCGCACGATCGCATCGAGCGTCTTCGAGATTTCCGGCGCCGTGTTGTGATCGACGATCACGGAGAAGTAGCGCGCGCGGCCGCCGGGCATCATCACGATGCCACTGATCGCGCTCACTCCCGTCAGGGTCCCGGTCTTGCCGCGGAATCGCGGCTGCAGTTCGATGAGGCGCTTGTGCAGTGTGCCGGCCTCGTTCGGCGCGGCGAGCAGGTCCCACCACGCGCCGCGCTGATGCATCCAGCGTAGCAGTTGCACGACCGCCGCGGGCGTGACGAGATTGTCCGGCGACAAGCCTGAGCCGTCGACGAAGCGCAGATCGTGCGGATCGAGTCCGATCGCCGCGTCGAACGCCTGCTCGCGCTCGAGCGCGGTCGCGTACGTCCCATCGCCCGCGTCCTTGAGCAGCATTTCCGCGTAGAGGTTCTGGCTCTCTTTCAGCATCGTCGCCAGAAGTTCGTGCAACGGCGGCGACTGCACGAGTGCGATCCGTTCGCCCGACGCGGCGCCGGTGCGGACGGTGCCGGTCACGCTGATGCCATCCAGGATCAGCAGATCGCGCAGCGCGTTCGCGGCGTGCAACGACGGGTTAGACACCGCGCTGTTCTCGATGTCATTCTCGTGATACGCGAGCGCATCGGCCGGCGCGGCGTAGGCGGCCTGCAGATTTCCGATCTTCCACGTGGGCGGGATCGTGACTCCGTCGAACAGTGACACATCGGCGACGACGTCGCGCACATGCGTGATGCCGCGCGCATGCACCGCCGCGATCATCGGCGCGAAGGCATCTCCCGGCGAGGCGTAGTAGCGGACGCTTCCAAACGACGGATCGCCGCCTCCGCGCAGGATCAGGTCATCGCCGTCGCGCCAGAGCTCCGTCGTGAACCGCTGATCGAAGCCGAGGCAATCGGCGGCGAAGGCGGCGGTGAACAGCTTCCGGTTCGACGCCGGCACCATCAGCTTGTGCGCGTTCTGCGCGTAGAGCACGCGCCCCTGATCGTCTTCGACATCGATGCCCCAGATCGCCCGCGTATCGGTGAACGCATCGATTGCCGTGAAGTGCGGCTGCGTCGTCGCGCAGGACATCAGCGCGGCGATCGCGAAGGCGGTCGTCAGGCGAAGGACCATTCTTCGAATCCTGTCGAGCTCTCGAGATTTTTCTGCACGGCTTCCAGCATGCGTCTGGTCTGTGGGATTCGTTTGGCTACTGCGTGTGCGATCAAGGTTTGTGCGTAGTCTCTTGCGAGGCGGTACGGCGTGGGCGTTGGGCCTGGCCCCTCACCCCTTGCCCCTCTCCCCGCTTTGCGGGGCGACGGGGACGATGAGCAGGCTAGATACTGAAGCACTCTGTTCTCCTGCGGCGTCGCCGTCGCGGCGTCCAGCAGGAAGAGGTTGTGGGTCGCGATCAGCGAGCCTTCTTCTTCGATGACCTGGTCGACGAGCTGCTCGATCAGCGATTCGCGATCGACGCGCTCCTCCGTTTCGCTGAATGCCTCGCCGCGATACGCGGTCCACTCGCACACCGCGGTTCTCAGCACCGCGTACTTGCCCTTCTCGCCGAGGATCGGGACGAGGCGCCAGGCAGCCTTCGACACGATGAGCTTGTGGCCGAGGTCTTCGAAGTCCTGCGCCGCGGCTTCGAAACAGCGCGCCTCGAGATCGGGCGCATCGAGATTCGCGGCGAGCCAGCGCTCGGCGGCGAGGCGGTCGCCCTCGCGAATCGCAGCGTCGAGATCGGGGACCACATCGACCTGCGGCGGATCGAGGATCGGCGGCTCGCTCCACGGCAAGCGGCTCCCGCCGGCGTAGATCGCGCACTCCGCCAGCATGTCGCGATAAGACCCGCCCAGTTCTTCGCGCAGATCATAGGCAGCAAGACATGCGAGGAATGCGTGCTTCGCATGCTGCGACGGCGCATAGGCGAGCACCGCGAATCGCGCGACGGCAAGGAACAACTCGTGATCATCGGTGATGCCGGCGATCGAACGGCGCGTCGCCGTCTCGTCGCGTTCGAGCAGAGCTTCGTAGAGAGGCGTCAATGCTTCTTCGGCGCTTTCGCGGGAGGCTTCGATGCAGTCTTCGCGGGCGATTTGGACGGCGCTGCGGTCGAGCCGCCATCTTCTTCGGAACGGCTGTCTTCCACTTCGACCGTCTCCGTCATCGCATCCGTTCCCGTCGGCGATGGCCGCGCCGTCGCCGGCGCGATCTCGTGGGTCGTCACGGATGTGCCTTTCTGCGATGCAGACGAGTCATGCCGGCGGCAGCCGGTCACGACCGCCAGAACGGTAAAGAGAATGAGGAGGCGTTTGATCACGGGGCCAGTCATGCAATTTCCCTGTCAGGATTTCGCTACAATGCGCCACCTATGCCGGATCGTAAACACATCGGGATTTTCGGCTGGGGCGTCGTAGCCCCCAAGTCTCCCAACATCGAAGCCTTCGAGAGAAACCTGGAGCGGGCGGACTCGTGGCTCTCCCCATTCGAAGGTTACGGGCCTTCCAACTTTCTCGTGGGCATTCCCGAATTCGATTTTGAAACATATCACGGGTGGTTCGACGAGCGTTTCCCGCCCGCCAAGTACTCACAGATCAAAGACAAGATGGGACCGATGGTGCAGTACGCCATCGGCTCGTTCATCCAGTCCCTCGAACAGAACCCGGGGATCGAGACGTATCTGCAGTCGCTCGGAGTGCGTTGTCACGTGTACGTCGGCACGGGACTGGGCGACATCACGATCACCGCGGAAGAAGCGCTGCGGCTCGATCGGGCGCAGCATCGCTGGAACGAGTTCTGGGCGAAGCCCGAGCGCTGCGAAGCGCTGCGGGACCACTACGAGGGAGAGCACGATCCGCACGCGCCGAAGGATCCGTCCGAATTTTTCGTCGGCAGCGAGGAGTGGATCGACGCGAAGCATGCGTGGGAAGCGTATTGGGCGAATCGCAGCGATGCGCTGCGCGAGTATCTCGCCGAAGCGGCGAAGATCCACGCAGAGCCGGTGCCGCCATCGTCGGGATCGGCGAAGCTGACCAGCATTCGCCAGAAGCTCAACCGGATCCGGCAGCTCAACAAGAAGTGGGGCTGTCCCGAGGAACCGTGGGCGAGCGCGTCGCCGAATCTGCTGTGGAACATCGCGAACATCGGCGCCGCGCAGATCTCGATGCTGGGCAAGATCACCGGGCCGGCGTTCGCGCCGGTCGCGGCGTGCGCCTCGTTCGGCATCGCCCTCAAGCTGGCCATCGACGCCATCCACCTCGGCGAGGCGGACGCGGTCGTCGTCGGCATGTGCGATCCGCCTCCGCATCCGCTGGTCCTCTCCGCGTTCTACAACGCGAACGTCGTATCCGCCGATGCGGATGTATCGCGTCCGCTGACCGGCCTCAAGGGAACGCATGTCGCCGGCGGCTCGTGCATCTGGATCGTCGGCGATGCGGAGAAGATGCGCGCGCAGGGATTCAAGCCGCTCGGTCTGGAGATCGTCGGCGTCGGCACGTCATCGGACGCGCATCACATCATCACGCCCTCCAAGGGAGGGCCGCAGCTCGCGATGAAGAAGGCGATGGAAGAAGTGCAGGCCGGCGACGTGACGACGTGGGACATGCACGCGACGGCGACGCCGGGCGACGCGACGGAGATCGAACATTCGCTCGAGATGCTGCACCCAGACGTGCTCTTCACCGCGCGCAAGGGGACGTTCGGACATGGGATGTCGGTCGGCGGCGGCTGGGAGCTGACTGCACAACATATGGGCATGGCGCGCGGCAAGCTGTTCCCGATGGCGCTGACCGAAGGGGAACTGCACGAGGACGTGAAGGTGCACTCGGCGAAGTTCGTCCACACCGAGGGCCTCGAGGCGCCGAACGGTTACTGCGGCAAGCTGAGCATGGGAATCGGCGGCATCAACTCCTGCGTAATCTCCAAGCCGTGGAGTCAGGTGTAGGACAGGCGCCCCCGCCTGTCTCACTGATGGACAGGCGAAGGCGCCTGTCCTACAGCCTGTAGAAAATTGGCGCCGCCGTCCAACCGGGGATAGGATCTCCTCCACCAATCACCGAACAACTTGTGACGGAGGAAAAACTATGAAAACCCGGCTCCTCGCTGCAACTGCCTTGCTCGTTCTCTGTACCGCCGCGCTCGCCGAAGAACCGAAGAAGATGTCGCCCGAACAGAAAGCCATGATGGACGCCATGGTGAAGGCGATGACTCCCGGCGATGCGCACAAGCTCCTCGACAACATGGTCGGCGTCTTCGACGCGAAGATCACCGCATGGATGGAGCCGGGCGCTCCTCCGATGGTCAACACCGGCACCTCGAAGAACACCTGGATCCTCGGCAATCGCGAAGTGATGCAGGAAGTGACCAGCACCTTCATGGGCCAGCCGTTCCACGGCATCGGCTACACCGGCTACGACAACATCAAGAAGACCTACTGGGGCACATGGATCGATGACATGGGCACCAGCGTGATGGTGTCGACCGGCGGCACGACGGACAACGGCAAGACGTGGAAGTTCACCTCGACCATGCCCGATCCGATGACCGGCAAGGATGCCCCCGTCGAAGAGCGGATCAACGTGATCGACAAGGATCACCACACGTTCGAGATGTGGAGCCCGGGTCCGGACGGCAAGATGATGAAGATGATGGAGATCGAGTACACGCGTCACAAGGGGTGATCTCCCCTCACCCCTGACCCTCTCCCCGCGTCGCGCGGGGAGAGGGGACCGAGACCTACAACGGTTTGAAGACGGAGAACGACGCGTGCTGCCGATCGGCGAGCACGGCGAATCTTCCGACGTTCGGGATGTCCGTCGGCGCATGATGCAGAGCCGCGCCGAGTGATTGCGCTTTCTGCACGATCGCATCGACATCGTTCACCAGAAAGTAGGGAATCCAGAACGGCGGCACGCCTTCGAAGCGTGCATCCTTCATCTCCAGAAATCCGCCGCGCGCTTTCTCTCCGTCGTGCCACTCCGTGTACTCGGGACTGAATTTCGCCGTCCAGCCGAAGAGACGCGTGTAGAACGCTCGCTCCCCTTCTCCATCATGCGCCATCAACTCGTTCCAGCAGAACGAGCCCTGCTCGCCGGCCACCGTCGCTCCGATGTGTTTGCCCGCCTGCCAGAGCGCGAAGACCGCACCTTCAGGGTCCTGCACGACGGCCATGCGTCCGGCATCGAACACATCGAACGGCCCGGCGTGCAGCTTCGCGCCGAGGGATTGCGCCTTCGCTGCTGCGTCGTCGACGCTGGCGACGTTCACGTAAGACAACCAGTTCGGCGGAACTGACTTGTTCTCGACAATCGCGCCCACCCTCTCCCCTGCGACCTTCGCGATGTTGTAAGGCGGCGCATTGTCCGGCATCGGCATCGGGTCATACGTCCAGCCGAACAGCTCTCCATAAAATGTTTTCGCCGCTTCACCATCCGAAGTGCTCAGTTCCACCCAGCAGAACTGTCCCGGCTCGTAACCAGTCACTTGCATCGTCATCCTCCTGCTGCCTTACCCGTTCACCGAACCTTCACCTGAGTTTACCGACACGCGACCACATTCCGCACTCGAGCTCCCTATCCTGTCAGTAGTTCCCTGGAACACTCGCAGTTGAGGAGGTCGGTATGCAGCCCATCGAGAGGCAACGTGCAACTCCGGCACCCGACACCAGTCGCGGCGAGCCGTTCCCTGCCGGGACGACGATCGCGCGTTACCGCATCGTTTCTCACATCGGTTCAGGTGGCATGGGAGACGTTTATCGCGCGCACGACAGGATGCTGGAGCGCGAAGTCGCGCTGAAGGTGCTCCCGGCGCAGCTCGTCCATGATCGCGAGCGCGTACGCCGCTTCGCGCAGGAAGCGCGAGCCGCATCGGCGTTGAGCCATCCGCACATCGTGACGATTCACGAGGTCGGTCATGCGCGCCCTTCGGCGAACGTTCACGACATCGCGGATCGCAGCGCGAAGCGGCTGAGCGAGGTGCATTACATCGCGATGGAGTTCGTCGACGGGCGCACGCTGCGCGACGAGCTGGCCTCGGGAGTGCCGCTCCGCCGTGCGGTCGAATTGCTGGCGCAGGTCGCCGAGGGCCTCGGCAAGGCCCACGCCGCGGGGATCATCCACCGCGATCTCAAACCGGACAACATCATCGTGGCGAAAGAGGGCTACGCCAAGATCGTCGACTTCGGGCTGGCGAAGCTGATCGACGGCGAGCTCGGATGGAATCCGATCGGCGCCGACTCGCCCACCCTCCGTGCCATCACGCGCTTCGGCGAAGTCCTCGGGACGCCGGGCTACATGTCACCGGAGCAGATCAGCAGCGGCGTCATCGATCCGCGATCCGACGTGTTCTCGTTCGGCTGCATTCTCTACGAGGCCATCACGCACAGCCGGCCCTTCGAAGCGGAGTCGTTCGTCGACACGCTGTACAAGATTCTGCACGAGGAACCGCTGCCCATCAGCACCGTGGCGCCCGACACGCCGGCCGAGGTGCAACGCGTGGTTAGTAAGTGCCTGGCCAAAAATCGCGAGGAGCGCTATCAATCCATCCGCGACGCCGCGATCGACCTGCGCGAATGGCTGCGCCAGGATGAGGCGGTGCCGGTGCGTGCCGACCGCGCGCAGCACCTGCAGGTCGCGATTCTCGCAACCCTCCTCGCGACGCTGCCGGTTCTCGGCTGGATCTTCTTCGGCCGCCGCAACAGCGCCCTCACCGTCCCGCCGCAGACCATCCATCGCATCACGAACACGGGACGCACGCCGATCGCCTCGATCTCGCCCGACGGCCGCTACGTTGCCTTCGTCTCGAGCGAGCGCGACGGCCAGTCCGTCTGGCTGGAACAACTGGAAACGAAATCGATGCTGCAGCTCGTGCCGCCGGCGAGCGGCCATTACGTCTCCGTCTCGTTCTCGCGCGACAGCAGCTATGTCTACTACGTGCGCTACGACGTGAACCTCATGGCCGATCTCTGCCGGCTTCCGCTGCTCGGCGGAAAGCCGGAGACACTCGTGCACGACATCGACACGAAGCCGGCGTTCTCGCCCGACGGCACGCACGTAGCCTTCGTGCGCGACGACTTCAACAAGTCGGCCAGCACGCTCTTCGTCGCCAACGCGGACGGCACGGGACAGCGCGCACTCGCGACGTTCCATCTTCCCGACCGCGCCTTCTCGCCGGCCTGGTCATCCGAAGGGAATCGGATCGCAGTCGTTCAGAAGGCGAACATCATCGAGGTCGCGTGGCCCGATGGAACCATGCGCGAGATCACGACTCACCCGAAGCTCGACCAGGTCCGCAATCTCACCTGGTCCGGCCATTCGACGCTCATCGCGGCTGCGACGACGGAGGACTCGAGCGGGCACGTGCGGCTGTGGCAGATCGACAGCAGGAGCGGCGATGCGGCCGCGCTGACGGACGATCTCAGCGACGTCTCCCTGCCTTCGGTGAGCGATGACGGAAAGACGATCGCCGCGATTCAGACGATTCGCCAGGCGAACATCTTCGCGTACGACGACAAGGGCACGCGCCCGCTCACGACCGGTGCCGCGGTGAATGGCGCCGGCGGAATCGCCTGGCTCGGCGACCGGCTCATCTACTCGTCGTCCAGCGATGGCGCGTCGACGCTCTGGTCCGCAGATCCTGCGAGCGGCGCGTCATCAAAGCTCACCGAGGCAGGATCGGAGTACTACCCGGCGACGTCGCCGGATGGGAAGCTGGTGCTCTACCTCACCTCGAAGAACAACCAGTCGTCGATCTGGAAGATGAACCCGGACGGCAGCGATCGCAGACAACTCACGCAGGGCCCGCGCGACGCCGAGCTCGCGATCTCGCCCGATTCGAAGACGCTCGCTTGGGCATCGCTCGACGCGAAGTCCCAATGGTCGCTCTGGACCATGCCGATCGCCGGAGGCACTGCACAAAAACTGGTCAGCCGTCCCACGCTCATCGAGCAGCTTCACTTCACGCCTGACGGATCGACGATCATCTTCACCGGCTACGAAGGAAGCATGCTGCGGCTGTATCGCGTGCCGGCCGCCGGCGGAGCAGTGACACAACTGACGACGAAGCGCTCGACCGACAGCGCGCTATCACCCGATGGCACCACAATCGCCTGCTCGTATGACTTCGACAACTTCCACACGTCGAATCTCGCGCTCGTGCCCGTCGCGAAAGGCGATCTCGCAACGGTGCCTCTCAAGGGGTGGCGCTATCGCTGGTGGGGAAACAAGCTCACGTTCCTGCACGATGAGAACGGCGTGACGAACCTGTACGAATTCGCAAACGGCAGAACGAAGAGCCTCACGAACTTCAGCGAGGGGTCGATCACCGACTACGCGTGGAACAAGGAAGGAACCCGCGCGGCGATCACGCACCAGGTCGACACCTCGGATCTCGTCGTGATCAGACGGAAGTGAGGCGCGATCACTTCAACCCGAAGCTCCAGTTCGTGACGAAGGTGACCGGCGCGTGCAGCCGGTCCTCCACCGGATCGTTGACGAGGAATCTCCCGTCCGCAGCGACCGTGAAGTAGTCGCCGCGTAGGAAGAAAAGCTCGACCGGAGTCGCGTTGGGCGCGGTGACATCCGCCATGGCGACGTACTGGCTCGGAGTCAGGTAGTAGACGGCTTTCCCATCCGGCGACCAGACCACGGAATTGCCGCCGCTCGTCGAAATCTGGCGGCGCCGCGCGTGGGTCGGAAAGTCTTCGACGAAGATCTCGTGCCGGCCCGATTCATCCGACGTGTACGCGATCCTCGTTCCATCGGGAGAGAACTTCGCACCCATGCTGGCGAAGAGCGCTGACGCGTAACGCGCCGCTTGCTTCGTGCGCGTCGAATACACCCACACGCGTGCCTGTCCCGATTGATCGGTGTAGTCCATCGCGATGAACTCCCCGTTCGGCGACCAACTGGAGGGATATGCGCCGCGCGGGACATCGAGCAACTGCTGCAGGCTGGAGAGATCCCCGGCGCGCATGACAAAGGGATTGCCCATGCTGTTCTTCATCGATGTGTAGGCGAGACTCGTTCCGTCGGGAGACCACACCGGAGCGACATCGGCAGCAGGATCAACGGTCAGCCTCGTCGTTACTTTCCGACCGATGTCAAAAAGAAAGAGATCATCATTCCGCCCGTCCTCGTCGAGGTTTTCGAAGGCGATGCTCTTCTCATCCGGCGAGAGCTGGAACACTCCGAAGCGGCGCGCCTCCGTCAGGCGCTGTTGAACCTTCCCCGTGCGATCAACCCATGCGAGAGTCGAAAATGGCGAGACCGATCGAAACGTCAGGCGGCCATTCTTCGAGACGCTGAACTCGTGGCGATGATTCGACCAGTTGGAGGCGAGGTTCTCCGCCACGACTCGCGGAGCTGCGGTGAATTTCAAGGAACGCGCATCGAATGGCCTGGCGAACAGCGAGCCGCCGCGCACGAAGACGATGTAGCCCGGCTCGGCATAGACGGCGTTCGTAATCGCGGTCATGAGGTCGTGCGTCTCGCCGCTTTTCAGAGAGCCAATCTTGAGATGATGATCCTCGCTGAGCCACGCGTCGCCTAGGAACAGATAGTGATCGCCATCGGGAAGAAACGAGGGCCAGCGATGGCCCTCTTCGCGCGCGCCGAGGTGCGTCAGTGGTTTCGCGGCGCCGCCATCGGCACTGACCTGATAGAGGCCATCGAGTGACTTCGGTGCGTACACGATCGTGCCGCCCGCACTCCACGATCCGCCGAAAGGCTCGGGCGCATCGGCGATGATCTGCGGCGGACCTCCGCCGAGCGCAGCCTTCTTGAGTTTTCCATTCGCGAAGAACGCGACGTTGGCTCCGTCAGGAGACCAGAACGGGAGTCGTCCGCCCTGAGAGCCGGGAAGCTCTTTCACGTCGCCCGAGGAAAGCTCACGGACCCAGATCGAAGCATCCGTTCCCGCATAGGCAACGAAGACGATCCTCTCGCCGTCGGGAGACAACTCGACCTCGTCGAAATAGTCGATTGAAGAATTTCGCGGCGGTGACAGCGAAAGCACGAGGTGCTTTTCGGCACTGGGACGGCGCGACCAGAAGACGGCCGCGAGTGAGGAGACGAACAGGAGCGCTGCTGCAGCAAAGAGCCAGGCCGGCAAGCCCTTCGCGGTTCCCCTTGCGGTTCCCTCCGCCGCGCGCTCGGACGCCCAGCGCAGTTCCTGCGCCACATCATGCGCGCTCTGCCAGCGCGCTTCAGGATCCTTTTCCAGACAGCGGGCGACGATGTGATCGAGTGCGGCGGGAGCGAGCGGCGCACTCTCTCTGATCGGACGCGGCGTTCCTCCGACGATCGAGGCGATGAGCGACGTTCGTGTTTTTCCTTCGAACGCGCGATGCCCCGTCGCCATCTCGTAGAGCACGGCACCGAGAGCGAAGATGTCGGTGCGCGCGTCGGCCTCGATTCCTTCGAGCTGCTCGGGCGCCATATACTGAAACGTGCCGAGGAGCGTGCCGCGCTCGGTGAGAGGCTGCTCCGAATCGCGCTGCATCGTCATCTCACTTCCTGAGATCGTGAGCGCCTGCTGCGCGGTCTTTGCGAGCCCGAAGTCGAGGAGCTTGGCGCCGGACTTCGTGATCATGACGTTCCCCGGCTTCAAATCGCGATGAACGACGCCGGAGCGATGGGCTCGATCGAGCGCGTCGGCGATCTGCGCGCCGTAACGGAGCACGTCATCGAGCGGAAGCGGCCCGCGCGACAACCGGTCGGCGAGCGACTCTCCCTCGATCAACTCCATCACGAGGTATTCGACGCCATCGGCCTGCCCAACATCGTGCAGCGTGCAGATGTTGGGGTGATTGAGCTGTGAGATCGTCTTCGCTTCGCGCTCGAAGCGCAGCTTCAATGCCGCATTCGACGCGAACTCCGGCGGAAGAACCTTGATCGCCACGCTGCGGTCGAGCCGCGTGTCGCGCGCTTTGAAGACTTCGCCCATTCCTCCCGCGCCGATGCGCGAGACGATCTCGTACGGGCCGAGACGGCTTCCTGCTGTGAGCGACATCGGGATATCGCGAATTATCTCACTGACCGCGAATCGCCGAGTCTGCGCTCCCGTTGTCGATCGTCTGCAGGAATGGGGAGATGCGTCCCTCGCCGCCGATCACGTCGACATCGAGCTGCATGTTTCGCAGCTCACCGAACGTCTCGCGCGCGCTGCCGATGATCGTGCGCGAAAGGTCGCTGATGACGAGCAGACGGTTCGCCGGGACCGCTACGTTCAGGCTGCTGATGCCGAGCGCGGTCGTCTTCGCTCCGGCGCCGAATGAAAAGCGCAGCGTCAACCGCACGACAGCCGGCTGGCCCGCGCTTTCGATCAGCCCGAGGTTCGATCGATACGTCACCGGCGCGGCGGCGGCGACTGTGGCACGGCTCACGTCGTCCACTCCCCCGAAACGGCGCGACTGTCCGGCTGTCAACGCGGACGAAACCGGATACACCGGCAACGCGCTGCCGAAGGATCCGTCGCGGCCACGAACGGTGTTCGTCGATCGCGCCGTGGCGATGAAGGGGCGCGCCGCGGTGAGCCGCAGATATCCATCCATGAATCCGATCGGAACGGCGATCGTGCGCCCCGGTTCGACGGTCACGCTCGACAGGAGTGCGCTGCCGCCTGCCGGCCGCGCGCTTCGGCGCCGGACGGTGCTGACGCGATTGTCGATCGTGATCAGCAATGCGTCCGCGCCGGGATTCAGCAGGTACATCGTGTTCGCTGTCGTCGAGACATTCAGAGGCGGCGGAGCAACGGCGATGAGCTGATCGCTCGCCGTGAGCAACTGGCCTTCGACGATCCACGCATCCTTCGAACCGGTGTCGATCGCCTGCGCGTAGGCCACGATCCTCGCAGCGGACGAAGAAATGTTCGTGATCCGCGCGGAGATCGCCGCCTCGGGAACGACATCCGACAGCGACAGCAGGCTGAATGCATCGATGTTCTCACTCGCGCGCGTGTTCACGACGCTGCCTGCGGCATCGAGAAATTCGATCTTGATGTTCGCCGTCTGACCGGCGACTTCCTGAACGAACAGGTTCGTGAGCCGCGATGCCGATTTCTCGACGCCGGTGAGATAGACGATCTCGCCAGTTGCTGCGGCACGGTCGGAGCGAAACATCGGCAACGCGGTGATGAACGAACCGATGGAGGGATCGATCGTGCTCGCCTGCAATCCCGAGAGCAGCACTCGCGACAGGCTCGCACTTCTCGCCTGAATGGTCGCTGTGGGCGCCGTCGTCGCGAAGACGGTCGACAGAATCGAGGGAAGCACGACAGAAGCATTCGGCGCGAGTTGACCGAGGGATCCGAGGAGCGGCGATTTCCCGGGCGCGGCGAGGTAGAGCTTCAGATCCGCGATCGAATTGCCGAGCACCGAGAGGAAGAGGTCACCCGTCGAGCCTTTGCTCTGGAACAAGCCCGGAATGAAGAATGCGACTTCCTCTGCGCCGAGTGGCGGCGGCGCGCCGGGAATCGCACCGGGCTTCACGATATCGACGACGCTGACGGAGATCGAGCTCGTCGTGCCGCTGCCTTCGCTCGTCACATGTCTCATCACGGACGATCCACTGCTGTCGATATAGGTCAGCGTGAGGGTCGCGATTGCAGCGCCGCTCAACGAAGCTGAATCGGGGCGAAGCGCGCGGTTGATCGTAAACGTCACCGCCCGCGACTGACCCGGACCGATGGTAATGAGTCCGCTCTCCGGGATCAGCCACGCGACATCCGACGTCACGATTCCCTGCAGCGTGCCCGTGCCTTTGTTGGTGAAGGTCACCGAACCGCTCGGGTTCTCGCCTGCTGGCGCTGCGACTTCCGTGCGTGCGACCGCGGTCGTGGGAACGATCGTGCCCGTCGGAGCGGTCGCGAGATACATGCGAATGGGAACCGTCTGTCCGCTCGGTACGCCAGCGCCTGCGATCATCGATACGCCATCGTACTTGCCGGCGTTTCCTGTCGTCGCGGTGACCGTCACGACCTGACTCGCGCCGGCAGCAAGCGAAAACGATGTCGGCGACTGTGTGAAGAAGTCTCCCTGTTGTGTAAGCGTGATCGTCGTCGGCACGCGGCCGAGATTCGTGAGCGTGTAGTGATCGGTCGCACCGGCGAGTCCGGCGAAGGTCACGATTCCATTTGGATAGCTGCTGACGGTGACGATCGGAACGTCGCCCGGATCGACGAAGACCGTCGCGCGTGACGTCGACGTGATCCCCGCTGCAGTCGCGCTGATTGTGTATTCGGTTGTCGATGATGGCGTCACAACCAGCGAACCCGAGGTACCGACGGCGCCGATGTTGTTGTCGAGCGTCACATCCGTGGCGCCTGTCGTCGTCCATGTCAGCGTCGAGGGCTGCCCTTTCTGAATGAAGCTGGGATCGGCGCTGAAGTAGACCAACGGACCAGGTTCATTCACTGCTTCAAAGATGCTCCGTTGTGCCGTTCCTCCTGCACCCGTTGCGGTCATCGCGAACTCGGTGTTGCTCTGCAGCGAGACCGACTTCGTACCGTTCAGCGGAACGGAACCGATTCCGTCGATCGTGACGGAGGTCGCGTGCTGGGTGCTCCACGTCAGCGTCGTGCTGCCTGCGAACGGCACCTTCCCGATGTCGCTGGTGAAGCGCGTAATCGATGGAGCAGGGTTGACGACGTCGGTTTCCAGCCGCACGTCATCGATCCCAACATTGAAGCAGTAGTTGTTGTCGACCTCGACGAAGCGTAGCCGGACCGTGCGTCCGCCGAGTCCGGAGAGCGTTGCCGTTTGCAGCTCGTATCCAATCGTCAGCGCATTTCCGGTACCGATCACCAGTACATTCTGCAGAACGTTCAGGGTGAAGAAGTCCGATGCCGGGTCGATGACATCAACGCGAAACTGCTGATTCGTTTCGAAATTGAAGCTCAAGCTGTCCGGCGAGCGAAGAGGCGCACCGCTTCGCGTGTAGAACTTGAATGAGAGCACCGGCGATGCGCCGGCCGGGATGGTGACATCCTGATAGAGGATGTGAGACCCCTGCCTCCCCTGCGAGACCATGGCCGCGAAGTTTCCATCGGGTGGTGGCGGCACGTCGGAGTGGAAGCAGAGATCATTTCCGAAGCTTGGATCGAAAGGAGTGACCGTTCCCGACTGCGCGAGCCACGCGCCGTTGGCGCCGGCTTCGTCAACCGTCTTCCAGCCGGCGAGATCGTTGGAGTTCGTGCCGCCGTTCGTTTCGAAGCTGCCGTTCTGAATGAGATTCACAGGCGCAGCAACGGCGGAGCACGCAAGAGCGAGCGTCACCAGGGCGATGACAACGGCGCGCACGGAAGAAATTACTGTGACATGAAAGCGCCGGCCACGCAATTTCCCGCGCCCCGTCATCCCGAGCGAACGTGAGCTGCCTGACGCGGGGCGCGGACGCCCTCGTCCGCGAGCCGCTGCCGTCGAGGCAGCGGTGCCCTTGTGCTTCGTCACGACGTGCGGACGAGGCGTCCGCACTCCACCTCATCGTCATCCCGAGCGAAGTCGAGGGACCTATGAAGTGGGGCGCGGACGCCCTCGTCCGCGAGCCGCTGCCGTCGAGGCAGCGGTGCCCTTGTGCTTCGTCACGACGTGCGGACGAGACGTCCGCACCCCACCCCATCGTCATCCCGAGCGTACGCGAGCTGCCTGACGTGGGGCGCGGACGCCCTCGTCCGCGAGCCGCTGCCGTCGAGGCAGCGGTGCCCTTGTGCTTCGTCACGACGTGCGGACGAGACGTCCGCACCCCACCTCATCGTCATCCCGAGCGAACGCGAGCTGCCTGACGTGGGGCGCGGACGCCCTC
>Ga0070741_10001917_pt1 | contig 58996 bp, 55 predicted proteins | sample Coa_R1_4_FD_66440 | JGI IMG/M metagenome (GOLD analysis project Ga0070741, IMG submission 66440) | Surface soil microbial communities from Centralia Pennsylvania, which are recovering from an underground coalmine fire - Coalmine... | ecosystem: Environmental > Terrestrial > Soil > Unclassified ... | reverse complement strand
AGGTGATCGAGTACGACGGGGTGCGGGTCCTCGTCGATCCGACGAGCGCGCAGTACCTCGCGGGCACGCAGATCGACTTCGTGAGCAGCCTCTCGGGCGGCGGTTTCAAGTTCTCGAACCCGAAGGCCAGCCACACCTGCGGCTGCGGGTCCTCGTTCACGGTCTGAGCGCCCACGGGCGCGCGGCGTGACGTGAGCTCCGGTCCTCGGCGCTTCGATCACGCCGTCTTCGACCTCGACGGGACGTTGATCGACTCGCGGGCCGATCTCGCCGCCGCCGTGAACCACGTGCTGCGGAGCTTCGCTCTCGACGAGCTCCCGCCGCCGACGCTCTACGGCTACGTCGGCGAGGGCGCGCGCGTCCTCGTGGAGCGCGCGCTCGGCGCGGAGCACGCCGAGCTCGTCGACCCAGCCCTCCACCGGTTCATGCGGTACTACGGCGAGCACCTGCTCGACGCGACACGGCCGTACTCGGGCGTGGTCGAGGTGCTCGGCGCGCTCGCGGCGCGTGGCGTGACGCTGTCGGTGTTGACGAACAAGCCCGCGGCGATGAGTCGCAGCATCCTCGACGGTCTCGGCCTCGCGGTTCGCTTCGTTGCGATCGTCGGTGGCGATTCGCTGCCCGTGCGCAAACCCGACCCGGCGGGGATCGCGCACCTTCTCCATCGGACCAACACGGCGCGCGAGCGGATGCTCCTCGTCGGCGACTCGCCGATCGACCTGCGCACGGCGCGCGCCGCCGACGTCGCGTTCTGCGGCGTCGCCTGGGGGCTCGTCCCCGACACGCTCGCCAACTGCCGCCCCGAGCGCATGGTCGCCCATCCCGCCGAGCTCGTCGACGTCGTCGAGGGACGCTGAGCTACCGGAGCGCTTCTTCGTAGAGGCGCCGGTACTCGCCGGCGACGCGACGCCACGAGAAGTCCTCTGCCATGCCGTTTCGAAGCACGCGGTCCCAGGCGGCGGGGGTGCCTCGCACGGCGAGCGCGCGGTCGATCGCGCCGCGCAGTCCCTCGGCCGTGTATTCGGAGAACTTGAACCCGGTCCCGCGTCCGCTCTTTGGGTCGAACTCGGCGACCGTGTCGTCGAGCCCGCCGGTCGCGTGCACGACGGGCACCGTGCCGTACCGCAGGCTGTAGAGCTGGTTCAGGCCGCCCGGCTCGAATCGCGACGGCATCAGGAAGACGTCGCCGCCCGCCTCGATCCGGTGCGCGAGCGCCTCGTCGAAAGCGAGGCGGAGCGCGACGCGTCCGGGAAACCCGTCCGCCAGCGCGCGCAGTCCGTCCTCGTAGCGCCGCTCGCCGCTTCCGAGGACCGCGAGCTGCACGTCGGTCGCGGCGAGAACGTCGGGGAGGACGTCGAGCAGGAGGTCGATGCCCTTCTGCTCGGCGAGACGCGAGACGACGGCGAACAGCGGCACCTCCGGTCGCGCGGCGAGACCGAGCTCCGCCTGGAGCGCCGCCTTGCAGCGCACTTTTCCGGTCCGATCGTTCGCGTCGTAGCGTGCCGCGAGGTGCCGGTCGGTCGCGGGATTCCACTCGGCGTCGTCGATGCCGTTCTGGATGCCACGCAGCTCGTCGCGACGGAGCCGCAGCACGCCGTCGAGCCCCTCGCCGAAAGCGGGCGTCTGGATCTCCGCGGCATAGCGCGCGCTCACGGTCGTCACGAGATCCGCGAACAGGATGCCCGCCTTCAGGTAGTTGATCTGTCCGTAGAACTCGAGGAGGTCGGGGACGAAGCAGCCGGCGTCGAGGTTCAGCAGGTGCCAGTCGCTCGGGGGGAAGCGCCCTTGGTACGCCAGGTTGTGGATCGTGAGCACGACGCGCACGCGCGCGAGCTCCGGGTAGAGGTCGGCGGTCGCGCGGAGGAAGGCGGCCGCGAGCGCCGCCTGCCAGTCGTGCAGGTGGAGGACGTCCGGCGGCTCCTCGAGTCGCAGCCACTCGAGCGCGGCGCGACAGAAAAACGCGAAGCGCTCGGCGTTGTCGTCGTACTCGCCGCCGCGCTCGCCGTAGATCCCGTCGCGGTCGAAGTACCGGTCGGCGCGGACGAGCACCGTCCGCACCGGCGCGCCCGGGATCCGGAGGATCTCGCACGGCTCCATCCGGCTGGACACGGGCGCATGTACGCGCGGACCCGGCTCGACGACGACGCCCCGCCGCGCCGCCCGGTATCCCGGGATGCAGACCGTGACGTCCACGCCGTGGCGCGCGAGCGCCGGCGGTAGGGCGGCGAGCACGTCGGCGAGTCCTCCCGTCTTCGCATACGGGTGCGCCTCCGACGCGAGCATGACGACGCGCATCACGAGGTCGACGTCTGGCGGAGGACGCGCCCCGCGTCCTCGGGCGGCACGGCGTTGATGTGGAACCCGCTGCCGAGCTCGACCCCCGCGAGGCCGGCGAGCTTCGGCATGATCTCGAGATGCCAGTGATACGCCGGGCTCTCCCCGACGCCGAACGGTGCGCTGTGGAGCACGAGGTTGTAGGGCGGATCGTCGAGCGCGACCCGCAGCTTCGCGAGGACGGTCGTGAGAACGGCGGCGAGGTCCACGAGCTCGGTGTCGTCGCTCTGCTCGAAGAGCGCCGCGTGTCGGCGGGGGAGGATCCACGTCTCGTACGGCAGACGCGCGGCGAACGGCGCGAACGCGACTGCCCGCTCGCCCTCGACGACGATTCGGACCTGCTCCTCCAGCTCCTGGCGCAGCATGTCGCAGAAGAGACACCGCTCCCGGTAGTCGTGATAGGCGCGCGCGTGATGCAGCTCGTCGCTCACCGTCAACGGCACGACGGGCGTCGCAATCAGCTGGGAGTGAGGATGCTCGAGCGTCTTCCCGGCGTCTGCGCCGTGGTTCTTGAAGACGAGGACGGAGCGGAAGCGTTCGTCGCGCTTCAAGTCCGCGATGCGGTCCCGATACGCGCGCAGCACGTCGAGCGTCGCGTCGACCGACAGCGTGCCGAGCCCGCGGTCGTGGTCCGGCGATTCGATCACGACCTCGTGCGCGCCGACGGCGTTCATGACGTCGTACATGCCCTGACCGCGCCGGCCGAGCTCGCCCTCGATGCGGAGCGCCGGGAACTTGCTCGGCACCACGCGAACGCGCCAGCCCGGCGTATCGGGCACCATCTGCCCCGGGTCGCGGTACGCGAGGATCTCGGGCGGCGTCTCTTCCTCGTGTCCGGGACAGAGCGGGCACGGTCCGGGGCGCCGCACGGGGCGCTCGCGACGGAAGTCCTTCGGGCGACGCACGCGCTCGGTCGCAATGATGACCCAGCGGCCGAGGATCGGGTCCTTCCGGAACTCCGGCATCGAGGGGCCGGCGTGTCTCGCTCAGTTGCGCGCCGGACGGGGCCGGGCGGTCACGCCCTGACCGCGCGCGGCTCGCGGCCGGCGGCGGGCGGCTCGAGCGCCTGCTCGAGCACCTCGTCCATCGTCTCGACGAACACGAACTGCATCGTGCGTCGGACGTGCTCGGGGACGTCCTCGATGTCCTTCTCGTTGCGTCGGGGAAGGATTACGGTCTCGATGCCGGCGCGCTTCGCCGCGAGCACCTTCTCCTTGATGCCACCGACCGGCTCGACCTTGCCCCTGAGCGTGATCTCGCCCGTCATGGCGAGATTCGGACGGACGTGGCGTCCCGTCAGCAGCGAGGCGAGCGAGGTCGTGATCGTGACGCCCGCGGACGGACCATCCTTCGGGATCGCGCCGTGCGGGACGTGCACGTGGATGTCCATCGACTCGAAGAAGTCGGGGGGAATGCCGAGACGCTCCGCGCGCGAGCGGACCCAGCTGAGCGCGGCCTGCGCCGACTCCTTCATGACGTCGCCGAGCGAGCCCGTGAGCGTGAGTCCCTTCTTGCCGGCCATGCGGGTCGACTCGATGAAGAGGATGTCGCCGCCGTTCGGCGTCCACGCCAGCCCGACCGCCACGCCGGGGTCCTCGGTGCGCTCGGCGACCTCGTAGAAGAACTTGTCGGGTCCGAGGAACTCCCGCACCTTCGCGACCGTACAGAGGACCGGCTCCGTCCGTCCCTCCGTGATCGCGCGCGCGACCTTCCGGCACACCCGACCGATCTCGCGCTCGAAATTCCGGAGGCCCGCCTCGCGCGTGTGCGCGCGGATGATGTGGAGCAGCGCGGCGTCGTCGAACTGCAGGTTCTCTTCCGTGAGGCCGTTCTCGCGCAGCTGCTTCGGGATCAAGTGCCGCCGCGCGATCTCGACCTTCTCCTCCTCGGTATAGCCGGCGAGCTCGATCACCTCCATGCGGTCCCGGAGCGGGGCGGGGATCGGATCGAGGACGTTCGCCGTCGTGACGAACATGACGCGCGAAAGGTCGAACGGCACGTCGAGGTAGTGGTCCTGGAAGGTATTGTTCTGCTCCGGATCGAGCACCTCGAGGAGCGCGGATGCCGGATCGCCGCGGAAATCCATGCCGAGCTTGTCGATCTCGTCGAACATGAAGAGCGGGTTGTTCGAGCCCGCGTTCTTGATGTTCTGGATGATCCGGCCGGGGAGGGCGCCGATGTACGTCCGCCGGTGACCACGGATCTCGGCCTCGTCCCGAATGCCGCCGAGCGAGAGCCGGACGAACTTCCGACCCATCGCGCGCGCGATCGAGCGGCCGAGCGACGTCTTCCCGACGCCGGGCGGTCCGACGAAGCAGAGGATCGGGCTCCGGGAATCCTTTCGCAGCTGGCGCACGGCGAGATACTCGAGAATCCGGTCCTTGATCTTCTCGAGGTCGAAGTGGTCCTCGTCGAGCACCTCGCGCGCGTGGCCGATGTCGAGGTTGTCCTCGGTCGAGGCGGCCCACGGCAGCGAGACGAGCCATTCGAGATACGTGCGGACGACGGTGTGCTCGGCGGATTCGGGCGGGATCATGCGCAGGCGATCGAGCTCGTGCTCGGCGGCCTTCAGCGCTTCGGGGGGCATCTTCGCGTCCTCGACGCGCTTGCGCAGCTCCTCCACCTCGGCCGTCTTCGCGTCGCCCTCGCCGAGCTCCTTCTGGATCGCCTTCAGCTGCTGGCGGAGGTAGAACTCCTTCTGGTTCTTGTTCAGCTCCGACTGGACCTGCGACTGGATCTTGTGGCCCAGCTCCAGGAGCTCGATCTCGCGGTTGAGGATCGTCGAGAGCTTCTCGAGCCGCGCGCGGATCTCGAGCGTCGACAGCAGATCCTGCTTCTCCTCGAGCGAAATGTTCAGGTTCGACGCGATCAGATCCGACACCTTGCCCGGATCCTTGATGTTCATGACGACGACCTGCAGCTCGTCCGGCAGGTACGGGATCATCGAGACGAATTTGGCGAACTGGTTCACCATGTGCGCCTGGATCGCGTCGAGGTCCTTGGAAGGCGCGTAGACGTCCTGGAGGTGCCGCACGTTCGCCCGGAAGTACGGCTCGCGCTGCGTGTACTCGACCATCTCGATGCGCTTCAGTCCTTGGACGAGGATGCGCACGGTCTGGTCGGGATACTTGAGCATCTTGAGGACACGCCCCGCCGTGCCGCGCGAGTAGAGTCCCTCGGGCCGCGGGGCCTCCTCCTCGGGATTCTTCTGCGCCGCGAGCCCGAGCATGCGATCACCGGCGAGGCAGTCCTCCACGAGCTTCAGCGACGCCCCGCGCGAAATGAGGAGCGGCACGATGGCGGACGGGAAGATGACGACCCCGCGCAGCGGGAGGATCGGCAACTCCGCCGGCACGACGACGCCGCTGATGTCGTCGTCGAACCCGTAGAAGCGCTGTCCCGTCTCGGACTCGGAGCCGGGGATCTCGCTGGGATCGTCCGCCATGCGTAACCCTCCGCCGATGATCCTATCCGCCGCGCCCCGACGAACCATCACCATATCGCACCATATTCGTCGCGCACGATCTGCGCACCCCGTGCGAGGCGCGAACGTAACGCAGGGGTCCGGAGCGCACAAGAGGATCGCGCGTGTTCGCACGGTCTCGTCTCGACACGCTCGAGCCAAGCCGGTACGATCCGCGGTGCGTGCGACCGGCGAAGACGTTCCGTCTCGACGAGGCCAACGCCATCGTGCCGCGTCTCCAGCTCCTGATGGAGCGATTGCAGCGCGGCGCGCTCCGTCTCGAGGAGGAGATGCGCGAGCTGGCCCGTGCGACCGGCGTCGAGATCGCCGCCCTCGAGCCCGCGGAGCTGCTGCGGCAGCGGCCGGCGGCGCGCGTGCTCATCGAGGAGCTCGACGGCGTCGTGCACGAGATCGAGGAGAGCGGGGCGCATCTGAAGGACGTGCAGCTCGGCCTGATCGACTTCCCGGCCGAGCGCGACGGGGAGATCGTCTATCTCTGCTGGCAGTTCGGCGAGCCCGAGGTCGCGTTCTGGCATCGCGTCGAGGACGGGTTTGCGGGACGGCAGCCGCTCCCGGGTCCCACGCGGGCGCGCGTCCTGCAGTGAGCGGCTTCGCCCGCTCCCGCTAGCCCGGCGCTCATGCCGCCGCCGTATCGCGGAGTCCTGTTCGATCTGTTCGGGACGTTGATCGCCTTCGATCCGGGACGGCTCCCCGAGCTCGACGTCGGCCGTGAGCGCGTGCGGACGACCGTCGCCCGGCTCGACGTCGCGCTGGCACGCTGGCTCCCCGGCGTGTCGGCACCGGAGCTCTGGGAGGCGCTCGTCTCGGTGAGCGACGAGATGGCCCGCGCGCGCGCGTACGATCACATCGAGCTTCCGTCCCGCGAGCGGTTCCGCCGCGCGCTCGAACGCGTCGGGTGCGACGACGGCGTGATCGCCGAAGCCGCCGTGCACCTCTCCCGGGCACACATGCGGACGATCGCGGACGCGACGGTGCTGCCGGCCGGCCACGCCGAGCTCGTGGCGTCCCTCCAGGCACGCTACCGCGTCGGGCTCGTCAGCAACTTCGACGACACGGGCGCCGCGTACGAAATCCTCGCGCGCCACGGGCTCCTGCCGATGCTCGAGACCGTCGTCGTCTCCGAGGCGCTCGGTCTCCGGAAGCCGCACCCGGCGCTCGTCCGTGCCGGGCTGGACGGCCTCGGACTGTCCGCCGCGGATGTCCTGTTCGTCGGCGACACGTTCGCGGAGGATGTCCTCGGCGCGCATGCGGCCGGCGTCGACGTCGCCTGGATCGACACGCACGGGAGAGGCCTGCCGACGGACGGAGCCCCGCCGCGCTACGTGCTCCGCGCACTGCCCGAGCTCGTCGACGTCCTGGGCGATCGATGAGGCCACGGCGCGCGCGGCCACTCCAGATCGCGATCTCGGGTGGCGGCGCGTGCACGCGTGCGACGGCACGGCTCGCCCGGGCCGTCGGACGCGAGATCGCCGACGCCGGTGCGGTCCTCGTGTGCGGCGGGCGCGGCGGCGTCATGGCGGCGGCCGCGCGCGGCGCGTCGGAGCGCGGCGGCACGGTGCTCGGACTCCTTCCCGGCTACGACCACGGCGCCGGCAACCGCCACCTCACGCTCCGCGTACCAACGGGGCTCGGGCACGCCCGGAACGTACTCGTCGCGGCGGCCGGCGACGTCTTGATCGCGCTTCCCGGCCGCCACGGAACGCTGTCCGAGGTCGCGCTCGCGCGCGTCCTCGGACGGCCGGTGGTCGGGCTCGGTGCGTGGCACGACGTCGACGGCGTCGCGCGGGCGCGCGACGCGCGGGACGCGGTTCGCCGAGCGGTGCGGCTCGCGAGGTCCTAGCTGCCGCGGGTGCGCGGTACCGGAACCGGTCGCACCGGGGCCGGGCTCCGGTATGGCACCGGAATGTACTGTACGGACGGACGGCCGGTCGCCGGCTGCGGGAAGAGCCGCATGTACTCCTCGATCTCGTGCGGCATGTCGATGTTGATCGGGAGCCCGAGCCCCTGGAGCGTCTCGACGTTCAGCGGATGGTCGTGCGTCCATTCGCCGCGCGTGAAGATCGCCGCCAGCTCTTCCGCCTTCGCCGGGCCGACACGGTCGGTGAGGACACCGCGCACGCAGTCGCGGAGCTGGACGCTCGCCTTCCGCGCGACGTCGGCCAGGATCAGCGTCTCGTCGTCGATCTCCTGGTTGCGCTCGCTCTTCCACTCGACCGCGCGGACGATCGACGCGGCGGGATGCTGCCCGAGCTGCGGATCGAGCGAGCCGAGGACGGCGTTCGGATCCATCACGATCTCGTCGGCCGCGAGCGCGATCAGGGTTCCGCCGCTCATCGCGTAGTGCGGCACGTACACGGTGACCTTCCCCTTCCGGCGACAGATCGCGTGCGCGATCTGCTCGGCGGCGAGCGCAAGGCCGCCGGGCGTGTGGAGCACGATGTCGATCGGCACGTCGTCGGCCGTGAGGCGGAGCGCGCGCAGGACCTCCTCGCTGTCCTGGATGTCGATGTAGCGGACGAGCGGGAAGCCGAAGAAGCTCATCGTCTCCTGCCGGTGGATGAGGGCGATGAGCCGGTGCTTGTTGCGACGCTCCCAGCGGCGCAGGAACTGGATGCGCTGCATGTCGAGGCGACGTCGCTGGAGCATCGGCAGGAGCGCCGAGGCGAGGAAGAGCACCCAGACGACATCCAGGAAGCTCACGCGGCTCTACCGTCGCGGCGCGCTCATCCGGCTAGAGCCGGCGCGGAGACGGAGCCTGGGTGCCGCCGCGCTTCAACCGCTTCCGGAGGAGGGGGATGGCGTTGATCTTCAGCGGACGGAGGAGATCCCAGTAGATGCCGCGCGGACGCGGATGCGCCGGCCGCGTCGCCACGACCTCCGTCGGCGTCACGAGGAAATCGACGGGGAGGTCGTGCGGCAGCATCGTGATGCGGTCGGCAGCGATCTGCAGCGGATGGACCGTCGTCAGGATCGGCGTCGACTCGCGGACCTTTCCCTCTTCGCGGAGCAGGCCGTATTCGAGATCGCAGTAACCGCCGCCCTTGCCGAGCCGTGCGCCGTCCCGCCCGACCGCGACCGAGCCGCAGACGACGAGATCGACCGGACGCATCTCGCGGGGCGCCACGGCACGACCATAGCGGCACGCCCCCGTGATGCTCGCCGCGAGCGCGGCCTTCTTCCCGAGCCGCTGCGGATCGATCTCGACGAAGCACTTCTCGGTGCGGAGACGCGGCACCGCCATGTAGAGGATCTTCCCCTCGGCGAGCGCGAGACGCCGCACCGGGAGCTGCGGCGCATCCGGATTGACCTTGACGACGAGCGCGCGCCGCCAGACCGCCATCTCCCGGAGCAGCTGCGCCGCGTGCTCGGCGCCGACGAAGTTGGGAATCCGCCCGAACACCCCGGGGAATCGCGCGACCGTCTCTCGTTGAAGCGACTGCCAGACCTTCTGGCGAATCTCCGACTTCGTCATCGCGAGCCGGCGTCGTGCGCGACCGAGGCGGACGCTACACTAGGGGTTCTAGGGAGTCAATTGGACGAGCGCCTCGCGCGCGTCACGCGGCCGCGGCGAGCCGCCGCGCGAACACGAGGAAGCCGGTGTGCGCGACCATGCGATGCTCCGGGCGGACGCTTCGCTCCCGCACGTGCCAGAAGCGCGCCAGCGTCTCGAGCGTTTCGACGGCGCCGAAGCCGCCGTGCGCGCGAAACCCGTCGACGGTCTCCTTCACCTGCAGCGCCGTCGGGACGAACGCGGTCACCACCGCACCCGGACGGAGGGCGCGCGCCGCGACGTCGAGCAGCCGCCACGGCTCGGCGAGGTCGACGACCATGCGATCGACGTCGCGCTCCTCGAAGCCGGCGAACGCGTCCGCGACGCGGAGCGTCCAATTCGGCGCCGCGCCGTGGAAGCGCGCCACGTTGTCGCGGGCGGTCGCCGCGAAGTCCTCGCGGTTCTCGTACGAGGTCACGTGGCCGGTGGGGCCGACGGCACGGAGCAACGCGAGGGTGACCGCACCGGGCCCCGTCCCGACCTCGACGACGTGGCAGCCCGAAGCGATGTCGCCCCAGAGCAGGATCGGCCCGACGTCCTTCGGATAGATCGGCTGGGCGCGCCGGGGCAGGCTCGGGATGAGCTGCGCGTACGTCGGACGGAGGATCAGCAGCGATTCGCCCGCCGCCGTCTCGACCGTGCTGCCCTCCGGGAGGCCGATCAGCGTGTCTGCGGGGATGGGGACGCCGCGCACCGAGATGCGACCACCGCGCCGCAGGATCCGGAGGTACACACGTTCCTTCCGGTCGATGAGGATGACGGCCTCCTGATCGCGCAGGATCGCGGCGTCGCTCGCGTGCGCCGGCTCCGCGGCGGACGTCACGCCGGGGCGGCGGCCGCGTGGGCCCGCGCTCGCTTCGTCTGGACCTCGCGGACGAGGCTGCAGAAGGAGCACAGGGCCCCGTACGCCGGCATGCCGCAGGCGGCGCACTCCGTCGGCGGCCGGTTCTCGACGTCGGCGAACACCGGCTGCGCCGTCCGCAGGAACTCGCGGACGAACGCGAGCTTCGTGCCAGGGCTCGACGCCTCGAGCCGGTTGAGCGCGTCCTTGTAGACGAGCTGCGTCGCGCCGGCGGCGTTCGGACATTCGTCGACGATGTAATCGATGCCGCGCATGAAGGCGTACGCCGCGGTCTCGTACTCGCTGGTCAGGTAGAGCGGCTTCACCTTCCGGACGAACTTCGGGTGGGTCGGCGGCAGGACCGGCCGCTGGCGGGCGAGGTGCTCCTTCTGCCAACGGAGGACGTTGCCCATGAGCCGCGCCGCCTCGTCATCGAGGTTGTGCCCGGTCGCGAGCACGTCGAACCCGCCCTCGATCGCGGCGCGATCGAAGTAGTGTCGCTTCATCTTGCCGCACGCCGCGCACGCCGGTCGACGCGTGAGGCGTGCGACGGTCGGGACGGCGAGCCCGTCGGCCTCCTCGTCGAGCGCGACGACCCGGAGCGGAAGGCCGCGCGCCGCCGCGAAGGCGGCGGCCTTCGCGTGCGACTCGTCGGAATACGCCCCGATGCCGAGCCCGAGGTAGAGGCCGGACGTGTCGTAGCCGAGCTCCGCGAGCACGTGCCAGAGCGCGAGGCTGTCCTTCCCGCCCGAGACCGCAACGAGGATGCGCTCGCCGGGCGCGAACATCCGCTCCGCCGCGATGGCGCGTTCGACCTGTCGGCGGAAGAAAAACAGAAAACACGCCCGGCAGAAGGCCGAGTTGTGCGCCCGGAGCTGCACCTCGGCGCGCGCCCGGCAGCGCGTGCACTTCACGCCGCGCCCCCCGAGATGACCGCGCGGATCTCCACCTCGTCCGACTCCTCGACGACCTCGCCGTCGGTCAAGAGCTCGTCGCGGCGGATCACCATTGCTGTCCCGGGCAGCACCCCGAGCTCGGCGAGAAGCTGCGCGACCCGTCGCCGCCCCTCGAGCTCGACCGTGCGGTGCTGAGGGCGCAGATGAACGCGCATGCGACGAAGCCGCGGACGCTAGCACGCGCCCGAAAACGCCTCAAGGTACGCGTGATTACTTGACAGGGCGGATCTCCGCCCGTATACGGAGGACCAGCCCGGCCGGGGGTGCTCCCCTGGCCCGGGCTTTGTTCAGCGCCGCACCCGCATGGCGGAGAAGAAAGCCAAAACCGCGGAAAAAGGTGGCGACGTGGCGCGGAAGCGCCTCTGTCCCAGCTGTGGAGCGGAGTCCCGCGTCGTCCAGTACACCGGCTTCGGTCCGCGCGGTTTCTTCTGGGTGTGCGACAAGAACTGCGGGTACATGCAGCGAACCCGCTGAGGAGGTGCCGACGAGCATGGCGCGCGCGCGCAAGGGGGAGAAGACGGGCGGGTCCAAGTCGAAGGCGTTCAGCATCTTCGACGGGGAGGACACCCAGGCCGACGACGGTCAGGAAGAGCTTCCCAAGGACGAGGCGGGGCGGCGGAAGATCAAGCGTCAGTACGAAGAGCTTCTCGGCATCCGGATCGAAAAGCTGCGCGGTCGCATCCTGAACCGCGAGCGCATCAACAAGACGATCGAGGGCATCTACTTCATCTGCGCGTCGTGCCGGAAAGTCTGCCACAACGTCGACGACGGGCTCGTCGAGGATCCGAACAACCTGAACAATCTCTGCACGGCGTGCTCCACCGCCAAGGAGCCCCGCGGAGGCAAGGGCGGCGGCAAAGCCGCCGCCGCGTGAACAGATCGTCGAACGGCGGCAAAGCCGCCGCGTAGCGATCGTCGGCCGGCCGGGAAACCGCGGCCATTCACTCGATCAGGCGACGGAGCTCGTCCGGCAGCTCGGAGACGAGCTCAACGCGGCGTCCGTCCCGCGGATGCGGAAGCACGAGCGCGGTCGCGTGCAACGCGTGCCGGCCCAGCGGGAGCTCGGCGGACGGACCGCCGTACAGCGTGTCCCCGACGACCGGATGTCCGGCGTGCGCTAGGTGGACGCGGACCTGGTGCGTGACGCCGGTGCGGATCGTCGCCGCGACGAGGCTGCGCTCGGCGCCGACGGCGAGAACGGCGAAGGTCGTCTCGGCCGGCCAGGCGCGGCCCCGGCCCGATGCCGGGATCATACGGCGGGGATCACGCGAATCGTGCGCGAGCGGCAGCGCGACGGATCGCCCGTCGAGGGCGCGCGCGTTCCCGAGAACCACGGCGAGGTACCGCTTGTCGACAGTCCGTGCGCGAAGCGCCATTCGCACCGCGGCGTGCGCTTGCGGCGTGCGCGCCGCGAGCAGCAGACCCGACGTCCCGGTGTCGAGCCGGTGGACCAGCCCGGGCGCGAGGCGGTCGCCGACGTCTCGCAGCTCCGGATAGCGCGCGACGAGAAAGGCGGCCGCCGTCTCAAGCTCGCGCGGGTCGAGGGCGTGCGACGGCAGGCCACCCGGCTTGTCGACGGCGACCAGCTCGGCGTCCTCGTACACGACGGGTAGCGCGAGGTCGGGCGCCGGGAGCACGGCGTCGGGGAGCTCCGGCACCGTCACGCGATCGCCGCTCCGCACCTGGAGGCCCTTCACGGCGCCGCGACCGTTCACGCGCACGGCGCCCTCGTCGACGAGTCGACGCACGAGCCGGCGCGACAGTCCGGGAAGGGCGGCGCGGAGGAAGGCGTCGAGCCGGCCGGCCGTCTCGTCGCCGACGGTCAACGTGAGCTCGCGGCTCATGCCGGCGCGAGGTTCTCGCGCACGAGCTCGTACACCCGCGCCGAGAAGAGCATCGACATGTGGCCGAGCCCGCGAAGCTCGATGTTGAAGGCGCCGGGATAGTACGCGGCGCTCGACGGCACGACGAGCGCGTCGTCGACCGAGTAGATCGCGGTGCAGTCGACGAGGCTCGGCACGGGATCGTCGGCGCCGAGCCGCGAGAGCAGCGGCGACTCCGGTCGCATCTGCAGGAGCATCGGCTCGACGCGGAGCGCCGAGAACACACGCGTTCCCTGGTGCGGCGTGCCGAGCGTGATCAGCCGGCCGATCCCGCTCGCACCGCCGCGCGCGCGGATGCACGCCCGCGCCACGAGCCCGCCCATGCTGTGCGCGACGATGTCGACGTGCGACGCGCCGCACGCGCGCCGGATCCCGTCGATAACGTCGCCGAGGCGGGCGGCGCTCCGTTCGATGTCGCCCCCGAGCGCGGTGTGTCGCACGCTGTAGACGTGAACCCAGCCGTCGCGCCGGAGCCGACGCGCGAGCCAGAGGAAATTCGCCGTGTGCTGGGCGTAGCCGTGCAGCAGGACGACGGGACGTCGCGCGGGCCCGTCGCCGAGCTCACGCACGCGATGGCGCCGGAGGCCGAACGGAACCGTGAGGACGAGGAGCGCGGTGACGGCGGCTTCACGCACGAACGCCCCGACCCACGCGAGCAACCCCGCAAGCGACCGGTCGAAGGTCTCCTCCGCGCAGGGCACGGGGTACCGCCGTCGGTATCGGGCGGCGCCGCGATAGGCGGCGAGGTTGAAGATCACGCTCCCCGCCGCGACGCCGGCGATCACGACCGCGATGGCCCGCGCGAGCGCGGTCACCCCGCGAAGACACCGGCTATGGCCCGGCGTGTCAAGGGGGAACCTTGCTTTTCGCGGGCTGCGGCCTAATCATCCGCGCGCGGGCGTCGCCGCATCATTTTCGTGTCACATCCTCCTCGCTACGCAGTCGTCATGGCGGGTGGCTCGGGGACCCGCTTCTGGCCCCGCAGCCGCGCGCGCGTACCGAAGCAGCTCCTCGCCATCTTCGGTGAGCGGAGCATGCTGCAGGACACCCTCGCGCGCGTTACGCCGCTCGTCGGGCGAAACCATCTGCTCGTCGTCACCGGGCGGGCGCATGCGCGCACGGTCCAGCGTCAGCTGTCCAATGTGCCGCGGCGCCACGTGCTCGTCGAGCCGCGCGCGCGGAACACCGCAGCCGCCATTGCGCTCGCGGCGGTGCACCTCCGGCGGCGATCGCCCGACGCGGTGATGGCCGTCCTGCCGTCCGACCACGCGATCACCGACGTCGCGGTTTTCCGGCGCGACCTCGCGCTCGCGCTCGACGTCGCCGCTCGGCGCGACGCGCTCGTGACGATCGGCGTCCGGCCGACGCATCCCGAGACGGGGTACGGCTACATCCGGACGGGCGCCACGCTCCCGGGAACGCGCGGGCGCGCGGCCCGCGTCGACGCGTTCATCGAAAAACCGGATCGCGCGCGTGCCGAAGCGCTGCTGGCCGACGGCGACGTGCTGTGGAACGCCGGGATCTTCGCCTGGCGCGTCGAGCGGATCATCGACGAGCTCCGCCGTCACGTACCCGACGTCATCGGTCCGCTCGAGCGTGCGTCGAGCCGGACCCTCGAGTCGGTCTATCGCCGTCTGCCGGCCGTCTCGATCGACACGGGCGTCATGGAGCGCGCCGAGCACGTCGCCGTCGTGCGGGCCCGCTTCGGGTGGAGCGACGTCGGCAGCTGGGCCGCGCTCGCCACGCTCTGGTCGGGCGGCAACGGACGGAACGCGCTCCGCGGTCGGACGCTGTCGATCGACAGTCGCGGCTGCCTCGTCGACAGCCCCGAGCGCCTCGTCGCCGTCCTCGGTGTCGAGGACCTCGTGGTCGTCGACACGCCCGACGCGGTCCTCGTCTGCCACAAGGGACGCGCGCAGGACGTCCGCCTCGTCGTCGACGAGCTGCGGCGTCGCGGCCTCACCCGGTACCTCTGATGGTCGAGCCGCTCGGACCCGCACGCGTCGCACCGCTCGTCGCTCCGGCGCCGGAGCCGGTGCCCGAGCAGCGCTCCACGATGCTCGAGCGCTTCGGCATCGTCGCGCGGCTCCTCGTCCGCTTCCTCTTCCGGCACGTCCGCGTGCGGCCCGAGGCGGTCGAGCACCTCCGACAGCTCGCGGAGCAAGGCTCGCTCATCTACGTGATGCGCTACCGATCCCTCATCGACTACCTCCTCGTGAACGCGGTCCTTCTGCGCGAGGGCTTGCCGCTCGCGCGCTTCGCGCCGGGCGTGTCGACGGTGCCGTTCAGACCGCTCGGCGACATGCTCGGCTGGATCTTCCGCCGTCGGCGCCGCGCGCGCGCCGCGGCCCACGCCGCGTGCAGCGCGCTGGTCGCGCAGGGCGAGCCCGTGCTCCTCTTCATGCGGAGCCAGGCGGTGGCAGGACGGCGACGGCGCGCCCTCGAGGCGGCCCGCCTCGGCCCGCAGTATCTCCGCGACGTGGTGCGGGCAACGGGCGTCGGCCCACGGCCCGTCTTCCTCGTCCCGGTCGCGATCTTCCGCGGCAAGGGTTTCCGGCGGAAGGAGTCGCGGCTCGCGACCCTCATCTACAGCGTGCAGGAAGCGCCGGGCGAGGCGAAGCGGCTCTTCACGTACCTCTGGAACGCCGAGGAGACACAGCTGACGCTCGGCCGGGAGATCCGGCTGGACGACTTCGTTTCCGATTACCGGCGCGAGGGCGAGGAGCGGATCGTCCGCCGCCTCGCGCGGGCGCTTCAGATCTTCCTCTACCGCGAGGAGCGACTCGTGTGGGGACCGACGCTGCTCCCGCGACGGGTCGTCCGTCGGCAGGTCCTCCGCGATCCCGAGCTCGCGCGCCTGGTTCGTCGGATCGCCGCCGAGCGCGGCGTCCCACGGCGCCCTGTCTGGAAGGAGGCGCGCGGCTATTTCGACGAGATGGCCTCGAACTTCAACGGCGTCTTCTTCGCCACGATCGAGGCGATCTTCAACCGCATCTGGCCCCGGGTGTTCGCCGGGCTCGAGATCCTCGGCCTCGAGAAGGTCGCCGAGTGCGTGAAGGAGCATCCGGTCGTGCTCGTCCCGTGCCACCGGAGCCACTTCGACTACCTGATCCTCTCCTACATCTTCCACACGAACTACCTCTCGCCGCCGCACATCGCCGCCGGGAACAACTTGAACCTCTGGCTGGTGGGCCCCCTCCTCCGCGGCGCGGGCGCGTTCTTCATCCGGCGGACGTTCGAGGACAACGAGCTCTATAAGATGGTCTTCCGCCGCTACCTCACCTTCCTGATCCGCGAGGGCTACACCCAGGAGTTCTTCATCGAGGGCGGCCGGACGCGGACCGGAAAGATCCTGACGCCGAAGCTCGGGATGCTCGCAGCGATCGTGAACTCGTTCGTCGAGGGCGTCCGTCGCGACCTCTACTTCGTCCCGATTTCGATCCACTACGGTCGCATCCCGGAGGAGGAGGCGTATCGGCGCGAGGTCGCCGGCGAGGAGAAGGAGCCCGAATCGCTCGGCGCGCTCCTGCGCGCGCGCAGCGTGCTCAAGCGTCGCTACGGCACCGTTTACGTGAGCTACGGCGATCCGATCGCGCTGAACGGCGCCCTCGGTCCGCTGCGCGAACGCTTCCAGAGCAGCTCGGGCGACCCGGTGATCGAGGAAGAGAAGCGACGGTTCATCCAGCGCCTCGGCTTCCGGCTTCTCCGCGAGGTGAACGCCGCGGCGGTCGCCGGCGCGACGTCGCTGAGCGCGACCGTGCTCCTCGCGGCGCCACGTCCCGCGCTCCGGCTGCCCGAGTTCCTCTCCGCCGCACATGCGCTCACGACGCTGCTCCGGACGAGCGGCGTCCACGTCACCGCGTCGCTCGAGCGGAACGAGCAGTCGGATTTCCGGGAGAGTCTCCGCTGGCTCGAGAGCGGCGGCCTCATGGAGCGGCTCGTCGACAGCGGCGGCGTCGTCTTGCACGCGCCGGCCGGCAAGCGCCTGAACCTCGACTTCTACAAGAACAACATCATCCACTTCTTCCTCGTCCCGTCGCTACTGACGCGCGCGGTGCTCGCGGAGGTCCCGCTGAGCGCGCTCCGCGCGCACGTCGGCTGGTGGCTCGACCTGTACCGGTGGGAGTTCCCGCTGCCCGAGCGGGAGGCGCTCGCGGCCGAGCTCGGTCGCTGGCTCGAGTACTACCGCGACATCGGGGCCGTCGAGGGCGACAGCGCCGTGCCCGAGCATCCCCTCGTGCGCGCGACGGCCGGTATCCTCGAGAACTTCCGCGAGGCGTACCTGGTCGCGGCGCGCACGATCACGGCGCAGGAGGAATGGCCGATCGCGCAGAACGCCCTCGCGCAGAAGATGCGACGCCAGTTCGCGACGAGCCTCCTCCTCGGAGAAGTCCACAAGCCCGAAGGGAATTCGATCGTGACCTTCGCCAACGCGCTGTCGCGCCTGACCGAGCTCGGCCACGTGAGCGCGCTCCGGCGCGGGCGCGCCGGCCGCGAGCGGTGGGTCGACCGCGGCCCGGCCTTCGACCGGCTGCCCGACCTCGTCCGGCATTTCGGCACGTGAGCGCAGTGGGGAATCATCGTCCCGGGAGACACGTGGTCCGCATCGCGGCCGCGGTGCTGATCGTCCTCTCATTCGCGCCGCCCGCCCCGGCGGTACCCCAGATCATCGTCGCGGTCGGGGATCCGTCGCCGCTGTCACTCCCATTTTCGCGTTTTTCCGATCCCGCCCTCGACGACCATGGACGTGTGGCGTTCATCGGCGCGAACGCCGCTCTCTTCCGACGCAGTGGCGAAACGCTCGTCCACGTAATCGGTGCAGGCGACGCTCTGGGCGGGCACGTCGTTGCCGGCATCGGGGCGCCGGCACTGGGCGCGGAGGAATGCCTCGCGTTCCGAGCAACGTTCCAAGGGGGCGGCACCGGCATCTTCATGCAGTGCGGCGGTTCGCCAAAGCTCGTGGCCGACAACACCACGATCGCGCCTGGAGGCGCGCCTTTCGCCGGCTTCAGCGACGAGGTTGCCGTCGGGGCGGGGGGGGGCGTCGCGTTCATCGGCGTATTGCTGGACGGGACGGCGGTGCTGGTTCTCGCGGACGCGGACGGCACGCTGCGGGAAATCACGCGGACCGGCGCGGCGTCCCCGGCTGGCGGCACGTTTACGGGCTTCCGACTCGTCGGAGTGTCGGCCACCGGCGACGTGGGCTTTCGCGGGGTCGTCACGGCGGGTCCCGACGGACTGTTCCAGTCCGACGGAACCGCCGTCGCGAAGATCGCCGTCGTCGGCGACGCGAGCCCGGCCGGCGGCGGTTTCACCGCCGTGAATCTCGCCAACATGAACGACGCCGGCGTGTGCGTCTTCCGCGGCGTCGTCTCGAGCGGGCCGCGACAGGGGGTGTTCCGCTTTGCACCCGGAACGAATGCGCCGCTGACGGTGGTGGCGCTCGAAGGCGATGCGGCGCCGATGGGTGGCACTTTCAAACAGTTCCCGAGTTCGCTCGTGCCTGCGGTCAATACGACGGGCGCGGTCGCGTTTCGCGCCACCATCTCGGGGGCGCCGTTCTCCTCCGGCGTTTTCGTGGTTCCACCCGGTGGTGCACCGTCACAGGTGGTCGCCGTCGGGGAGCCGACCGCGGTGGGAACCCTCGTGCGATTACGCGACGTCGAAATCGGTGACGACGGAAGCGTCCTCGTGCGTGCTTCGGTTGCGCGCGGCGGCAAGCCGGGCCTGTTTCGCGCACAGAACGGCGAAGTTTCGACGGTCGCGGCGGTCGGCGACACGACCGATCTCGGCGATGGCTTCCGGTTCGCCGACGCGAGCGTCCGCGCGACGGTCGACACCGCGGTCTTCCTCGGCTTGCGCGAAGCGCTTTTCGTCGCAGACCCATCGGGCGATCTCCAGGCGGTGGCGCGCGTCGGCGACCAGACGCCGCTCGGCGGCCAATATGCGGCGCTCGATCCGCCCGCGGCCGGCAATGGCCGGATCGTCATCGGAGCCAGCATCGTCGGCGGGCGGGCGGCGGAGGCGCTTCTGCTCGTGGGTCGGCGGCGTCCGCGCGTGCTGGCCCGGACGAACGAGCATGTCGGTAAGCACTTGAAGCTGAGCGATCTGTTCGCCGATCCGATCGACAATCTGGAACGGGCGAGCGTCGGCGGAGGTGGTGTCGCATTCCAGTCGGGTCTCTCTGGCGGCAGCAGCGCATCGGGCATCGTCGTCGCGCGGAACGGACACCTTTCTGCGATCGCCCGTGAAGGGCAGAACACCCCGGGCGGCGGCCGCTATCGCGAATTCGGAACGCCCGCGGCGTTCCCGGCCGGTGCGGCATTCGTCGCGGTCGGCACCACGCGAACGAGCGCCCTGTTCCTCGCTGCTGCCGGAACCTCGCGGTTGATCGCGGCGAGTGAGACGGAGACCGGCACTCGTCTCCACGGGACGTTCCAGGCGTTCGATACGCCGGCGGCGAGCGGTCGCACGATCGCGTTCAAGGCGACCCTCGATCACGGCGCGCGCGAGGGCGTGTTCGCGGCGCGCGGGCGCTGCGTGATGGCGCTCGCCGCGACCGGCGAAGCCGAGCCCGGCGGTGGCCACTTCAAGGGGTTCAGCATTCCGACGTTCGCCGGGCAGAGCGTCGTCTTTCGAGCGACCACGCTCGGGGGAACCACGACGACCGCCGTCTATCGAAGCTCGCCATCGCACGGCTGCACGCAGGTCCCGCCGTCCATCGACGTCCTCACCGTCGCCGGCGCGGCCGCACCACGAGGTGGGATGCTCCTCGGGTTCGGCTCGCCGAGCGGGAGCCGGCGCGGCGACGTCGCCTTCACCGCCGACCTGACCGGGGCCGGCGGCGGAGATGCGATCGTGTATGTTCCTTGACCCCCTGCGGCGAAGCCAGTAAACACACACGTCTCTCGAGATTTCCGCGGCATGCCCGAAGACCACGAGCAGATCGTGGTCAGACGGAAGAAGCTTCATGCGCTTCGGGAGCGGGGCACGAACCCGTACCCGAACGACGTCCGGCCTGACCACACGACGGCGGAGGTGCATGCCCATTTCGACGCCGCGGACGAGGCCGCGTTCGCGGCGGCGCAGCCGGTCGGGATCGCCGGCCGCGTCATGGCGGTCCGCGACTTCGGGAAGGCGGGCTTCCTCCAGGTCCAGGACCGCGGCGGCCGGCTGCAGGTTCACGCGCGCCGCGACCGCCTCGGCGACGCCTTCGAAACGTACCGCCTGCTCGACCTGGGCGACGTCATCGCCGTCCGCGGAAAACCGTTCCGCACCCGCACGGGCGAGCTGACGATCGAGGCGATCGAGCTGGTACTCCTCGCCAAGGCCCTCCGGCCGCTGCCCGAGAAGTGGCATGGCCTCCAGGACGTGGAGACGCGCTACCGCCAGCGGTATCTCGACCTGATCGTCAATCCCGACGCGCGCCGGATCTTCGAGACCCGGTCGCGGGTCATCCGGAACGTCCGGAGCTTCCTCGAGGGCCGGGGCTACGTCGAGGTCGAGACGCCGATGATGCAGCCGATCGCGGGCGGCGCCGCGGCCCGGCCGTTCGTCACTCACCACAACGCCCTCGACGTCGATCTCTATCTCCGCATCTCGCCCGAGCTGTATCTGAAGCGCCTCGTCGTCGGCGGCCTCGAGCGCGTCTACGAGATCAACCGGAATTTTCGCAACGAGGGGATCGACACGACGCACGTTCCCGAGTTCACGATGCTCGAGTTCTATCAGGCATACGCCACCTACGAAGACTTGATGAATCTGACGGAGGAGATGCTCGTCGGTCTCGCGCGCGAGGTGACGGGCGGGACGACGCTCTCCTACCGCGGGCAGATGATCGATCTGACGCCGCCGTGGCCGCGCCGCACGATGCTGGAGCTGGTCGCCGAGAAGACGGGGACGCCGCCCGATCGCGTGCTCGATCCGACGACGATCGCCGGCCTCGCCGAGCGGAGCGGGGGGATCGAGCGACCGGACATGACGCCGGGCGAGCTCCTGTGCACCGTCTACGAGCGCGTCGTCGAGCCGGAGCTCGTCCAGCCGACGTTCGTCTGCCAGTTCCCGGTCGAGGTCTCGCCGCTCGCGCGCCGGAACGACCGCGACCCGCGCTTCGTCGACCGCTTCGAGCTGATGGTGGGTCGCTCCGAGATCGCGAACGCGTTCTCGGAGCTGAACGACCCCGAGGACCAGCGCGCGCGCTTCGAGGAGCAGCTCCGGGCACGCGCCGCCGGCGACGTCGAGGCGCACGCGATGGACGAGGACTACGTACGGGCCCTCGAGCACGGCCTCCCGCCGACGGCAGGCGAAGGGGTCGGGATCGACCGTCTCGTCATGCTGGTGACCGGTGCCGCCGCGATCCGCGAGGTGATCCTCTTCCCGCAGCTCCGGCCGGAGGGACCGGCGTGAGCTGGGAGCTGTTCGTCGGGCTCCGGTACCTCCGGGCCCGGCGCCGGCGGTTCCTGTCGCTCATCTCCTTCATCTCGCTCCTCGGGGTCATGATCGGCGTCGCGACGCTCGATATCGTCCTCGCCGTGATGACGGGCTTCGAGCAGGACTTGCGCGACAAGATCCTCGGCATGAACCCGCACGTCGTGGTCGTCAGCTACTCGGGTCCGGTCGCCGACGATCCCGCCGCGGTCGAGAAAGTGCGCGGCGTCGACGGCGTGGTGGCCGCCGCGCCGTTCGTCTACGGCCAGGCGATGCTCACCGTCGGCCGGAACGCCGCCGGTGTCGTCATCCGCGGCATCGAGCCGTCGACGGCGGGATCGGTCGTCGACGTGGAGCGCCACCTGACGGACGGCAGCGTCGACGCGCTCGCCACGCCACACGCCGTCACGCTCGCGCCGGAGGAGGGTGGTGGCCGCGTCGAGCTGCCGGGGCTCCTGATCGGCGGCGAGCTCGCGCGCCAGCTCGGCGTCGCGCCGGGCGACGTCCTGACGCTCATCTCGCCGCTCGGCACGCCGGGACCGACCGGGATGGTGCCGCGCCTCAAGCGCTTCGTGCTCGCCGGCGTCTTCGACTCCGGCATGTTCGACTACGACACGACACTCGCCTACATGGCGCTTCCCGAGGCGCAGCGCTTCTTCGACATGAAAGGCGCCGTCACGGGGATCGAGGTCCGCGTCCGCGACGTGTACGGCGCGCGCGCCGTCGCCCGCGCGATCGAGACCGCGCTCGGCGGCTTCCCGTACCGCGCGCGCGACTGGATGGAGGTGAACCGGAACCTCTTCTCCGCGCTGAAGCTCGAGAAGGTCGTCTACGGGATCGTGCTGTGCCTCATCGTCGTGGTCGCCGCCTTCAACATCCTCGCGACGCTCACGATGGTCGTCAAAGAGAAGCGGCGGGACATCGCCGTCCTCAAGTCGATGGGCGGATCGAGCGCGTCGATCGGCCGCATCTTCATCCTGAACGGGGCGGTGATCGGCGGCGCCGGGACGGTGCTCGGGAACCTCCTCGGGCTCGCCGGCTGCTGGGTCCTCGCGCGCTACCAGTTCGTCGACCTTCCGAAGGACGTGTTCCTCGTGACGACGCTCCCCGTGCGCCTCGATCCGCTGAACTTCGCGGTCGTGGCGACCGCTTCGATCCTCATCTGCGTCGTCGCCGCACTTTCTCCCGCGCGGCGGGCGGCGAGCCTGGTCCCCGTCGAGGTGATCCGGTATGAGTAGCGCGCCGATGGGCCGAGAGCTGCCGCACGAGACGCGCCGGTGACGCCGCTCGTGCACGCCGAGCAGCTCGAGAAGCGCTACGTCGACGGGCCCGCGGTCGTCGAGGTGCTCGCGAGCCTCGACCTCGACGTGGAGCCGGGCGAGCGGGTCGCGATCGTCGGCGAGTCGGGCGTCGGGAAGAGCACGCTCCTCCATCTCCTCGGCGCGCTCGACCAGCCGAGCGGCGGCCGGCTTCTCTTCGACGGCGAGGACATCTTCGCGCGTCCCGAGACCGAGCTCGCGCACTTCCGCAACCGCGAGATCGGCTTCGTCTTCCAGTTCCATCACCTCCTCGGCGATTTCACCGCGCTCGAGAACGTGATGCTCCCGAGCCTGATCGCGCGCCAGCCGGTCGCGGCGACCCGGCGCCGCGCCGTCGAGCTCCTCGAGCGCGTCGGCCTCGGCGACCGGATCGCCCATCGTCCCGGGCAGCTCTCCGGCGGCGAGCAGCAGCGCGTCGCGGTCGCCCGCGCCCTCGTGCAGCGCCCGCGGATGCTGCTCGCCGACGAGCCGACCGGGAACCTCGACCCCGTGACCGGCGACGACGTCCAGCAGCTGATGATCGACCTGAACCACGAGCACGGCGCCGCCCTCGTGGTCGCGACCCACAACCCGCGCCTCGCCGCCGCGATGGGCCGGACGCTCCAGCTCGCGGGCGGTCGCCTCCACGAGGCCGCCGGCGTGCCCGCGGTGCGGCGGGGGGGCGTCGCGTGACCGGATGCTCGACGCGAACAGGAGGGCGCTCATGACGACGCGCGTTCGCCGCTCCCGCGGACGGGGATTCGCGACGCTCGCGACGGTGACCGCGGTCCTCGCCGTCGCCGCGCGCCTGGCGGCGCAGGGCGAGCCGTCGATCGGGCGCGTCGGCATCACCGGCAACCTCCGCGTCGAGGAGGACGCGATCCGCGTCCATCTCCGCTCGCAGATCGGCCAGCCGTTCGACCGCGAGACGGTCGACCGCGACATCCGCGCGGTCTACGCCATGGGCTTCTTCGACCAGGTGGACGTCGACGTGACGCCCACCGCCGGCAACCGCGTCGACGTGACGTTTCGCGTGAAGGAACGGCCGCTCGTCCGGACGGTCAAGGTCGAGGGGACGAAGAAGGTGAAGCGCGAGGAGGTCGAGGGCGCGCTCAAGATCCGCGCCCACACGATCCTCGACCCCGAGAAGGCGCGGCAGGGCGTCGAAGCCGCGAAGAAGCTCTACATCGAGAAGGGATACCTCGACACCACCATCGCGTACGCGACCACGCCCGTCGGCGAGAACGAGGTCGACGTCCTCTACACGGTCGACGAGCACCAGCCGGTCCGTGTCACCGACATCGAGTTCGAGGGCAACAAGGCGTTCTCCGATCGCAAGCTCCGGGGCGTCATGCAGACGCGCCAGAAGTGGCTCTTCTCGTTCATCACCGGTGCCGGGGTCCTCAACAAGGACGTGCTGCGCACGGACATGGAGCGCGTGACCGCGTGGTACTACGACCACGGCTACATCACGGTCCGGATCGACGAGCCGCGCGTCGAGCGCCGCGACGACGGTCTCCACGTGATCGTCAAGGTCGACGAGGGCGAGCAGTTCCAGGTCGGCGAGGTCACCGTCGCCGGCGACAACCTCCCGCCGAACGAGAAAGCGCTCCGTGAAGGGCTCGCCACGACGTCCGGCGACGTCTTCCGGGCGAGCGGCCTCCGCGAGGACGCGCAGAAGCTCACCGAGCGGCTCTCCGAGGACGGCTACGCATTCGCGAGCGTCGAGCCCGAGACCGACGTGCACCCGGAGGACAAGAAGGTCGACGTCGCGTTCAAGGTCGAGCGCGGCCATCCCGTCGTCGTCGATCGGATCGAGGTGACCGGCAACACCAAGACGCGCGACAAGGTGATCCGGCGCGAGATGCGCCTCCAGGAGCAGGAGCTCTTCTCCGCGCGGAAGCTCCGGAAGAGCCGCGAGGCGCTCCAGCGTCTCGGCTTCTTCCAGGAGGTGAACATCACGACCCGGCGGGCGGCCGAGGACGACCGCATGCAGGTCGTCGTCGACGTGAAGGAGGCGCAGACCGGCGCGTTCAGCGCGGGGGCCGGCTTCAGCTCCGCCGACTCGCTCCTCTTCAACGCGCGCATCCAGGAGAACAACCTCTTCGGCCGCGGGCAGCGGCTCACCCTCTCCGGCGACGTCGGGTCGCTCCGCCGGAACATCATCCTCTCGTTCACCGAGCCGTACTTCCGCGACACGCCCCTCACCGTGGGGGCCGACGCGTTCAGCTGGAAGCTCCGCTTCGACGACTTCGACCGGAGCGGGAACGGCGCGGGGATGCAGCTCACGTATCCGGTGACCGCGCTCGGCTACAACTCGATCTGGGGACTGCCGCTCGAAGAGGTCCGGGTCGGCAGCGATTACCGGATCGAGCAGGCCGAGATCGGCGGCCTCGGCGTCAACGCGACGCGCTCCATCCGGATCGAGGAAGGCACGAGCCTCATCAGCAGCGTCACACCGCGCGTCTCCCGAAACACGCTGAACCATGCCTTCGATCCGACCGCCGGCTCGTTCCAGGACGTGTCGCTCGAGGTCGCGGGACTCGGCGGCACGCGCTTCATGAAGGCCGAGGCGCGCGAGCGCTGGTACCACACCTTCCTTCGGACGAAGGCGCTCGGCGATTTCACGTACTCCTTCGGCGGCACGCTCGGCTACGGGTTCTTCGGCGACGGCGGCATCAACGCCGACGAGCTGCCGCTCTTCGAGCGCTACTTCCCGGGTGGTATCAGCTCGATCCGCGGCTTCAAGACGCGCACGCTCGGTCCGCGCGAGGAACGGAAGGACGTCTTCGGACGGGTCATCGCGACGACGCCGATCGGCGGCAGCGAGGAAGCGATCGTCAACAACGAGGTGATCTTCCCGATCGTCCAGGGCATCGGGCTGAAGGGCGTCGTGTTCGTCGACGCCGGCAACGCCTATAGCGCGGCCGACGGGTTCTCGCTCGACGAGACGCGCTTCTCGGCCGGCGGCGGCGTCCGCTGGCTGTCGCCCGTCGGCCCGCTCCGGATCGAGCTCGGGAAGCCGTTCCACACGAAGCCCCACGACCAGAAGAGCCTCGTGCTCTTCTCGTTCGGGGGACCGTTCCAATACTGAAAACGCAGCGGCGGAGGCACATGGTGGGATCACGGCGGACGGCAGGCAGCAAAGTGACGGCGGTCGCCGTCCTGGCGGCAGCGATCCTCGGCGGGACGGCGATCGCGCGCGCCGCCGAGATGCGGATCGCGGTCGTCGACATGCAGCGCGCGCTCAACGACTGCGACGCGGGAAAGAAGGCCAAGGAGCAGGTAAAGGCCAAGTTCGAGAAGTCGCAGGACCAGCTCCGGCGCCAGCGTGAGGACCTCGATCGGCTGAAGCAGGATTACGATCGCAAGGCGCTCGTCTTGAAGGACGAGGAGCGGCGGAACGTCGAGAAGGACCTCGAGAGCCGCAGCCTCGAGTTCAAGCGCAAGTACGAGGACTTCCAGCGCGACCTGAAGCAGACGGACGCGGAGCTCACCTCGAGCATCGTCGAGGAGCTCTACGGGCTCGTGCGCGACTACGGGGAGAAACACGGCTATACGCTGGTCCTCGAGGCGTCGAGCGGCGCGCTGCTCTACAACGACAAGGCCGTCGACGTGACGGACGAGGTCGTGAAGCTGCACAACGCCTCGCCGCACAAGAACAACGGAACGCCGCGCGGCAAGGACAAAGACAAGGACAAGGAGTAGGCCCGCCATCACTGCGCGGACGTTCCCCTATGACCTGCTCGACGGGGTGCTCGAGGTCGAGCCCGGCGTGCGCGCGGTCGGCACGAAGCGCGTCAGCGCCAACGAGCCGTACTTCGCCGGACACTTTCCGGGCGTCCCGGTCCTTCCCGGCGTGATGCTCTGCGAGGCGCTCGTCCAGCTCGGCGGCCGGCTCGCCGACGACGACGACCTCCGGCTGGTCGCCGTCGACAAGGCGCGCTTCCGGCGCCCGGTGCTCCCCGGCGACACGCTACGCCTCGAGGTGACGTGCCGCGACAGCGGCCCGCCGTGGCGGCTCCGCGGGGTCGCCACGGTCGGGCCCGCGCTCGTCGCCGAGGTGGAGTTCGCGGCCGCGGCGCCGCCCGGCGCCCGAATCCACCCGACGGCGACGGTCGCCGCGGGCGCCGAGCTCGGGGAAGGCGTGACCGTCGAGCCGTACGCGGTGATCGGGCCCCACGTCCGCGTCGGCGACGGGTCGTCGATTGGTCCGCACGCGGTCGTGACCGGGCACACGACGCTCGGCCGGAATTGCCGCGTGTTCCAGTTCGCGAGCGTCGGGGCCGCGCCGCAGGACTTGAAGTACCGCGGCGAGCCGAGCCGCCTCGAGATGGGCGACGGCAACATCGTGCGCGAGTTCGCGTCGCTGAATCCCGGCACCGCCGCGGGTGGTATGGTGACCCGCATCGGTAACGGGTGCCTCTTCATGGTCTCGTCCCACGTCGCGCACGACTGCCGGGTCGGCGACCAGGTGATCCTCGCGAACGGCGCCGCGCTCGGCGGACACGTCGAGGCGGATGACCACGCGATCGTCGGTGGGCTCGCTGGCGTGCATCAGTACGTCCGCATCGGCGAGTCCGCGCTCTGCGCAGCGGGCGCCATGGTGTCGATGGACGTCCCGCCGTTCTGCACGGTCGCCGGCGACCGGGCGCGGCTCCACGGCCTGAACCTCGTCGGCCTCCGGCGTCGTGGCTTCGCGACGGCGACGATCGTCGCGCTGAAGCGTGCGTACCGGCTCCTCTTCCACGCGGCGGCCACCCGCCGGGACGCCCTCGCGCGCACGCGCGCGACGTTCGGCCACGTGGCGGAGGTCGGGCGCCTCCTCGACTTCGTCGCCGGCTCGCAGCGCGGGGTGTGCCGGTGACCATGGAACGCATCGGGCTCATCGCGGGGAGCGGCCGGTTCCCGGTGCTCTTCGCGGAGACGGCGCGCCGCCGCGACGTCGAGGTCATCGCGGTCGCGCATCGTGGGGAGACCGACGCCGAGCTCGAACGCGTGGTCGCCGGGATCACGTGGGTCTATCCCGGCGAGCTCGAGGCGATCATCCAGGCCCTCAAGATCGCCGGCGTTCGACGGACCGTCATGGTCGGCGGGATCGCAAAGCCGCGGCTCTTCCGCGAGCTCCGGCCCGACGCGCGTGCGCTCGCCGTCCTCGCACGCGTCGGCAAGATGCGTGACGATCTCGTGCTCCGCGCGATCGCGGCCGAGCTCGAGTCGGAGGGGATCGCAGTCGTCGCCTCGACGGTGTATCTCGACGACATCGTGCCGAGCGCTGGCGTCCTCGGTACGCGCGCGCCGACCGCCGAGGAGTGGCGCGACATCCGCTTCGGCTTCCGGGCGGCGAAGGTCATCGGACAGTTCGACATCGGACAGAGCGTCGTCGTGCGCAGCGGAGCCGTGATCGCCGTCGAGGGCATCGAGGGAACGGACGCGACCATCCGGCGTGCGGGGCAGCTGGCGAACGGGGACATCGTGCTCGTGAAGGTCTGCAAGCCGTCGCAGGACACACGCTTCGACCTGCCCGCCGTCGGACCCGACACGGTGACGGCGCTCGCGCAGGTCCAGGGCCGGGCGCTCGCGATCGAGGCGGGCCGGACGCTCACCCTCGACCGCGCCGAGATGATCGCCCGGGCCGACGCGGCGGACATCGCCGTGGTCGCGGTCGACGGGACGGAGGCGGAGCGATGAGCGTCCGGGTGGGGGAGGCGGAGTCGAGCCTCCAGGTGTGGGAGGCGTATTAGGATGGCAAGCGCCCTGCGGGCGGCGGTCGTCGGGGTCGGCTACCTCGGGCGCTTCCACGCCGAGAAGTACGCCGCGCATCCGGGCGTCGAGCTCGTCGGCGTCGTCGACGCCGACGAGGAGCGTGCCCGGGCGGTCGCCGCGGCGCTCGGCGTCGAGGCGTTCGGCGACCACCGCGCGCTCCAGGGTCGCGTCGACTGCGCGAGCGTAGCCGTCCCGACCGTGCAGCACTTCGAGGTCGCGCGCGACCTTCTCGAGGCGAACGTCGACGTGCTCGTCGAGAAGCCGGTCACGACCACGGTCGAGGACGCGAAGGCGCTCGTCGAGCTCGCGGTGAAGGGCGGCCGGGTGCTGCAGGTCGGGCACCTCGAGCGCTTCAATCCGGCCGTGCTCGCCCTGGACGGCCTCGTGACGCAGCCGCGCTTCATCGAGTGCCACCGGCTGGCGCCGTTCACCGAGCGCGGTACGGACGTCGACGTCGTGCTCGACCTGATGATCCACGACCTCGACGTGATCCTGAGCATGGTTCCCTCGGCGCTCCGCTCCGTCGAGGCGGTCGGCGTCCCAGTCCTCACCAGCTCGGTCGACATCGCGAACGCGCGGCTCCGCTTCGCGAACGGCTGCATCGCGAACGTGACCGCGAGCCGCGTGTCCCTCAAGCGCGAGCGAAAGCTCCGCATCTTCCAGGCCGACGCGTACCTGGCCGTCGACTACGGCGAGCGCCGCATCCGCGTCTGCCGGCGCGAGCCCGATGCGGACGGGCAGGCGGCGCTCGTCATCGAGGACCGCGAGGTGCCCGAGGGCGACGCGCTCGAGAACGAGATCGGGAGCTTCCTGCGCGCGGTCCGCGAGCGCGAACCGCCCGCGGTGAGCGGGTGGGACGGGCTCCGCGCGCTCGAGGTCGCGCAGGTCATCCGCGAGAGCCTCGAGACGGAGGTCCGCGCCGCGCACACCGCGTCGGGGGCGTGAGGCGCCGAGCGGACGCGCGACGATGACGGACGGCGGTGCATCGGCGTGCGCGGTGGCGGCCCGGCCGTTCCGCGTGCTCCTGGTGGCGGGCGAGGCGTCGGGCGATCTCCACGGCGCCGACCTGATCGCCGCGCTGCGCCTCGACCTACCGGGGCTCGAGGTCTTCGGCATGGGCGGCGAGCGGTTGCGCGAGGCCGGCATGACGACCGTCGCCGACGCGGGCGACGTCGCGACCGTCGGCGTCACCGAGGCGATCGGCCGGCTGCGCGCGCTGTGGCGTGCGTATCGGACGCTCGTGCGGCGGCTGCGCGAGGATCCGCCCGACCTCTGCGTCCTGATCGACTTCCCCGAGTTCAACCTCCGCCTCGCGCGACTCGCGAAGCGGGCAGGCGTCCCCGTCCTCTACTACATCGGCCCACAGGTGTGGGCGTGGCGGCGCGGGCGCGTCCGGAAGATCGCGCGACGAGTCGATCGCCTCGCGGTCGTCTTCCCGTTCGAGCCGCCGCTGTATGCGGCGCGTCTCCCCGGCGTCGAGTTCGTCGGCCATCCGCTTCTCGACCGCGTCCGGGTGACACGATCGCGCGACGAGACCCTGCGCGCCCACGGGCTCGACCCCGCGCGGCGGACGGTCGTCCTCCTCCCGGGGAGCCGGCCGACCGAAGTCGATCACCTGCTGCCCGAGATGGAGGACGCCGCGCGGCGGCTGGCCGACACCGGCGCGCAGTTCACGCTCGCCCTCGCGCACACGGTCTCGGGCGACGCCATCCGCGAGCGGCTCCGCGCGGCCGGCGTCCCGGTCGTCGTCGTCGCCGGCGATACGTACAACCTGATCGCCGCGGCGGACGTCGCGCTCGTCAGCTCCGGCACCGCCACGCTCGAGTGCGCGCTCCTCGAGTGTCCGATGGTGATCGTCTACCGGCTCGGCCCCGTGAGCTACGCCCTCGGACGGCTGCTCGTCCGCGGCGTGCGGTACATCGGGATGCCGAACATCGTCGCGGACCGCGAGGTCGTGCCCGAGCTGCTCCAGCATCGCGCGACCGGCGACCGCATCGCCGCCGCCGCGCGCGACATCCTCGCCGATCCCGCCCGCCGCGCGACCATGGTGAGCGATCTCCGGGAGATCCGTCGCCGCCTCGAGCGCGGCGGCGCCGCGCGGCGCGCCGCGACGATCGCGCGGGAGATGCTCGGAGCGCCGACGCCATGAAGCAGTACCGCCGGTTGCTGTCGTATCTTCGGCCCTACATCTGGCCGTACGAGGTGGTCGCGATCGCGTGCATGCTCGGCTTCAGCGCCGTCGACACCGGCATCCCGCTGCTCGCCAAGTTCGCCTTCGACTACATCTTCGACCACGTCCTCGACGGCGTCTCGTTCCGGCACATGTCGGCGGACCAGCTCCACCGGCTCGCGTCGATCTCTCCGGAGCAGCTCCAGCACCTCCGCGACGTGCTACCGTACGCCGTGGTCGGCATCCTCGCCGCGTCGTTCCTCCGGGGCGGCTTCGACTTCGGGTCGAGCTATCTCACCGACTGGATCGGCCAGCGCGTGATGACCGATCTCCGGAACGAGCTCATCGAGCACATGCAGCGGCTGGAGCTCGCGTTCTTCAACCGCCGCCGCGCGGGGCAGATCGTCTCGCGCGTCACCGCCGACGTGGCGCTCGTCCGCGGGCTCGTCACCGACACCGTGACCTCGATCTTCCAGGACGTCGCGCGGCTCATCGGGCTGGTCGCGATGGCGGTCTACCTCGACTGGGTGCTCGCGATCGTCGCCGTGTGCCTCTTCCCGGTGGTCGCGCTGCCGATGCGCTACTTCTCCTCGCAGCTCCGCCAGGCGAGCCGGCGCATGCAGGAGGGCATCGGACGGCTGAACGCGCTCCTCCACGAGAACGTGCAGGGGAACCGCGTCGTGAAGGCGTTCGGGCAGGAGCGGTACGAAGAGCGGCGCTTCGCCGAGCACAACGAGAAGCTCTTCCGGATCTACATGCGGCAGAGCCTGTTCCGGTCGCTCCCGGTGACGGAGGTCCTCGCGGGGCTCGCGATCGCGAGCATCCTCTACTACGCCGGGCTGCGCGTCTTGCGCGACCCGCACGCGCTCGGCGCCTTCATCGCATTCATCGTGACCCTCTACATGCTCTACGAGCCGTTCCGACGGCTCGTCCGCACGAACTACGCGATCCAGCAGGGGCTCGCCGGCGCGGAGCGGGTGTTCGAGATGCTCGACACGCCGCCACAGGTCGTCGACCGGCCGGGCGCCACGGTGCTGCGCGGCATCCACGCGGGGATCGACTTCGACGACGTGAGCTTCGAGTACGAGCCGGGCGAGCCCGTCCTCCGGCACATCGATCTCCGGATCCCCGTCGGGAAGGTGATCGCGCTCGTCGGCATGAGCGGCGGCGGGAAGAGCACGATCGCCGACCTGATCCCGCGCTTCTACGACGTGACGTCCGGTCGCATCACGATCGATGGGACCGACGTCCGCGACCTCGCCCTCGCGAGCCTCCGGGACCACATCGCGGTCGTCACGCAGTTCACCTTCCTTTTCAACGACTCGATCCGGAACAACATCGCCTACGGGAATCCCGATCTGTCGATGGACGACGTGATCGCCGCGGCACGTGCCGCCAACGCCCACAACTTCATCGTCGAGTTCCCGCGGGGCTACGACACGCAGATCGGCGACCTCGGGGTCCGGCTGTCGGGCGGGCAGCGGCAGCGGCTGGCGATCGCCCGCGCGCTCCTGAAGAACGCGCCGATCCTGATCCTCGACGAAGCGACCTCGGCGCTCGACACGGAGTCGGAAGGGCTCGTCCAGGAGGCGCTCGAGCGCCTCATGGCGAACCGGACGACGCTCGTCGTCGCGCACCGGCTGTCGACGATCCGCCGCGCCGACCGCATCGTCGTCCTGGTCCGCGGCGGGATCCTCGAGAGCGGCACGCACGAGGAGCTCCTCGCCCGCGGCGCCGAGTACCGGAAGCTCTACGAGCTCCAGTTCCGCGACCTCGAGCCGCCGGAGACCGCCGTCGACGCGATCGTCGAGCGCGCGCGGAAAGTCGCGCCCTGAGGGCGGCGACGGATGGCGCGCGCGCTCACGACGCCCCTCGCGCGCGACGGCGCCGGCGCCGCCGATTCCGCCTTTCGTCGACGCTGGACGTGGCGGACGCGCCTCTGGGTCGTGGTCGCCGGCTTCGTGATCTCGGTCGTGCTCCGTCTCGTCCACCGGACGCTCCGCGTGCGGCTCGTCGATCCGGCGGGCGTCGTCGCGCGGCGCGCCGCTGGCGAGCCGGTGCTGGCCGCGTTCTGGCACGAGGGACTCGTCCTCCTGCCACTGATGGTGACGCGGTTGCGCTGGCCGGGACGCCCGAGCGTCATGCTGTCGTGGCACCGCGACGCCGAGATCGCCGCGCAGGCGATGCGCCATCTCGGCATCCGGGCCGTCCGCGGCTCGGAGACGCGCGGCCGCCTCGGCGGCCTCCGCGGCCTGCTCGAGGCGCGCCGGCGCGGCGAGGACATCGTGATCGCGCCCGACGGCCCGCGCGGGCCGCGCCGGCGCGCGAAGGAAGGGGTCGTCCAGCTGGCGCGCGCGACCGGGCTGCCGGTCGTCGCGGTCGGGCTCGCCGCAGAGCCCGTGCGCCGGCTCGGGAGCTGGGATCGGCTACAGCTTCCCCGTCCCTTCGCGCGCGCGGTCGTCGTCCTCGGCGCCCCGGTCGCGCTGCCCGCGGACAAGGACGCGGCCCTCGCCGCGCTCGAAGAGGCGCTCGCACGCGTCGATGCCGAGGCGACCGCGCTCGCGTCGGGGGCAGCGTCATGATGGAGGGGCCCGCCGAGACGGTCTATCGCGGCGTCATGACGACCGTCGCCGGCGTCGCGGGTGCGCTCGGACGTGTCGGCGCCGCACGCGGCTTCGCGGAGCGCCTCGGACGGCTCTCGGCCGACGAGCGGACGCTCGCCTCCGGCGGGACGGCGGTCTGGCTCCACGGCGCGTCGGTCGGCGAGCTCGTCGCGGCGCGCCCGCTCCTCCGCCGGCTGCGCGAGCGCTTTTCCGAGCGGCTGTACGTCGTCTCCGCACTGACACGCACCGGACGCGACGTCGCGCGCGCGGCGCCCGAGGCGCATCTCGCGATGCTCCTCCCGCTGGACGCACCCGGGACCGTCCGCCGACTGCTGGACGACTTCCAGCTCGAGGCGTTCCTCTTCACCGAGACGGAGATCTGGCCGACGCTCCTGAACCAGCTCGCCGCGCGCGGCATCCCGACGTTCATGGTGAGCGGCCGCGTCGGCGACGGGACCGTCCGACGGGCGCGCCTTCTCCGTCCCTTCTATCGGCGCGCGCTCGCGACCGTCACGTGCTGCATGCAGACCGACGAGGACGCCCGCCGGATCATCGCGCTCGGTGCCGATCCGCGCCGCGTGCAGGTCGCGGGCAACCTCAAGTTCGACGGCGCGCCGACCGATCCGCCGCCGGACGTGACCCGGCTCGCGGCCGCGCTCGGCACGCGGCGGATGATCGTCGCCGGCAGCACGCACGAGGGTGAGGAGGCGAAGGTGCTCGAGGCGTACCGTCGCGTGACCGCGGGCCGTCCCGAGCTGGTCCTCCTCCTCGCGCCGCGGCATCCCGAGCGGCTCGCGGGCGTCGAGGAGCTCGTCCAGCGCTTCGCCTTGCCGCTCGTGCGGTACAGCGCGCTCGCGGCGGCGCCGGAAGGGACGGCCTCGATCGCGGCGCCGTCGGTCGTCCTCCTCGACGTCGTCGGACCGCTCGCGCACTGTTACGCGCTCGGCGCGATCGCGTTCGTCGGGGGGAGCCTCGTCCCGGTGGGCGGACACAACGTCCTCGAGCCCGCGCGCGCGGGGCGACCCGTGATCGTCGGGCCGCACACCGAGAACGCCGCCGAGATCGCCGAGCGCCTCGTCACGGGCGGGGGCGCGCTCCGCGTGAGCTCGGGGGAGAACCTCGCCTTCGCGCTCGCGGGACTCCTCGATGAGCCGGAGCGGATCGCCGACATGGGCCGCCGGGCGCGCGCGCTCGTCGAGAGCGGGCAGGGGGCCGTCGAGCGTCACGTGAAGATCATCGCCGCGCGGCTGTCGATGGCGCGCTTCGCGCGCGCCACGGGCTGAGCGGTGCCGGGCGCGCTCGAAGCGGTCGCCTGGCGAGCGTGGGCGCCGCGCACCGCCGGCGAGCGGATCCTCCGGGCGGCGCTCGTCCCGGCGGCGGTCGCGTACGGCGCCGTCGCGAGCGCACGCAACCGTCTCTACGACGCCGGCTGGCTCGCGACCCGCCGCGTCCCGGCGCGCGTCCTCAGCGTCGGCAATCTGACCGTCGGCGGCACGGGCAAGACGCCGACCGCGCTCTGGCTCGCCGAGCGCCTGGTCGCGCGCGGCCTGCGGACCGGCGTCGTGGCGCGCGGCTACGGGCGCCAGACCCGTGGCGTCGTGGTCGTCGGGGAAGACGGCTCGCCGCTCGTCGACGCGGAGGCGGGCGGCGACGAGGCGGTGCTGCTCTCGCGACGGTTCGCCGGTCCGGTCGTCGTCGGCGAGCGGCGGGCGGATGCCGCCGCGCTCGCCCAGGCGCGCTTCGCGCTCGACGCGATCGTCCTCGACGACGGCTTCCAGCATCGCGCGCTCGCCCGCGACGCGGACCTCGTCCTCGCGACCGCGGACGACGCCCGCGACTGGCCGCTCCCGGCCGGCCGGCTCCGCGAGCCGGCCCGCGGGCTCCGGCGCGCGCGTGCGCTCCTCGCGATCGACGGAACGCCCCCCACGTCCGCTGGCATTCCCCAATTCCGGGGTCGGCTCCAGCCGACGGGCGTCGTGCGGGTCGGTCCGGACGGCGGATGGACGGCGGAGCCCCTCGACACGCTCTCCGGCACCGACGTCACGGCCGTCGCCGGCATCGCGCGCCCGGAGCGATTCCTCGGGACGCTCGCCGCGATCGGCGCGCGCGTCCGCGAGGTCCTTCGCTTTCCCGACCACCATCGCTACACGGCGGACGACGCCCGGCGCATCGCCGCCGCCGGCGGACCAGTCGTCACGACGGAGAAGGATCTCGTCAAGCTGGCGCGCTTTCCGGGCCTCCTGTCCGCGGCTGCGGTCCGGGTCGCGCTCGAGATCGAGGAGGGCGACGCATTGGTAGACATGCTGCTCGCACCCGGGCCGCCGGTGGAATTGCGGCCCGATTGACGCTACGGGAGAGCCAAGGAGAGTGCATGGCCATCAGCAAGGAGCTCCTCGAGATTCTCGCCTGCCCGCAGTGCAAGGGCGAGGTCACGTTGACCGCCGCCGGCGACGGTCTCGTCTGCCGCGCGTGCAAGCTCGAGTACCCGATCAAGGACGACATCCCGATCATGCTCATCGATGAAGCCCGACGCCTCGAATGACGTCCGCCGCCCGGCGGTGCTCGTGGCGCAGACGAGCTTCCTCGGCGACGTCGTCCTGACGACGCCGCTCCTCTCGTCGCTCCGGCGGCATCTCGCGCCGCGCCGGCTCGCCGTGCTCGTGCGCCCGGAGGCGGCGGCACTCGTCGCCGGCCATCCCGACGTCGACGACGTGCTCGTCGACGACAAGCGCGGCCGGGATCGCGGTCTCCGCGGCCTCGTCGCGACCGCCCGACGGCTCCGCCGCGAGGGATTCGACCTCGCGGTGTCCCCGCACCGGTCGCTCCGGACGGCGCTCGTCCTCGCGGCCGCGCGCATCCCGCGCCGCGTCGGGTTCGCGACGAGCCGGGGCGCGTTCCTCTTCCACGAGCGCGTGCCCCGCGATCGCCGCCAGCACGACGTCGTCCGGAACCTCGCGCTCGCGGCGCCGTTCGGCGGGACGACGGCGGAGACGCCGCGACTCCACGTCGCCGTCGATCCTGCGGCGGCGGCGCGCGCGGCGGCGTTGGTCCCGGCCGGCATGGGTCCGCTCGTCGGCATCGCGCCGGGATCGGTGTGGGCGACGAAGCGCTGGATGCCGGAGGGATTTGCCGCGGTGATCGCCGCGCTCGCGGCGGACGGCGCCCGATGCATCCTGCTCGGCGCGCCCGACGAAGGGCCGCTCGCGGCGGACATCCAGGCCCGGAGCGGCGGGCGCGCGACCGTGCTCGCCGGCCGTACCGACCTCGCGACGCTCGTCGCCGTCGTCGATCGGCTGGCGCTCCTCGTCGCGAACGACAGCGCGCCGATGCACGTCGCCTGCGCCCGCGGCGTCCCGGTCGTGGCCGTCTTCTGCGCGACCACGCCCGCGCTCGGCTACGGTCCGTGGGGCCCGCGCGCGACCGTCGTCCAGGCCGACCTCGCGTGCCGCCCGTGCGCGCGTCACGGCGGATCGCGCTGTCCCCGTGGCACTGAGGACTGCATGCGTCTCGTCTCGCCGGCAATGGTGCTCGCGGCGGCCCGCGCGGCACTGGCCGCCGGCGGAGGCCTCTCCGCGACGGGATGACCGCGGTGTCGGTGCCGGCGGTCGCCGCGGTCGTCGTCGGCAGCCGCGGCGGAGCGCGCCTCGCGCGATCGCTCGAGAGCGTGCGATGGGCGGGCGAGCGGATCGTGCTCGATCCGGCCGGGCGTCTCGCGGCGATGCCGTTGCCGGACGGCGTTCGCCGCGTGAGTGAGCTCGCGATGGCCACCACGGCACCGTGGCTCCTGCTCCTCGAGGAGCAGGAGACCGTGCTGCCGTCGTTCGCGCCGGCGGTCGTGGCGGCGATCGCGCGACCGGATGGACCGCGGGCGTATCGGGTCGCGCAGGAAGTGACGGTCGACGGCGCCACCTTCCGGCTGCCCGGTGCACCCGTGCGCCTGGTGCGGCGGGTCGGCTCGGACGTCGTGCTGCGCTTCCGGCTCGGCGTCGAGCTCCGTTCGCCAGGTGGACCCGCACCCGTGCTCGGCGTCCCGCTCGCGGTCGCGGCGTCCGACACTCTCGCCGCCGCCGTCGAGGACCTCGACGCCGACACCGCGAGCATCGCCGCCATCTTGGCCGCGCGCGGCGTCCGGCCGCGCCTGTGGTACCTCGCCGTCCTGCCGCTCGTCGCCGCTGCCCGGGCGCTCGTCGCCGCCGGCGGGGGCGGCGGCTTCGAGACACGCGCGGCGCTCGTCGTCTTCGGCGCGTACCGGACGCTGCTCGCGTACGCGAAGCTCTGGGAGCTCCGCCGCGTGGCGGGTGCGGCGTACCCGTGATGCTGCCATCGAGCTACGCGCTCCTCCGCGCCGGCGCGGTGCGCGCGGCGGTCCGGCGCGACCTGATGCCGCTCCTCGGGGCGTGGCTGGTCGCGCCCGAACTCGTCCTGCCGCCGGGCGCGGCGCCGCTCGCGGGCGGTCGCGGATCGGCGCACCGGATCGTGCTCGCCGACGGCTCCGGCGTCGTCCTCCGCGTCTACCGTCGCGGCGGGTTCGCCGCCCACTTCGTGCGCGAGACATACCTCGGGGTCCGGCCCCGGCCGCTGCGCGAGCTCGCGGTTACGGTCGAGGCGCGGCGGCGCGGCATCGCGGCGCCCGAGGTCCTGGGCGCGCGCGTCGAGGGACGGCTCGCCTATCGCGGGGCGCTCGTGACGCGCGAGATCCCGTCGGCGGCCACGCTCTTCGACGCGCTTCGCGGCGCCGACCCGACCGTCCGCCGCGCGCTCGCAGTGTCGACGGGGCGGACGATCGCGGCGCTCCACGCCGCCGGCGTGTTCCATGCCGACCTGAACCTCAACAACATCCTGGTGCATCCCGGGGCGGTCGGCGCGGAGATCTCGCTCGTCGACTTCGATCGGGCGCGCCTGCGGGCCGGTCCGCTGTCGGCGCCCGCGCGTCGCCGGAACCTCCGCCGGCTCGCGCGCTCGCTCGCGAAGCTCGATCCCGACGGGACGCTCACGACCACAGACGATCGCCGGACGTTTCACCGCGCGTACACCGGAGCGGACGCCGCGTGCGTCTCCTGATCGTGTTGCCGGGCGCGCTCGGCGACGTCGTGCGCGCGCTCCCGCTGCTCGGTCGCATCCGACGCGGCCGCCCGGATGCGTGGCTCGGATGGGCGGTCGAGCCGCCGTCCGCGCCGCTCCTCGGCGGCCATCCCTGGCTCGACCAGGTGCTGGTGTTCGATCGCCGGCGCGGCGCGCGCGCGTTCCTCCCGTTCCTCCGTCGCGTACGTCGCGACGGCTGGGAGGTGGCGCTCGACCTCGGTCGGGGGATCAAGTCCGCCGTGATCGCGCGCGCGTCCGGGGCGCCGCTCCGGATCGGGTTCGCGCGCGCCGACGGCCGGGAGGGCGGGTGGCTCCTCGCCAACCGCCGGATCCCACCGCAGGACGTGGCGCGCGCGAAGCTCGAGCAATTCCTCGCCTTCGCGGACGCGCTCGACCTGCCACCGGCGCCCATCGCGTTCGGCCTCGCGCCGACGTCCGACGAGGAACGCGAGGCGGACGCGCTGCTCAGCGGGCTTCCGGAGCCGATCGTCGCCGCGTGCGTCGGGTCGTCCTGCCCGAGCCGTCGCTGGTTTCCGGAGCGGACGGGCGCGGTCCTCCGCGACCTCCGGATGCGACACGGCGCCAGCGCCGTCCTGCTCGGCACGTCCGCGGACGCCTCGTTCGCGCTCGGCGTCCGCCGCGCCGCCGACCACGTCCGGGATCTCACCGGGCGGACGTCGCTCCGCCAGCTGCTCGCGATCCTCGCGCGCGTCCGGCTGGCGTTCGGGCCGGACTCCGGCGCGCTGCACCTCGCCGCGGCGGTGGGCACGCCGGTGGTCTCGCTCTGGGGTCCGACGAGCGCCGCGCGGTCGACCCCGTTCGGCTCCGAGACGCTCGCCATCGCCGGCAGCGCGCCCTGCGCACCCTGCTTCCTCACCGACTGTCCGATCGGGCGCGTCTGCATGCGCGAGATCGCAGTCGAGACGGTCCTCGAGCGGACGACGCGCGTGCTCGCGGCATGACCCGCGCACGGCACGTCGTCTGGGAAGCGGAGGGCTGGCGGGGCTGGATCGATCCGTCGGCCGACGTCGCACCGCGCGCGTGTCTCGCGGCGGCGGATGCCGAGCCGGGTCGGCGCTCCCGCCACGCGTCGACCGTCCGCCTGCCGACCGCGAACGGCGTCGTGTTCGTGAAGACGTATCCCGCGCCGGGGGGCTGGCGCGCCACGCGGGCGTTCCAGATGGGGGAGGCGCTCGCCGCCGCGGGGTTCGACGCGCCGGCGGTCGTCGTCGCCGCCCGCCGTGGCGGGGAAGGGCTCCTCGTCACGCGCGACACCGGCGGGAACGACCTGCTCGCGGCGCTCGCGATGCGCGCGCGGACGCGCGAGGCGAAGCGCGCGCTCCTTCACGCGCTCGGTGCGGAGGTCGGCCGGCTCCATCGTGCCGGGTTCGTCCACGGCGACCTCGTGCCGCCGAATGTCCGCGTCGTCGGCGAGCGGTTCGTCTTCCTCGACAACGACCGCACCCGCCGGAGCGCGCTGCTCGTGCGGCTTGCCGGCCGGCGGAACCTCGTCCAGCTCGGGCGCTTCGTCGTCCCCGGCGTGATGATCACCGACCGCATGCGCGTGCTCGTCGCGTACGCGGCGGCGCGCGGCCTCGGACGCGATGCGCGCCGGCGCCTCGCCCGCTGGCTCGTGCAGAAGACGGTCGCGCGGCGTTGCGCCATCGATCACATCCCGCCGGAAACGGCACGCCGTGCAGGCTTCCGCGCGCTCATGCGGAGCGGCGGTCCCTACGACCCCGCGTGCGGAGGAGCGACGTCGTGAGGCGCGCGGTCGTGACGCTCGGCCACCCCGACCACGCCGGCATGCTGCGGGCCCTCCGTATGCTCGACGACGCCGCCGCGCGCCACGGCTGGGAGCTCCGCTTCGTTCTCGCCGCCCCGCATCCGCTGGTCGCGGAGATCGGTCTTCCCCGAGAGCGCGTCGCGTACCTGCCGGCGCTTCGACACTGGCGTCGCTGGACGGCACGCGCGACGCTGCCGCTCACGGTGCTCCGGCTCGCGCGCCTCGCGCGCGGCGCCGACCTGTTCTACGCCTGCACGCTCTCGAGCTTCCCGTTCTGCCTCCTCGCGGGCCGCCTCGCCGGGATCCCGCAGGTCGTCCACGTCTACTCGAGCTACGGCGACGCTGTGCCGTACCGAAAGCATCTCCTCGCGCGCGCCCGGCACGTGATCGCCCCCTCGGCCGATTCGCTGGCGCTCGCCGCGCGCGCCGTCGGCGGATTCGGACCGGAGACGCGCGCGCGCGTCGTCTACAACGGCATGGACGTCGAGCGGCTCGCGCGCGCGGCGGACGCGTCGCCGGATGGAACGCGGCCGAACGGTCCGTCGGTCGGGATGGTCGGCAACCTCGACAGCCGAAAGAATCCCGCGCTACTGGTCGAGGCCCTCGCCGCGGTGCGCGCGGCGGTTCCGGACGTGCAGGCGCTCCTCGTCGGGGCGTTCCGCGATCCGGGCTACGAGGCGAGCGTGCGGACGCGCGTCCGGGAGCTCGGCCTCGGCGACGCGGTGACCGTCACCGGGTTCGTCGCGAACCCGTTTCCGCTCGTCCGTCGCCTCGACGTCCTCGCCCATCCCGCGCGCCGCGATCCGTTCCCGCTGGCACTCCTCGAGGGGATGGCGCTCGGCCGGCCGATCGTCGCGAGCGCCGTCGGCGGCATCCCGGAGATGATCGAGGACGGCGTGAGCGGGCTCCTCGTACCGCCCGACGACGCTGGCGCGCTGTCCGCCGCGTTGATCGCGCTCCTCCGGGACCCCGGGCGGCGGACGCGCCTCGGGACGGCGGCGCGCGAGCGCCTCGAGACGCGCTTCTCGCCCGCGCAGTTCGCGGCCGGCATGTTCGCGGCCTTCGACGAGACGGTGGCCGGACGATGACGCCCGACGTCTCGGTCGTCATCCCGACGTACAACCGGGCGCACGTGCTCGGGGAAAGCGTCGCCAGCCTCCTCGCCGAGGAGGGCATCGCCCTCGAGGTGATCGTCGTCGACGATGGCTCGACGGACGACACGGCGGCGCTCCTCGCGCGTGCCGAGGACCCACGCATCCGTGTGCTCGTCCGTCCGCATGGTGGGATCGCCGCCGCCCGGAACGCGGGCATCGCGGCCGCGCGCGCGCCGGTCATCGCGTTCCACGACTCGGACGACATAGCGCTCGCCGGTCGGCTCGCCACGCCGCTGGCGTATCTCCAAGAGCATCCGGACATCGACCTCGTGATCCAGAACGGGCGCATGCTGCCGCCCGAGGACGACCCGAGCGCGCCCGAGGAGCCGTGGATCGAGCCGGCGGTCGCGCGCGCGCTCGCCGCCCGCCCGATCGGCGTCGGGGAGGTCTTCCGCTGGAACCTCGGCCAGCTCCAGGGCATGTGCTTCACGCGCCGCTGCCTCGACGCGACGGGACCGCTCGACACGAGCCTCGCGATCCTCGACGACCTGGACCTCGTGCTGCGCGTGACGCTTCGCTTCCGCGCCGTCTTCCTCGACCGTCCCGCCTTCGCGTACCGCCGTCACCCGGCCGGCGTCGCACGCGATCGCCAGACGGTTCGCGAAGAGGCGATCCGGGTCGCGGAGAAGCTCGCGCGCGAGCACCCCGAGGCGCTGGCGCTCTTCGGGCGCGACGCCTTCGTCCGGCGACAGGCGCGGCGCTGGGCACGGCTCGCGGCCGCCCGACTGCACGCCGGCGACGCCGGGGGCGCTCGCGCGGCGCTCGCGGAGGCACGCGCGCTCCGTCCGCGGAGCATCGCGTACCGACTGCGCGCGCTCTGGCTCACGCTCCGCACGCGGCCGTGATGCGGATCGCGTTCATGCATCGCCGGGTCGCCGGCGGCGGAACCGAGGCCGACCTTCGTCGCATGGCGTGCGGCCTCGCGGCGCGCGGCCACGAGCTCCACGTCTTCGCCGCCGATGGGGCCGCGTCGCTGCCGGGCGTGACGCTCCGACGGGTGCCGATCGTCCGCGCTGGACGGCTCGCGCGGCTCTTGTCGTTCGCGCTCGCCGCGCCGCGGGCGGTCGCCCGCGAGCGCTGGGACCTCGTGGTCGGGTTCGGACGGACGCCGCGACAGGACGTCGTCCGCGTGGGCGGCGGGACGCATCGGCGCTACCTCGCGCGCATGGAGGCGGCGGGGCTCCGCGGCCACCGCCGCGGCCCGTACCATCGCGCCATCCTGTGGCTCGAGACACGCGAGTTCGCACCCGGCGGTCATCGTCACGTGCTGGCGGTGTCGCGCCGGGTCCGTGAGGAGATCGCGACGGACTACGGCGTCCCCTCCGCCGGGATCACCGTCGTCTACAACGGCGTCGACCTCGAGCGCTTCCATCCGTCCCGGCGGGCGACGGACGGTCCGCGCGTCCGGAGCGCGCTCGGTGTGCCCGCGGGCCACCGGATCTGCGCGGCGATCGGAACGGGCTTCGCACGGAAGGGGTTCGACGTCCTGTTGCGCCTTTGGCGCGAGGCGCCGCCGCCCGACACCGTCCTCGTCGTCGTCGGCGACGACGAACGGCTCGCGCGCTACCGCCGCGAGGCCGAGGCACTCGACGGGCGCGTCGTCCTCACCGGACCGCGCGACGACGTCGGCGCCGTGCTCGCCGCCGCGGACGTCGTGTGCCTGCCGTCGCGGCAGGAGGCGTTCGGAAACGTCGTCCTCGAAGCGTGCGCCGCCGGCGTCCCGGTCGTAACCAGCGGGCGCGTGGGCGCCGCCGAGCTGCTCGAGGGTCCGCTCGCGACGCTCGTCGTCGCGGACCCGGAAGACACCGGCACGCTCCGCGCGACGCTCGTCCGCGCGCTCGGCTGCGAGCACGGATCCTATGCCACGGCGGCGCGCGCCTGCGCCGAGCGTTTTCCGTGGACGACGCATCTCGATCGGATCGAGCGGCTGTTCAGCGAGGTCGCGCGTGGCGGTTAGGACGCACGCGGCCCCCCTGGCGGCCGCCGAGCGCATGCGCGCGCGGGTGCGCGCCGCGCCGGGCGTCGTCCTCGCGAGCATTCTCGGCGTCGACGAGGACCCGGACAACCTGCTCACACGTCCGGACTGTCGGATCGTGAAGCTCCAGCGGAAGGTGATCGTCGGCCGCGTGACGACGCCGGCGGGCACGCTCTACGTGAAGCGGTACAACGTGTTCGCGTGGCGGCTCGCGGTCGCGAGCTTCTGGCGCCCGTCGCCCGCGTTCGCGGCGTATCGGGCGGCGGACGTGCTCGCGGCGCACGGCTTCGCGACGCCGGAGGTCGTGGCGGCGGTCGAGTTCCGTCGGGTGGGGATGCTCGCGCGGAGCTTCTTCATCACGCGCGAGGTCGCGGACGCGGTCACGGCCGACGTCCGCTGGCAGGAGATCCTCGCCGAGCGGGAGGCCGGCCGGCGGCGCGCGGCGCGCCGCGCGCTCACGCGCGCGCTCGCCGACCTCTTCCGCCGGCTCCACGCCGCCGGCCTCTACCACAACGATCTGAAGGACGTGAACGTCCTCGTGACGGGCCCGCCCGAAGCGCCGCGCTGCGTCCTCCTCGATCTGGAGCACGTTCGCGTCCTCGGTCGTGTCGACCGGCGCCGGCGACGGAAGAACCTCGTGCAGCTGGCCCGGACGCTCGGCGTGCGCGCGACGGCGACCGACCGCGCCCGGTTCCTCGTCGCCTACCTCGGCACCGGTGTCGGCCGGAACGAGCGTCGTGCGTGGGCGCGCGCCGTCGTGCGCGCCGCCGCGGCCAAGGAGCGGTCGAAGCGGCGGGTCGCAACCATGCGCGCACGCCCGACCGTCTCGTGCACGGTCGTCTGTCAGGACGAGGCGGCGCAGATCGCGTCCTGCCTCGAGACCGTCGCGTGGTGCGACGAGATCGTCGTCGTCGACGGCGGCTCGCGCGACGGCACGGTATCGATCGCGGGCCGCTTCACGACGCGCGTCATCGGCAACCGGTGGCCCGGCTATCGCGCGCAGAAGCAATTCGCCCTCGACGCGGCCACGGCGGATTGGGTGCTCAACCTCGACGCCGACGAGCGCGTCACGCCGGAGCTCGCCGCCGAGATTCGTGCCGCGCTCGCGACCGTTCCCGACGACGTCGCGGGCTTCGCCGTCCCGCGGCTCGTTTGCTACCTCGGCCGGTGGTGGTACCGCGGCGGATGGTATCCGCGGCCGGTCCTCCGCGTCGTCCGCCGGGCAGCGGCGCGCTGGGGCGGCACCGACCCGCACGAGCGCGCCGAGGTCACTGGGAGCGTCCTCGGCGTCCGCGCGCCGATCCTCCACTACAGCTACGCCGACATCTCCGACCACCTGACGAGCGTGAACAAGCTGACGGCGGTCGCCGCGGAGCAGAACGCCGGCACGCGCCGGATCGGGGTCGGCCGCTTGCTTCTCGAGCCGACGTGGCGCTTCTTCCGCGCCTACGTCGTGCGCCGCGGGTTCGCCGAGGGCATCCCGGGCCTCGTCATCGCCGCGACCGATGCGTTCTACGTGTTCCTGCGCTGGGCGAAGGTCCGGGAACGACAGCGCGGCCGCGACCGCACTTACCGCTTGACGGTTCCCGCAGACCGCCCGTAGAGAAGTCGCGCCAGATGCGAAACGCGCTCACGATCGACGTCGAGGAATACTTCCAGGCACACGCCTACGAGAAGGTCATAGACTCCGCGACGTGGGATCGGCTGCCCGCACGCGTCGTCGACAACACGCAGCGCATCCTGCGTCTGCTTGCCGAGCACGGCACGCGCGCGACGTTCTTCATCCTCGGCTGGGTGGCGGACCGTCATCCCGATCTCGTGCGGCGGATCGCGGACGCCGGTCACGAAATCGGCAGCCATGGGTACGCGCATCGACTCGTCTACCGCCAGACGCCCGCCGAGTTCGGCGACGACATCGGCCGGGCGCTCGAAGCGCTGCGCCGCGCCGGTAGCCCCGACGGCGTCCTCGGCTATCGCGCGCCCGGCTTCTCGCTGAACGACGAGTCGCTCTGGGCACTCGACGTCCTCCGGGCGCACGGGCTCCGCTACGACTCGAGCCTGCAGCCGGTCGCCGGGGGCAAGGGTTCGTTGCGCGGCAAGCGCTGCGGCGTCGCGGGCGCGAGCCGCTTCGCCGACCGCCTCGCCGGCCTCTGGGAGTTTCCGGTGAGCACCGTGCGGTGGGCGGGGCGGAACTGGCCCGTCGCCGGCGGCGGATACTTCCGGCTGATGCCCCTCTGGCTGACGCGCGCCGCGATCCGCCGGATCAACGCCGAGGGACGCCCGGCGGTCGTCTACCTCCACCCGTGGGAGTTCGACCCCGAGGAGCCGCGCGTGCCCGGGGTGTCCGCGGTCGCACAGTTCCGCCATCGCGTGAACCTCGACAAGACCGAGGGGCGCCTGCGCCGGTTGCTCCGGCGGGGAAGCTTCGGCCCGCTGCGCGAGGTGTTCGCCGCCGAGCTCGGCCAGGCGTGACGCGCGTGCTCGCCGCCCCGGCGGGCTTCTGCTAAACGGCCGCTTGGGCGTCGACGCGGCGCTCGCCTCGCGTGACGGCGTCGGTCATCATCGTCAACTGGAATGCGGGTCCCGCGCTGGGGGCCTGCCTCGAGAGCCTCGCGAGCGAGCGCGTCGACGAGGTGATCGTCGTCGACAACGGCGCGACCGACGGGAGCACCGCGGCCGCCGTCGCCGATCACCCGCAGACCCGGGTCGTCGAGACCGGCGCGAACCTCGGCTTCGCCGCGGGGGCGAATCGCGGTGCGGATGCTGCGCGTGGCGACGTGGTCGTCTTCCTGAACCCGGACGCGCGCGTGGTCCCCGACGCGCTCGCGACGCTCGTCGATGCCCTGCTCGTGACACCGGGCGCCGGAATCGCGGGCGGCGGCCTCAGCGACGAGCGGGGCCGGTGGCAACCCGCGTGGGCCCGGTTCGCGCCGGTCGCGCATCTGGTGCTCGACACGACGCCCGGTCGGGTCGTGCATCGCCTGCGCCGCGAGCCGTATCGCGTCGACTGGGTGTACGGCACGTTCATGGCGGTCCGCCGCGACATCTTCCGCCAGCTCGGCGGTTTCGACGCCCACTACTTCGTCTACGGCGAGGATCTCGACCTGTGCTACCGCGCCGCGGGCCTCGGGATCCGCACGTGGCACGTGCCAGCGGCGCGCGCCGTCCACGGCGCGAACGTGAGCGCGACGCAGCGCTTCGGCGCGGGTCGCGAGGCCGCCGTCGTCCGTGGCGAGATGCGCTTCTACGCGTCCCGCGCCGGGCCCGCGGCCCTCCGCCGGTTCCGGGCCGTCGCGGCGTGCAAGTTCGGAATGAAGACGGTCCTCGCCGCGGCGCTCGGCCGACACGACGCCGTCGCCCGCTACGGACGGGTCGTCCGCGCCTGCGTGGGGCTCGGCGACGGAGTGGGATGACCGGATCGTCGCCCTCCGGCGTCACGCTGGCGATTCCGTGCCGCACCGACGAGCCGGCGCTCGATCGCACGCTCGCCGCGGCCGCCGCGAGCTGGGAACACGTCGCCGGGTCCGCGACGACGGCGTTCGAGGTGTTCGTCTGTCTGAACGGGGAGGGCGGCGCAGCCCCGCGTGGCGCGCTCCGGCGCTTCGCCGACGAGATAGGGGCACCGTTCGCGGAGCTCGACGCGAATGGATCGCCGGTCCTTCCGCCGGCGGGCGACTCGCGCGGCGTCGTGCTGCTCGTGACCCGGCGCGCGGGAAAGCCGATCGCCTGGAACGTGCTGCGGCGTCACGTCCGGACGCCGCTCGCCGTCTTCGTCGACGCCGACGTCTCGTTCGGACCGGACGCGTTCCCGCTGCTGCTCGCGGCCCTCGAGGCGCATCCCGAGGCGATTCTCGCCTCCGCGAAGACGACGTGCGCGCCGCGCGCGACCCGCTTCGAGCGCGTGATGGCCGCGCCCTACGCGATCGATTTCCCGAACCTCTCGGCGCAGCTCTACGCCGCCCGCGTCGCCGGCCTCCCCGCGACGATGCCGGAGGACCTGATCGAGCCCGAGCGCTGGCTCGAGCTCGTCGTCGGTCGCGACGCGGTCGTGCGCGAGCCGGCGGCGCGGGTCGCCGTCCGGCTTCCCGGGACGCTCGCCGACTTCTTCCGCCAGCGCGTCCGGATCGAGATGGGAAAGGTCCAGCTCGCCCACGCGTATCCCGGCCTCGACGCGCGCGGCGAATCGCAGCCGCGGCTCGCCGCCGCGCTCCGGAGCCTCGACTCGCCGGGGCTCGCGCGGCTCGCCGTGTACCTGGTTCTCCGGACCGCGGCGCACGCGGTCGCGTGGCGTCGCTATCGCCGCGGCCGCGTGGACGGCATCTGGCTCCAAGCGGCGACGACGAAGAAATGGGATCCGGCCTGACGACACCGGAAGCGCCCCGCGCCGGACGGGGCGTCTTCGCCGCGACGTCATGAAAGTCCTCTTCCTGGTGACGCGCTTTCCGACGCCGCCCTGGCGCGGCGACCAGGTGCGCGCGTATCACCATCTTCGCCTGCTCGCGCCGCGCCACGACATCACGTGCGCGGCGCTCGTCACCGCGCCGCCCCCGCCGGCCGCGCGCGCGGAGATCGAGGCGATGGGGGTCCGCGTCGTCGTCGTGCGGCTCGGATGGCTCGGCGCCGTTCCGTCGCTCGCGCGGGTCCTCGTCGGGGACCGGCGTCCGCTCCAGCTCCTGCTTTACGCGCGGCGCGGCGCGCGACGGCAGGTCGCCGCACTCGCCGCCACCGCCGACGTGATCCACGCGCAGCTCGTCCGCTCGCTCGCCTTCCTGCCATCGACGCGGCCGCCCGCCGTCGTGATCGATCTGATCGACGCCTTGTCGGCGAACTTCGCGCGGCGCGCGGCGACGGAGCGGGGGCCCGTGGCCGTCGTCGCCGCCCGGGAGGCGGCACGGCTGCGGCGCTGCGAGCGCGCGCTCATCGGAGGTGGAACTCCGTGTCTCGTCGTGTCGGCGAACGAGCGCGAGGCGCTCGGCGGGGGCGCGAGCGTCCGCGTCGTGCCGAACGGCGTCGACACCACGAAATTTTCCTTTGTCGAGAATGGACGGCCGCGGGCGCGGCTCCTCTTCGCCGGGAACCTCGGCTACTTCCCGAACGTCGACGCCGCGACGTGGCTCGCGCGCGACGTGCTCCCGCGCGTCCGCGCGTCGGTCGCGGAGACGGAGCTCCGTCTCGTGGGCGCGCGTCCCGCGCGGCGCGTGCGCGCGCTCGCCGGTCTCCCGGGCGTCTCGCTCGCCGCCGCCGTTCCGGCGATGGCGCCCGAGCTCACCGGCGCGACGGTCGCCGTCGTCGCGCTCCGCGCCGGCTCCGGGCTCCAGAACAAGGTGCTCGAGGCGATGGCGGCGGGCACGCCCGTCGTCGCGACCGCGCGGGCGCTGGCCGGGCTGGACGTCCGACCCGGCGAGCACGCCCTCGTCGCCGACGACGCCGCCGGGCTCGCCGACGCGGCGATCACGCTGCTCCGCGATCCGGCGCGCGCTCGCGCGCTCGCGCGCGCCGCGCGCGCGCTCGTCGAGCGGCGGTATCGCTGGACCGATTCCGCCGCCGGCGTCGAGGCGGCATGGCTCGCGGCCGCGAGCGAGCCTTGAACGAGCGCCGCCTTCTGCTATGTCGCCGGCGGTGTATCGACGCGACGGAGGATGGCGCCTGCGTTGGGCGATCCTGGTCGCGGGCGACCTGCTCGCCGCCTGCCTCGCCTACCTGCTCGCGTTCATGCTGCGCGTCGCCGTCCCGTTCCCGCTCACACAGGGGTTCCTGCCGCCGCTACGCTTCGCCGAGGTTCATCATCACTGGCCCGAGATGCTCGCCGCGCAGGGCGCCGTGCTGTACTTCCTCGGCTGCTACGAGGTCCACGCGCTCACGCGGCCGCGCGATCACGTCGGCGCGCTCGTCTTCGCCGCCGCGCTCGGCAGCCTGCTGCTCATCGCGGTCTACTTCTTCCGGCAGGATCTCCTCTTTCCGCGATCGATCTTCGTCGTCTATGCAGCGCTCGACGCCGCGCTGCTGGTCGCGTGGCGGCTCGGCAGCCGCTCGCTCATGGGCAGCTATCCGCGCCGGCGCGTGCTCGTCGTCGGCACGAACCCGGCCGCGGCCGAGGTCATCGACACGATCCGCGTGCAGCACTGGCTCGGGATGGACATCGTCGGCGCCGTCGCCGGCGACGGGGCGAGCGCGGTCGCCGTCCGCGACGTCCCCGTCCTCGGCCGCCGCGACCAGCTGCCGTCGCTCTGTCGCCAGCACGAGGTCGACGAGGTGATCATCGCGTCCGACCACGCGTGGCAGGACGAGCTGCTCGATGCCCTCAGCCGCTCGCAGGGAGCCCGGGCGCGCATCTGCGTCGTGCCCTCGCCGTACGAGATCCTGATCGGGCGCACCGAGCACCTCCGGCTTCACGACATCCCGCTGATCGAGGTCATCCGGGAGCCGCTCGCCGGCGGCGCGAGCGCCGCGAAGCGGCTCTTCGACGTCTGCGTCGCGGCGCTGCTCCTGCTCGTGACGTTGCCGATCATGCTGCTGGTCGCGGTCGGCGTCCGGGTGACGTCGCGAGGGCCCGTCCTCTACCTCCAGGAGCGCGTCGGGAAGGACCGACGGCCGTTCACCATGATCAAGTTCCGGACGATGAACGTCGACGCCGAGGAGGCGACCGGGCCGGTGCTCGCGACGGAGAACGACCCGCGCGCGACGTGGTTCGGCCACTACCTCCGCGCGGCGCGCCTCGACGAGCTGCCCCAGCTCTGGAACGTGCTGCGCGGGGACATGAGCTTCGTCGGACCGCGGCCGGAGCGGCCGGAGTTCGTCGATCGCTTCGCGGTCGACATCCAGGGTTACGCCGAGCGCTTCAAGACGCGTCCCGGCCTCACCGGCTACGCCCAGGTGAACGGCGAGTACCACACGTCGCCCGGTACGAAGCTCAAGTACGATCTCGCGTACATCTACAATCGGTCGTTGTGGCTCGATCTCAAGATCCTCTCCGAGACCGTCAAGGTCATCCTGACGCGGAAGGGCATCTGACCGCCGCGGCCGGGCCGCCGCCCGCGGTGCGCCGCGCGGCGGACGTGCTGCTCGCCGCGACGGCGATCACCATCCCGCTCTCGACGACGGGCATGCAGGTCGGCGTCGGCGGCCTCGCGGCGCTTGCCGTCGCAAGCGTGCCCGCCGGGTGGGGCATCGTCCGGCGGACGCCGCTCGACGGCGCGCTGCTGCTGTTCTTCGGCGTCCTCGCCCTCTCGACGCTCGCGAGCGGCCATCCGCTCGCGGCGACCGGGTGGGCGCGTCCGTGGGTGGTGCTCGGGTACTTCGTCGTCTTCTGGTGGCTCCGGGACGGGAAGCACGCGGCGCGCTTCGTCCGGCTGCTCGTCCTCGCGGCGAGCGTGACCGCAGTCTACGCGATCGTCCAGCACTACACGGGCGCGGACTGGTATCGCGTCTTGCTCGGGCGCCAGAAGCTCGTCCGCGTGCGCGACGCCGAGTCGACCGGCTTCGCCGTGGTCGGCTTCTTCGCGAACTACCTGACGTTCGCGCACGCGATGCTGTTCCCGCTCGCGTGGGCGACCGCGCTCGCCGTCCGCGGCTTCGTCGTCGGGATCGTCGGCGGGCCGGCGATCGCGCTGGCGCTCGTCTTCTCGACGGCGCGCGGCGCGTGGCTCGCGGCGGTCGTCGCGGCGGTCGCCACCGCGCTCCTCGATCGCGGGCGGCTCGCGGCGCTCGTCGTCGCGGGACTCTTCGTCGCGGCGGCGGCGGGCTTCGCGCTGGCGCCCGAGCTGCGTGGCCATGCGGCAGCAATGTTCTCGTCGGGCGGGGAGAATGCCGGGCGGGTCGGCATCTACCGGGCGAACCTCGACATCATCCACGACCATCCGGTCCTCGGCCTCGGCTTCGGACGCTACCGCGCCGCCGCGACGCCGTACTACGACGCGCACCCCGAGGCGGACCGCCGGTCGCACGCCCACAGCAACTACCTGCAGATCGCCGCCGAGGCGGGACTCGTCGGGCTCGCCGCTTTCGGCTTCCTGTTCGCGACGGTCCTCCGCGTCGGGTGGCGGGCGATCGTGCGCGCCCCGGACGCGGCGGCATGGGCCACCGCGGCGGGGGCGTGGGTCGGCGTCCTCGCGTTCCTCGTCGGCGGCGTCACGCAGTACAGCTTCGGCGACAACGAGGTCGCACTCGCCATGTGGACGACGGTCGCGATCCTCATGCGGACGGCGGAGAGCTGACGCCGTGCGGATCCTGCACGTCGACCCGGAGCGCGGCTTCGGCGGCGGCGAGGCGCAGGTCCTGGCGCTGCTCCGGGAGCTCAGGGACCGCGGGCATCATTCGACGGTCGCCGCCGACCCGCGCGGCGCGCTCGCGGGCGCGGCCGATCGCCTCGGCATGTCCGTGGTCCCGCTCCGCATCCGGAACCATCTCGATCTGGCGGCCGGCCTGGCGCTCCGCCGGTTGGCGCGCGGCCGCGACGTCGTCCACTTCCACACGGCGCGGGCGCACGCGCTGGCGCCGCTCTGCGGCGGGATCGGCGTGCGGCGCGTCGTCACGCGACGGATGGACTACGTGCCGAGCGGCGGGCCGTATGTCCGCTATCTGTACAATCGGGCGGTCGACGTGGTCGTCGCGATCTCGGAAGGCGTGCGCGGCGCCTTGCTCCGCGCCGGGGTGCGACCCGAGCGCATCCGCGTGGTGCCGAGCGGCGTCGAGATGGGGACGCTCGAGGCGCCGCCAACGGCGCGCGCCGCCGTCCGCCGCGAGTGGGGCATCGCGGACGACGAGGCGCTCGTGCTGCTGCCCGCGGTGCTCGAGGCGCGGAAGGGTCACGCCGTCCTGCTCGGCGCGGCCGGCGCGCTGACGGCGGCCGTTCGCGGGGTCCGGTTCGTCTTCTGCGGCGAGGGCCGCGAGCGCCGCGCGCTCGAGCGCCTGGCCACGCCGCTCGACGGCATCGTCCGCTTCGTCGGCTTCCGGCGCGACATGGCCGCCTGCCTCGCAGCCGCGGACGTGGTCGTGCTGCCGTCGCTGCAGGAAGGTCTCGGCGTCGCCGCGCTCGAAGCGATGGCGGTCGCGCGCCCGGTCGTCGCGAGCCGGGTCGGCGGTCTCGGCGAGGCGGTCGTCGACGACGAAACGGGACTCCTCGTCCCGCCGGGCGATGCGCGCGCCCTCGCCGAGGCGCTCGCGCGCCTCGTCCGCGATTCCGCGCTCCGGGCACGGCTGGGCGCCGCCGGGCGCGCGCGGGTCCGCGAACGCTACACGACCGCGCGCATGGCGGAGGGGACGCTCGCCTGCTACGAGGGAACGCCGGGATGCACGTGAGCTCGAAGCGGCTCGTCGCGCTCGTGCGACGCTTTCCCGACGTCCGGGTCCTCGTCGTCGGCGACCTGATGCTCGACCAGTTCGTCTGGGGCCGGGTGCAGCGCATCTCGCCCGAGGCGCCGGTCCCCGTCGTGCAGGTGACGACCGAGGACGTGCGACCGGGCGGGGCGGGCAACGTCGTGAGCAACATCGCGGCGCTCGGCGGGCGCGCGGCGGCCTGCGGGATCGTCGGGCGGGACGGCGCCGGCGCGCGTCTCACGAAGGCGCTGCGCGCGCTCGGCGCCGCGATCGACGGCGTCGTCGTCGCCAAGAACGGCGAGACGACGCAGAAGACCCGCATCATCGCGCACCATCAGCAGGTCGTACGCCTCGACCGGGATGCGGCCGCGGGTCCCGACGGGGCGAGCGCGCGGCGCGTCCGCGACTTCGTCCTCCGCCAGCGCGGCCGGTTCGACGTGCTCGTCGTCTCCGACTACGCGAAGGGCGCCGTCGAGCCGGAGCTGCTGCACGCGCTCGCCGACGCGCAGGCGCGGCGGCCGTTCATCTGGGTCGTCGATCCGAAGCGTGCCCACTTCGCGCACTACCGCCGCGCGTCGCTCATCAAGCCGAACCGCGAGGAAGCCGCGGACGCCGCGGGCATGGAGATCCGCGATACGGCGAGCCTGCGCGCCGTCGGCGAGAAGCTCCTCGCGCGCTGGGAAGCGGGCGCCGTCCTGCTGTCGCGCGGCGAGGAGGGCATGGCGCTCTTCAAACCGGGTGGCGTCATGCGCGAGTTCCCGACGCTCGCCCGCGAGGTTTTCGACGTGACGGGAGCCGGCGACACGGTCCTCGCGACCTGCGCGCTCGCCCTCGGCGCCGGCGGCACGCTCGAAGAGGCGACCGTCCTCGCCAACCACGCCGCCGGCGTCGTCGTCGCCAAAATCGGCACCGCCACCGTGACGGCTGAGGAGCTACGGAGAGCTCTACGTGAGCCGTAGAAAATCCCGAGGCGCGAGCGAGAAACGCCTCGCAATCACGCGGACGCGGGGCGAGGCCTTGCCGAGTTTCGCGTGGGGGTCTGGGGGCATCGGAGGAGCGGAGGCCGCGAAGCGGCCGAGCACCGGCGGGGCCCGGAGGTTTGTATCCGTAGCATGACGGGATACGGCGCCGGGCGCGCCGACGCCCCCGGCGCCCGGGTGACGGTCGAGATCCGGAGCGTCAACCAGCGCTTCCTCGACGTGAAGGTCGCTTCGCCGCGCGAGTACGCCGCCTGGGAACGCGACGTTCGCGACCGGGTACGCGCCACCGCGCATCGCGGTCGTGTCGACGTGACGATCGTCCGCGCCGCCATCGCCGGCCGTCGCCGCTACGCGGTCGCGGTGCGTGCCGAGCTCGCGCGCGCGTACGTGAAGGCGACCCGCGACCTGGCGCGGCGGCTCGGTCTCGGCGGCGAGCTCACGCTCGCGGACGTCCTCCGGCTCCCGGACCTCTTCGAGGTGAGCGAGGAGTCCCCCGATCTCCGGGGCGAGCTCCCAGCCATGCGCCGCGCGCTCGCGAACGCCCTCCGCGCGTTCGAGGCGGAGCGCATGCGGGAAGGGCGGCACCTGCAGCGCGACATGCTGCAGCGAACACGCACGCTCCGGCGCACCACGACGGCGATCCGTCGCCGGCTGCCGCAGGCGCTCGCCGCGCTCCGCCGGCAGGTCGAGGAGCGGCTCATGCGCCTCGTCGGCGGCGCCGAGCTCGACCGGACGCGCGTCGCGCAGGAGGTCGCGGTGCTCGCCGAGCGGAGCGACGTCACCGAGGAGGTCGTCCGCCTCGACGGCCATCTGACTGCGCTCCAGGCCGCCGTCCGGAGCGCCGGACCCGTCGGCAAGCGGATCGAGTTCCTGCTGCAGGAGATCCACCGCGAGCTCAACACGACCGGCTCGAAGGCCGGCGACCGGGGCATTCTGGAACTCGTCCTCGGGGCGAAGTCCGAGGTCGAGAAGCTGCGCGAGCAGGTGCAGAACGTGGAGTGACGCGCCATAATGGGCGCGTGCTGATCACGATCTCGGGGCTCCCGGGTAGCGGAAAGACGACGGTCGCCCGTCTCGTCGCCGCATCGCTCGGCCTCGAGCACGTTTACGCCGGCGACATCTTCCGTCGGCAGGCCGAGGCGGAGGGCCTGACGCTCTCCGAGTACGCGCGGCGCGCCGAGACCGATCATTCGATCGATCGCCGTCTCGACGAGCAAATCCGGGCGCGCGCCGTGCAGGGACGGGCGGTCCTCGAGGGCCGGCTCGCGGCGTTCATGGCGGAGCAAGCGGGCATGCACGCCCTGCGCGTGTTCCTCGACGCCTCCGAGACGATCCGCGCAACACGCATCGCGGGACGCGAGGGCGGCGACGCCGCGGAGCGGCTGCGGCAGATCCAGGCCCGCGAAGCATCCGACGCGCGCCGGTACCGCGAGATCTACGGCGTCGACTACCACGACCCCGCCCGTTACGACCTCGTGCTGCACACCGACGGGCGCGCGCCCGAGGAGGTCGCCGCCGAGATCGTCGAGCACGCCCGGCGGCGGGCATGACCATCGTCGAGCTCGTCGAGCGCGTCCGCGGCTACATGCCGGCGGCGCCGGTGGACCTCCTCCAGAAGGCGTACGACTTCTCCGCCGAGGTCCACCGCGGCCAGCGACGCGCCTCGGGCGAGCCGTACCTGACGCACCCGCTGCAGGTCGCCGGCATCATCGCCGACCTCCGCCTCGACGTGCCGAGCATCGCGACCGGGCTGCTCCACGACACCGTCGAGGACACGCTCGCCACCCTCGAGGAGGTCGAGCGGACGTTCGGGGGCGAGATCGCGGCGCTCGTCGACGGCGTGACGAAGATCGGCCAGATCGAGTTCACGTCGCGCGAGGAGAAGCAGGCGGAGAACTTCCGGAAGATGCTCCTCGCGATGGCGCGCGACATCCGGGTCATCCTCGTGAAGCTCGCCGACCGGACCCACAACATGCGGACGCTCGGCCACCTCCCGCCCGGACGACAGGTCGAGATCGCGCAGGAGACGCTCGACATCTACGCACCGCTCGCGCACCGCCTCGGCATCTACTGGATCAAGAGCGAGCTCGAGGACAATGCGCTCCGCTACCTCCACCCCGAGGTTTACTACCAGCTGAGGCGGAGCGTCGCGAAGCGGAAGGCCGAGCGCGAGAAGTACATCAAGGAAGTGATCTCGGTCCTGACGAAGCGCCTCGCCGAGGGCGAGCTCGAGGCCGAAGTCAGCGGCCGGCCGAAGCACTTCTACTCGATCTACCAGAAGATGCAGGCGCAGAACCTGCTCTACGATCAGATCTACGATCTCGTCGCGTTCCGGGTCGTCGTCGACTCGACGAGCGAGTGCTACGAAGCGCTCGGCGTCGTGCACGCGAACTGGAAGCCGGTTCCCGGCCGCTTCAAGGACTACATCGCGCTGCCGAAGGCGAACGGCTATCAGTCGCTCCACACGACCGTGATCGGCCCGTACGGCGAGCGCATCGAGATCCAGATCCGCACGCGCGAGATGCACCGGGTCGCGGAGTACGGCGTCGCCGCGCACTGGCGGTACAAGGCGCCGACGCCGGGCGAGGGCGACGACAGCCACCGCTTCGCGTGGCTGCGCCAGATGCTCGAGTGGCAGCAACACCTGGAGGATCCGCAGGAGTTCCTGCGGTCCGTGAAGGAGGACCTCTTCACCGAGGAGGTGTTCGTCTTCACGCCGAAGGGCGACCTCCTCGGCTTCCCCGTCGGCGCGACCGTCATCGACTTTGCGTATCGCATCCATTCCGAGGTCGGGCACCACTGCGCCGGCGCGCGCGTCAACGGGAAGATCGTCCCACTCCGCTACCAGCTGCAGAGCGGCGACACCGTAGAGATCGTCACGACCGCGAACCAGGCGCCGTCGAAGGACTGGCTGAAGCTCGTGAAGACGTCGCGCGCGAAGGCGCGCATCCGGGCGTACATCAAGGGCCAGCAGGCGAACCGATCGATCGCCGTCGGCCGCGAGCTCCTCGAGCGCGACCTCGCGCGCCACCAGCTCGAGTACGCAAAGCTCCGGGGCGACGGCACGCTGAAACGCGTCGCCGCGGAGCTCGGTCAGAAGGACGAGGACGCGCTGCTGACCGGCCTCGGCTACGGCAAGGTGACCGCGCAGCAGGTCCTGACGCGCATCCTCCCGCCCGAGGAGATCGAGCGCCGGCGCGAGAAGAGCGAGAGTCGGCTCCAGCGTCTGTTCCGCCTGATGAGCCGGCAGGCGAAGAGCGGCGTCATGGTTTCGGGCGTCGAGGACGTCCTCGTCCGCTTCGGAAAGTGTTGCAGCCCGCTACCCGGCGAGCGGATCACCGGCTTCATCACGCGCGGCCGCGGCGTCACGGTCCACGCACTCGATTGCCCGAAGGTCCTCGAGAGCGACCCGCAGCGCCGCATCGACGTCCAGTGGGAGGACGGGAAGGGGACGCCCCGCGCGATCAAGATCGAGGTGACGTGCGTCGACCGCCCCGGCCTCCTCGCCGCGATGTCGAAGGCGATCAGCTCGGCGGGGATCAACATCAGCCGCGCCGAGGCGCGAACCCTGGCGGACCGCAAGGCGCAGAACGTCTTCGAGATCATGGTCGCGAGCGCGGAGGAGCTGAGCCGCGTGATGCGCAATCTCGGCCGGGTGCGCGGCGTGATGAAGGTCGCGCGGGTGCGGACGTGACGCACGAGCGCATCGCGACCGACGGCGCGCCGCGCGCGCTCGGGCCGTACGCGCAGGCGGTCGTCGCCGGGGAGATCGTCTTCTGCGCCGGCCAGATCGGCCTCGATCCGGCGACCGGACGGCTCGTCGCCGGCGGCACCGCGCTGGAGACCGCCCGCGCGCTCGAGAACCTGACCGCCGTGCTGGCGGCCGCCGGCCTCGGGCTCGCGGACGTCGTGAAGACGACGGTCTTCGTCGTCGATCTCAGGGAGTTCGCGACGCTGAACGAGATCTACGGGCGCTATTTCCGCCCGCCGTACCCCGCGCGGTCGACGGTGCAGGTGGCGGCGCTCCCGGCGGGGGCACGGGTCGAGATCGAGGCGATCGCCGTCCGCGGTCGCTGACGGCGAACGTCCCGGCGAGCGCGACCCGGCGACCGCCCGGGCGACGGATCTCAGCGCGCGTCGAGGAACGCGCCGCTCGGCGAGGCGCAGTAGTAGGTCCCGAGTTCCTGATCGAGCTGCGCTTCCGTGTCGGCGGCGAGCTGATCCTGCTGAGCTCGCTGCAGACAGTCCGGCGAGGCCGGGACGATGAGGTCGCGCTCGGCGTCGTAGCGCCGGAGACAGAAGGCCTCGCACGCCTCCTCGTCGAAGCTGCCGCCGCCGAACGCCACGGTCGCCATGCGACCGTGGCACTTCGTGATGCAGATCCCGAGCTTCGCGACGTTCCGGGCGGCTCGCCGCTGGCCGTCGAAGTAGAGTCCGTTGAGCGGCGTCGAGCCGGTGTCGTCGCCCCCGAACGGATGGAGGCCGTTGCAGTAGATGCGGACGTTCGACGCGTCGAGCTCCGTCTCGATGGCGTCTCCGAGCCCGGCGGTCGCGGCGACCACGCACGGCGGACAGCCGCCGGGGTGGAAGGCCTTCGCGACGGCACGGGCAAACTTCCCTTTGGCCTTCTCCTCGCAGCCCTCGTCGTCCGCGGTCGTGTCGCGGCGGATGAGCCGTGCCTTCGCGAGCTGGATGTGGCAGCGGGTGATCCCGTCCCGGAGCTTCGCGATCCCCGTCGTCACCTTGCTCGAGCACACCAGCGCCGGCTGGCTCGGTGGGACGAACCCAGCATCGTCGCCACCGAACGGGGTGCCAGCGGCAGCAGCGCTGGCGACGAAGAGTGCGATGGCGAGCACGACGAGCGACGATCTCCGCATGGCGGGTCTCCTCTTGTAACGGACGTTACACTGACAGCGCGCGATACCGCCTCCGCACGATCGCTGTCAAGGCAAAATCCGCCGGACGCGCGGGCGGAGCGCGTCAGACGGGGGCGCGACGCTCAGCCGAACGTCCGCGCGAAGAGCGCGTCGATCGCGGCCTGGCCGCTCGGCTTCAGGAAGCGCGTGCCGGTGCCGCAGAAGGACGGCTGCCGGATGACCGGCGCATCCTCGGCGCGCCAGCCGTCCCCCGTCCAGCGGAACCAGCCGTTGCGCTCCTGGTCGAAGACGTCGAGCGGCTTGTTCAGGATCTTCGCGTACTCGGCGGCGACACCCGTCCCGCCGGTCACGGTGTCGTCGGCGTTGATCTTCCCGACGACGAAGATCTCCTGCCCGTTCTGCACCTGGTGCCAGATCGTCTGCAGCACGCGCCGGAAGAGGGGCGTGTCCGGAAACTTCCGATGCATGAGCTTGCTGACGTAGCCGAGGCTCACGTCCCCGCGGCGCAGCTCGGC